>ERZ1026892.399-NODE-399-length-20676-cov-39.205034_pt1 | contig 20676 bp, 13 predicted proteins | sample MGYA00380176_ERZ1026892 | MGnify/ENA primary metagenome ERZ1026892 (study PRJEB33269, sample SAMEA4719812) | human gut metagenome | biome: human-associated habitat; feature: organic feature; material: feces | place: Cameroon | collected 2013-10 ... | reverse complement strand
TTTCTTGTTTCTTCTTAGCCATATATTGAGCGGTATTGTGTATTGTCTTATTTATTCAACTTTCGGATTCAGCCCGTTCAAGTTAAAACCGAAACTTGAGTTATTTATATATGCGTGCGCGCGGCACACCAGGCAGGCGCCCGAGCTCCTGTTACGGAGGCGGCCCGCCAAAGTTCTTACTTAAAGTCGATGATGTACTTGGTGCTCTTTACCTGGTCGAAGCTGAAGGGCACTTCGCGTTCTACCAGTTTGGGGCGCTTGGCACCCTCTTCGCGCACTTTTTCCTCGATGGTGAGCGTAAAGCCCTCGGGTGTAACACCGCCCAAGGTTCCCTGCAACTTTTTGCCCTCAGTGGTGAGCACCTCGACGCGCTCGCCTTGGTGAATTTCGTACTGGCGCAACACCTTGAAGGGCTGTCCTATGCCGGCGCTGCCCACTTCGAGTTCAAAGTCCTCCTGCTCGCGGTCGAGATGGCTCTCAATGTAGCGGCTGAGTTCCACGCAGTCTTCAATCCACACGCCCTCTTCGTGGTCAATCTCTACCACGATGCGGTCGTCGGTACTGATGGTGAGGTCGGTCAGGAAGTAGTCCTTGCCCTCCAACCATTGTTCCACCAGACTTTTTACAAAACTTTTGTCAATCATTCGTTATGCTTTCAGATGTATTTTAACACCTGCAAGGTGGCCAATATTCCTCCTTGCCCCCTTGCCTTTGGTTATGCTTTAGGGTGTTTCTAAAAACAAGTGAGGAACTTCTTTCGAAAGCCCCTCACTCAATCTTGCTGCAAAGATACAAATATTTATGTGTGTTTGCCAATAGTTTGACGTTATTTTTTATGGCAATATGCTAATGCTAATATGGAAATATGCTAATGTGCTGACGCCGTTGCGATACTATATGCCACGCTGCGGTCTTCGCAAATTGACGCACCACTGTGGTCTTTCCTACCTGGCGTGCACCCTTTATGAACAGTGCTTTGTTCGCGATGGTTCCCTTCCACGCTTTTAACTTGTTGATTATCTTGCGTTTTAGCATAGTTATTACAACTTTTTTCCAGCCTTTACACGGCTTGCTTGCAACTTTTTTCCAGCTTTTTGGCTGTCTGCTTACAACTTTTTTCCAGCTTTTCGGCTGCCAACTTGCAACTTTTTTCCAACAGCATGGTGCAGCACCTGCCCAAGAATCTATGTTGTGATGCCGCCCACACATAGCAAAACGGGCTGCGCGAATCACTTCGAACAGCCCGTATAATGAAAAAAATTACTTTAACTCGCAGGGCTACCTACTCCCTGCAAGGGGGTAAAGGCCTGGAGTGTAAGGGCTGTTGTTACGCCGCTCTTACCTCCGGCCTTTATGCTTGTGTATATGTGAGATGCTTGTTCTACGCACACATCTCACACGGTGAGATTAGTCTTCGTCAGCCGACCAGTTGTCGCTGCTCCAACCCTTTTCGTTAGACCATACAACATCGGAATTCTTTTCGTGTGTAGCTTCCTCAACGGTTGAACCGCAAAGAGGCTGCAATGCTTCAAGATAGCAGATTGAAGTGCTTGCGGGAGCTATATACTGTTTCTTCATTGTTACAAACGTTTAATGTGTTTCAGTTAATTACTTTACGATATACTTCTTGCCATTCTGAATGTACAAGCCACCCTTAACAGCCTTCACTACACGACGGCCAGTGAGGTCGAAGATGGGTGCGTTAGCGTTGGCATTACCAGCAACCACATTGTTTACAGCTGTTACATTGCCAAAGTTCAAGGCGATAGCTGAACCCTCGGCATCAGCAAAGAATGCGCGGTTGGCAGGGATTGATGTAACTGTAGTTGAAGGTTCGAAGAAACCTACCTCTGTTTCATTGGTATTGTTCTTACCGAATACCAAGTACTTAGTCTGTGCATCGGTAATGTCCTTAGCGAGCAAAGTACCCTTCAGAGCGCTTGAATTAGCAGCATCTTCAGCATCGCCAATAGTCAGAACGGCCTTATCAGCAGCCTCATCGCTGACGAGGAGCACACCAGTTTCCTTGGCAAAGTTTGCAGTCTCGGTCATTACAGTTTGACCGTTAGCAGGTTCAGCTGCAGTATAAGCCTTAGCACCACTTACTGCGCTTACGCCGAAGGGGAGATAAGCAGTAGCGTATGACTTGCTTTCTACGGTGTTGAGAGCTACCTCGATATCGTCAGCTTCTACAAATTTCCAAGCCCAAGCACCATTAGAATAATCTGGGCCCTCGAACCAACCACACACTGCATAAGGATCACCCTTTGTAGGTTCATTGGGGTGATTTTCTGCGAAGAGACACGCAGTAGACATTACACCAACTACATGAAGAGCCTTCTGTGTGCTGACACTACCTTCCATTATTTCGAACTTGTCAGAAGGAGTACTTACCAAACTTGCACGTGTGTCACCTTGACGTACATTATTCAAGTAGCCATTGCCGTTCATGTTCTTCAAGTAATAACCACCGTCAGTTTTCTCAAACTTCCAGATTTGGTCTACATTACCCTTTGAGAACGGAGCTGTCACTACATTCTTAGTGCCTCTTGTCAAAGTTGTGTAAGTAGGATCAGACAGATTTTTATTAGCATCTTTGTTACCTGTTTTAGGTGATACGCAAACAAGACGATAGTACTTGTTCTCGTCAATAGTAACCGAAGTTGGAAGGTCTGTATTAACCAAATTCAAAACATCTGCCATTGTTGCAGATGAAGATATCTTATTGAAAGCCTTTGCTTTTTTGGCATCAAAGGTGCCTACCAAAAGGCCACCCTCATACAATTCGGGAGTACCTTCTTCGCTAACTTGCATCTGCTTAGCCTCGTCGAGCTTAGCCTCTACGATAGTCCAACCAGACGGGCCGCCTTCCTGACCAAAGATCTGTGCAGCTTCCTCATATGCAATAAGATTTCCTTCGTTTCCTTGACCACCATTATGGCCTTGTGCATGAAGCATTGAAGCACCCGAAACATGAATATTCACTAAACCTGGTGTTGAAGCAATCTCAACATAGCCAGGTGTCGCAGACAATTGCGATGAGCTATTAAAATAGAGTTTGCTATCAATTGCCTGCAACTTGTAATACGAGCTACCTTCGCTATAAGGTTCCATGAACCAATATTGTGAAGGACTTGTTACATCTTCGTTGCCCCACTTGGCTGCAGTACCGTCGTGATAGATAACCTTAGTAGTCTTAAAAGCTGAATTAGCCGACTTGATGCGATAAAGTACACCTGCCTTGGGACCGTTCGGTTTCAACTCTATCTTGGCATTATAATAATCAACTTCTGTCGAAGCAGCTGCATCAAGTACTGCTTGAGCCTTATCAATGGCAGCTTGCGAATAATAGCCAACTTTATTATCATTAAGCAGAGCCTTTGCAGCTGTAATTTTCTCAGACAGAGCCGTTTTGAAATCATCAGCCAATGCATTATCAGCAGCCTCGACCTCAGAAAGCTCTACAGCTGAGAACTTAACTTTTGAACCATTAACGCCAGCCGCAGCAGACGAATTCCAATAGCCAAGATAATTGCCACGCTGATTCCAATAGTAGTTGCCAGCCCCATGGAGTTTTACGTGATATTCGTTAGAAGTAGTTCCACTATAAAGACCCAAATCAAAAGTAGTACCAACTCCACTTGAAGCTGACACTGCTTCAGATGTATAGAAGGAAGCTCTTGTTAAATCATTATTATCATTAGTTAAGGTACATACAATACCGAACACCTTGTTAGGGCCTGCAGCACGGTTGTAGAACTTAAAGCCGTTGGTTTCATCACCAACAATACACCAATAGGCACCAGCGCCCTCAACTGCGGCCGAATTGTCTAAAAGGCTGCCGTTATGGTCAGTTTTGTAGGCTGACAAATAATTTCCACCAAGCGACATCTTATACCACTTGGTGTCAGATGCCCAACTGCCATTACTTGGCGCGTTTGAAACCTCGAAAGTGTCCTGCGCACTTGCCGTTACTCCCGAAGATGCGAGGAGCAGCGACAGCAAGAAAGTAAATTTCTTCATGCTTTTGTTGTTTTTATTAGGTTAATAATGAGTTGTGTTTCTTATTGCGTTCTGCGCCTGATACGTATCACCTTGTTGTGGCCATGGTGCAAACTAATGCAGGGCTGCGACATACAGGGGTTTACATTATCCAAATGTTTTATACGTATATTTGCGTAATAAGTCCCGTTTGTGGCGCAAATATACGCGCAGTTTGTAAAATTACCAAACGGGGGGGTAAAAGTATGTTAATAGATTAACATTTGTCGCATTTTGCAGTAATTGTGTACCTAATTATGCAACAAGGGCGTGCAACAAAACGATTGCACGCCCTTGTTATTAAGGTTGGGTGAAACAAAATTTAGCTGATGCGGACAGGGAAGGCTGGATAACTGTCAGCGGTAGGTGTATGATGTGGTATCAAAGTTCAAATAAAGCTTGAGCTGCGTTGAGGGGTGTTTGAATGTGTTCCAGGCCATTCCCACACCAATTTATTCAAAATAGGCATCAATTGCTACTAACGGAATGTTCTCAAGCCACTCTTGATCAACATAACCTTTCATCGAAATACGCAGTCCTTTCAGTTCTGCATTGTCTTTAACAAACTGTGACAAAGAACGCGCACGTACGTTTCCCTCGGCCTTCACTTCTATCGGGATAACCCGTTTGCCATTCTGAATAATAAAATCAATTTCGGAAGGGCTTTTGCTATTGCTCCAATAATAAGGCGTAAAGCCTATGGCCTTGAGTTGTTGCATTACATATTGCTCTGTAAACATTCCCTTAAACTCCGTGAACACATTGTTGCCCACAAGCATTTGGTCAATAGGAGCCTCTGCCATACATGCCAAAAGTCCGCAGTCTAACATAAATAGCTTGAACGCATCAAAATCTTCGTAAAACTTGAGCGGCATCTTGGGCTCATTAACCCGGTTTACCTTATATATAATGCCAGCATCTAAAAGCCATTGTATGGCAAGTTCAAAATCCTTAGCCCTACTACCTTTGCGAATAGCACCATAAACAAACTTTTTGTTCTCCTTTGCCAGCTGAGCGGGAAGTGAGCCCATTACTTGGCGAATTCGGACAGACTCACTTGCGGAGGTGTGTTTAGAAATGTCTCGGCCATAGGCTTCCAATATTTCATGCTGCAATGTACGTACTTGTTGCAAGTCTGCATTTTTTACGAACTTGCTCACAACGCCTGGCATACCTCCCACAAAGTAGTATTGACGCAACAGTTCTACCATTTTGGGCATCATCGTCTCTATCAAAGTCCAATCCTTGGAATGCAAAATGTCTATCCAGCCCTCATGGCCCGTTGCATACAGAAATTCTTCATAATCCATCGGATACATAGACAGCATATCGACCTTACCCACAGGGAATGACTCGCCCTTGCCTAAAGTAACGCCGAGCAACGAACCTGCCACTATCACATGGTACATTGGTGCTTTTTCGCAGAAATATTTCAAACTATGTAGCCCTCTTGACACCTCCTGTATCTCATCAAAGACTATCAAAGTGTCGCCAGGCGTGACCTTGACACCCGTAATGGCTTGCAAGGTCATCAATATGCGGTCAATATCGTAATCTAAGTCGAAGAGTTGTTTCATTCGTGGCTCGTCATCACAATTGACGTACGCCACCTTCTTGTACTCTTGTTCGCCAAAGTGTTGCATTATCCAAGTCTTGCCAACTTGCCTTGCACCAAGCAACATCAAAGGCTTTCTATCTTCGTTTTCCTTCCACTTGATTAGCTCTTTATATATCTTCCGTTTCATAACAACCTTGATTTTTAAGTACTTACGTCGCAAAGTTACACTTTTTCGAGGATAGTTTGTGTAAAATACTACACTTTTTCGAGGATAAAATGCGTGTATTACCACACTTTTTCGAGGATAGTTTGTGTAAAATACCACACTTTTTCGAGGATAAGATACGCGGATTGCTACACTTTTTCGAGGATAAAGCGCATTATCTTATTGCGGCATGGTAAGACCGTTCCGATACGATTGTCGAACACAGAACACGTTGATTGCACGGGGCTTTTCGCTACACGCTTTGGCCCCACGGAAATGACGGAGTTGGCGGAACCTGTTAGCATTGCATGCTCGTTTCGCTGCTTATTCGTTGTTGGCCAACTGCTGCTGGTGAGTTCTTAACTGCAGAATCTGTGCGATCCGTGCCATAATATCAGAATTGTTTTATCAGGCTGCAATAAATGATATTGCATTTTTTACGAGAGCGTTTACACCAATTATGCGGGCAAAAGCTTAACTTTGCATCAATTCTTCTAACAAATAACCTTTGCCTAAGCAGATGTTCGGTAAAAGGCTTGGAACGAATTGGCGTAATGCGTTGTTGTGAAACATAAAATGATGAACGGGCACAGCGGCTGCGCGAGCAGTATGGCCCGTAATAATGCGCCATGACATACCAGCGATATAGGAACATAACTTTATGGTTCGTCGAATGTCTGCTTAACCGGTGTACACAGTTCTCCCCCTTATGAAGAGGCATATACTCAACTTTGTGCTCGTGGCGCTTGTGCTGCTTGTGGCAGCATGCAAGGACCATGAGACCGACACGTTCAAAATAGGTGTGTCGCAGTGCAGTCAAGATGCGTGGCGTGAGCAGATGAACCGCGAAATGCAGCGTGAAACAATGTTTTACAACAAAAATGTAAAACTCGACATTCGTTCGGCTCACGATGACAATGCACTGCAAATAAAACAGATTGACAGTTTGGTAAACGAGGGCATCAACCTGCTGGTGGTGTCCCCCAACGAGGCGCGTGCGCTCACCCCCGTGGTGGAGCGCGTGATGCGCCGTGGCATACCGGTGATAGTGGTTGACCGCAAAACACTCTCCGACAAATATACAGCCTATATCGGCGCCGACAACCGCAGCATAGGCCAGGATATGGCCGCTTGTGTGGTGCAGGAGCTCAAGGGGCATGGCACCGTGGTGGAGCTGACAGGCCGCATGGCCGGCACGGCAGCACGCGAGCGTCATGCCGGACTGACCCACATGCTGGCACAAGCGCCGGGCATAAAGGTGCTGGCCAGTGTTGAAGTGGGCTGGGAGGGGGCACGTGTGCCACAGCAGATTGACAGTTTGATTGCGGCCGGCGTTGTGCCACAAATCATTACAGCCCCCAACGATCGCACCGGCGTGAAGGTGCACCGGGCTTTGGTGACAGCCGGCCACCCCGAGGTGAAGGTGATTGGCGTTGACGGTCTGTCGACCAAAGGCGGCGGACTTGACAATGTGGAGCAGGGTGTGCTCACAGCCACATTCGTCTATCCCACGGGCGGCGACAAGGTGATACAAACGGCCATGCGCATATTGCGGCACGAGCCTTTCAAGCGCGACACGCGGCTGCACTCGGCCGTAATCAATGCCACCACGGCACGCCTGTTCCGCATACAGAGCGACCAGGTGCATGAGAGCGAGCAGCGCATTGACCAGCTTGGCACGCAGATGGACAAATTTCTGTCGCGCTACTCCATGCAAAAGATGCTGCTCTTTGCCTGCATAGCCATTATAGTGCTGATTGGGGTGGTGATGGCCATGGGCATACGCTCGTATTATGTGACCATACGCCGCAACGAGGAACTTGACAGCCAAAAGCGCAAGCTTGAGGCGCAGCGCGACCAGTTGGTAAAAATGTCGAAGGAACTGGAGGAGACCACGCAGAGCAAGCTCACTTTCTTTACCGAAGTGTCGCACGACTTGCGCACACCGCTCACCCTCATATTGGCGCCTGTTGAGCAACTGCAGGGGGCGGAAAACTTGACCGACGAGCAGCGCGGACTGCTGCAAGTGGTGCGCACCAATGCCGACATATTGCTGCGACTGGTGGGGCAGACACTCGACTTCCGCAAGTTTGAGACGGGCCAGCTGAGGCTCAATGTCAAGACGGTGCAGCTGAACGAGACCCTCAAGCAGTGGTGCGACCCCTTCCGTGCCTTGGCACGTAAAAAGATGGTGCGCTACCATGTGCAGCAGGCCGATGTTCCCGATGCGGCATGGCTCGATGTGATGCTCGACGATAAAAAGATGGAGAGTGTGTTGTACAACTTGCTGTCTAACGCTTTCAAATATACGCCCGAAGGGGGTAAAATAACGGTTACGCCAAGCATAACCGATGATGCCGAACAGGGCCGGTGGCTCAGCATTGTGGTTGAGGACAGCGGACAGGGCATTGACCGCGACAAGCTGCCCCACATATTCGACCGCTTTTATCAGGCCGACGCGAGCCACGATGGTTCGGGCATAGGGCTGGCCACAGTAAAGGCTTATGTCGAACTGCATGGTGGCACGGTGAGTGCCGAGAGTATGCGCGGCAGCGGCACGCGCTTTGTGGTGCGCATACCCTGTCAGCACGATGTGGCTGCGGCTCACGTGTATGAACAACCTGACGCCATGCAACCCGACGGGGCCGGTGTGGTGGCACCGCACATTGATGCCATTGCGGGCGAGGGAGTGCACACGGTGCCAAACGCGTTGACTGCCTCGGCTGATGCCGCACAGGCGAGGGGCGGTGCTGCCGAACCGCGTCCCACAGTGCTCGTGATTGACGATAACGAGGACATACGTTCATATCTGCGCTTGCTGCTTGCGGACGGCTATGTGGTAGAGACGGCTGCCGACGGGCAGGAGGGCCTGGCCAAGGCGCGACAACTCATACCCGATGCGGTGGTGTGTGATGTGATGATGCCTGTGATGGACGGCTGGGAGTGTTGCCGCAGATTGAAGGACGAGTGGCAAACTTCGCACATTCCGGTGATGATGCTGACGGCCTGCACCCTCGACGAGCAACGTGTGGCAGGATTTGACTGCGGTGCCGACTCTTACATAGCCAAGCCGTTCAGTCCGGATATGTTTAAGGCCCGATTGCGCAATCTTATTGATAATCGCCGCCGCCTGAAGGCTTTCTTTGGCGACAAGACATCGCTCAAAGCTTCGAACGTGAGTGAGCTTGACAAGGGATTTGCAGCGCGATTGCGCGACATGATAGAGAAGAATATGTCGAGCGAAAATTTCTCGGTTGAGGACATGGCGGCGCAGATGGGCGTAGGGCGCACGCAGCTTTATCGTAAGGTTAAGTCGCTCATGGGTTTTTCGCCGGTAGAGTTGTTGCGCATAGCACGTCTTAAAAAGGCTGCCGAATTGTTGCGCCGCACGGAGATGACTGTGGCCGAGGTGGCTTATGAGGTGGGGTTTGCATCGCCCAGCTACATGGCCAAATGCTTTAAGGAGTATTTTGGCGTGAATCCTACGGAGTATAAATAACTATTGTTGTCCGGTAAAACATAAACATGCGAATTGGTTCAAGCACCAAGCGCAGCCTCTAAAGGGGGCTTACTTTTCAAAAAAATATCCGCAACGCCTGTTTGTGGGCATTGCGGATAGGTTCTCAATGCTATTTTGTGTTTTACCGGGCTGCAATGGCTGCACACATACAACGAATAAAGCCGTTGGTTATAAGTGAATGTACTTAATAATCAACGGCTTTATTACTTGTCGGGGCGACGGGATTCGAACCCACGACCCCCTGCTCCCAAAGCAGGTGCGCTAACCGGACTGCGCTACGCCCCGTGCAAGATTAGTGCAGAAGTGACTGCTCTTAATCGTTTTGTGAGTGCAAAGGTAACAATATTTATGTAAATGCAAAATAGTTTGCCTGCTTTTTTGTGGTAATGTGGAGGTAATGCCTTTGCACTTTGGCATGATTGGGCACGAAAGTGCCGTTTTGCTGCGTGGCAAGTGTGGGGAGGTGGTAAAATGAAAAAAGCTACCACGCCAAAGCGAATGCCAGGTGAGGCATCGCTCGGGAGTGATAGCTTTTTACCTGAACAAGCAGGTAGGATTTTCTGATTAGTTGATGCCAGCAGCGAGTTCGGCACCAGCCTTGAACTTAACCACCTTCTTGGCAGCGATCTGGATCTTTTCCTTGGTAGCGGGGTTGATACCTTCGCGGGCAGGACGCTCGTTGATAGAGAATGTGCCAAAGCCGAGGATAGCAACCTTGTCACCCTCCTTGAGAGCACCTGAAATGGCATCGAGCACTGCGTCGAGCGCTTTCTTAGAATCTGCCTTGCTCAAGCCCTGGGCTGCAATGGCATTTACGAGATCAGTCTTATTCATACTGTGTAAAATTATTTAATGATTTTGTCTGTTCGTTGGACTTGCACGTGATGGCATTTCCACTGTTAAAAACGCTCACTTGCCGTGTAGTTATGGGGCTTTGTGCGCATTTTTATGGCAAATATAGGGCATGGCGGCTAATGGTGCAAGCAATTCGGCGCTTTTTTTATAAAAATGAGTCAAAATGGCGTGTTTATGCGGTGTGTGAGTGCATGCAAGTGCGCTTTTGGGGGACATATAGGTTCTTTTTAAGTGCCTTACAATTCAGGCTTTAAGTAATGTATGGCAAACTTACTTGTCAACCTGTCACCCCGTTAACCAAGAATTCTGTCAAAGGCAGGCCTTATGGCTCGTTTTATGCGATATTTGCTCAAAATAAGGCCGCACGCTTTGGCCATTTGGCGCCGAATTGCTACCTTTGCGGCCACATACCGATATCCAGATTTCGGGCCAGATTGGATTTGACAGCGGGTTGGAGTGGCATGTAAGCACGCAGTGCGCCTGGAGGTGGGCACTTAAATATCGGCCTTCGACAATTTAACTGGCGAAAACAAGTTTGCTCTCGCTGCCTAGTCGAAGTACAGTAGACAGGCTTTATTCCGGCACAAGGTGCTGGAACGAGACATCACCCAAGAGCTGTTGCTCCGAAGCGTCTTGACAAGGTGGTGCAGGTAAATCGGCGCTGGTCAGAGTTGGCCTTGCAACTCTGGCGAGATTTTTAGAGGATAAGGTGCTGGTTGGTGGCACTGGTCTTGCCAGCACTCGAAAATCAAGTCAGTGATAAGCGTGTAGAAAGCATATTATTTCCCCGTTTGGACGAGGGTTCGAGCCCCTCCTGGTCCACAAAGAAGCACTGATAATCAGCGGCTTGGATACATTGCGTGCTAAAATGCGTGCGATAAATTAAAGGTATTAAGGCCATGGCTTTGTTCTGTTGAGCAATGCCATGGCCGTTTTCTTTATGTGGCGGTTCCATTCTTTCAGCCTGCATTTTGTGCCTGTTGAGGCTACGGCATGATGCAATAAACTAATGGTGAAAACCAGCTTATTGGGCGTGGAAACTCAAATGTGCCCGCACATGGCATCACTGCCGCAGATAAATGTGTATATTTGCAAGCCGTTAGTGTGGCATGGCAGTAAGAATGCCACATTGCGCAGTTAAATATGCTAAAATAACGTCATGCTTAACATACCTATTATATATAAAGCCCTTGGCACACTGTTGCTGCTCGAGGCACTGCTCCTTGGCTTGTGCTTCGGCATGGGATTCTATTTTGGTGAAGTAAACCACCTCACATTCGGTCTGCCCTCGGCCCTGGCTGCAGTGATAGGCGCCTTGTTGCTCTACTTTGGGCGCCATGCCGAAAACCGCATGGGGCGGCGCGACGGGTTTCTGATAGTGTCGCTCACCTGGGTGGTGTTTTCGTTAGTCGGCATGCTGCCGTTTATAGTCAGCGGCTATCAGCCTCGTGTGGCAGCCGCCTTTTTCGAGACCATGTCAGGCTTCACTACCACGGGCGCCACAGCCTTTACCGACATTGATGCCCTTCCGCACTCCATCTTGCTATGGCGCTCCATCACCCACTGGATAGGCGGTATGGGTATCGTGTTCTTTACCATAGCCGTGTTGCCCAACATGGGCGGGGGCGATGTAAAGCTCTTTTCAGCAGAGGCCACAGGCCTGAAAATAGGCAAACTCCACCCCCGCATCAGCACCACCGCGCGCTGGCTGTGGAGCATTTACTCGTTGCTCACCATCACGTGCATGGCCGCCTATTTCTTTGGTGGCATGGGGCTGTTCGACGCGTTGTGCCATGGCCTGTCAACCATTGGCACAGGCGGCTTCTCCACCCACACCGCCAGCATAGCATGGTTCCAGTCGCCGCGTTTGCAATGGATAGCCACCCTGTTCATGTTCCTGGCCAGTGTCAACAGCACGTTGCTTTATTTGTTCTTTATCAAGCGCCGTGTGCGCGATGTGTTGCACGACGACGAGTTGCGTTGCTTCCTGGTAATATTCTTTGTAGCCGCATTCAGCATAATGGGCATACTCATGTATGCCGACCACATGGATTTTTCCACCGCTCTGCGCAGCGCATTCTTCAACACCGCGTCATTGCAGAGCACCACCGGTTTTAGTGACGAGGACTTTATGAAATGGCACCCAACCATCTGGCTCATACTCTCGCTGATAAGCATCATTGGAGCTTGTGCCGGTTCAACCAGTGGCGGCTTGAAGAGTGTGCGTGTGCTCATGGTGTGGCGCCTGACCAAGGCCGAGTTCAAAAAGATGCTGCACCCGCATGCCGTGCTGCCGGTGCGCATCAACAATACGGTCATCACATCGCAAACCGCCCGCACCGTGTTCGTGTTCTTTGTAGTCTACTTCATGCTCATCATGCTATCCACCTTTGCCATGGTGGCCATGGGTTTGTCGCTGCTCGATGCCTTCGGGCTGGCCATATCCTCGTTCAGCAATGTAGGTCCGAGCATCGGCCACCTGATAGGTCCGTTGGGTTCGTGGGGAGTGCTTAACGACGCCATTTTGTGGATAAACTCCTTTCTGATGCTTGCCGGACGCCTTGAAATATTCTCACTATTGTTGCCGCTCACACCCGCCTTTTGGCGCGACGAATAGTGTGGTGGGTTGTTCTGGCAGAGCGCAAAATCGCTCCATCATATTGGGGTTAACGGGTTGGAAGCAGCCTAAAATTAAACTTACAGGTAACACTTAGAGTGCCACAAATGAAAGTTTTCAGACTTTTGTTTGTGGCATATATATATTTGAGCTATTTTTGCACAATAAAAGGATACATTGGCTGCGCTACCTGTTCGCAGCCAAACCTATCTTGAGTTAAAGCGTAATCTCCCAATATTGCTGACAACCTGCGCCAAGTGGGGAGATTATTCGTCATAAAGTACCAACTATGTGCCATATAGTGCCATAATAGTTACTACACACTATATAGTAATTGAAAAACAAGTAACAATAACATGGAGACAAAATCCATCAATCCGCAAGAGCAACAGGACGAGGAGATGCAGCTAATTCCCTTGTTGAAGTTGTGCTACCACCAATTTATCAACCATTGGGCATGGTTCGCTTTATCGGCCGTTGTGTGCGGTTGCATAGGGTGGTACTATCAGCAGTGCCAGCCCCGCGTTTACCAGCGTCAAGCCGTCATGCTCATCGAGGACTCCAACGGGTCGTCGACAGGCGGTCTGCGCCGCTCATCAAAGAACAGCGGCATGAACACCCTGCTCGAGCTTAATGGCGTGAGCGTAGGCGACAACCTTAAAAACGAAATATTCATTATTTCGTCAAAACGCCTCATGTCGCGTGTGGTTGACAAACTCAATCTTGATGTAGAGTACACCACCAAGGAGAATTTGCACAGCATCACGCTGTATGGCAAGGAACTGCCATTCCAGGTATTATTCCAAAAGCAATACAAGGGCAAGCGCGGGCAGCATATCGATGTGGTGAAGAAAGGCAGCAACACCGTCACCCTTAAAGGTATGACCGACCGCATGGGCAACGAAGTGCCCGATGTTGATGTGCAACTCGGCCAGATGACGCAAACACCCTACGGCCCACTGTGTGTGGTGCGCGGCCCGGGCTTCGGCCGTTGGACAGACGAGACCATAGAGGTTGACCGCCTGTCGAAGGAAAAGGCCGCAGCGCGTTTCTTAAAAATGCTCTCTGCCAGCGAGTACGACAAAGAAACATCGCTCATTGTGCTCAACTGCAACGACACCAACATAGAGCGTGCCGACCAGGTGCTGGCCACACTCTATGACACGTATAAGGAAGACGTGGTTGAAAACAAAAACCGCGTGGCACTCAACACTGCCAAGTTTATCGACGACCGTATACAAATCATTGGCCGCGAACTCAGCAGCGTCGAAAACCAACTGGCAAGTTTCAAAAAGCGCAACCAGCTTGTCGATTTCGACAAGACACCGCAGGCCATGATCGACGAGAGTTCGACCGCCCGCCAACAAAGCCTGCAGGCTGAAACGCAGCTCAATGTGGCCAAATACCTTGACGAGTACCTGCACACACACTCAAACAGCCACGACCTCATACCCGCCCTCAATGTGGGAGATGCCTTGTTCAATACCCAGATTACGGCCTACAACGACCAAATGAACAAACGCAACACCATGGTGGCCAACTCAAGCGAGAACCAGGCCGTGGTGCGCGAAATGGACCGTCAACTTGCACAGATGCGTCAGGCCATAGCCTCGTCGTTGCGCAGTTATGTTAATTCGCTCGAAGTGCGCTTGCAGGCAGCACGCGCCAACGAAAACATGCTCACAGGTCGCATGGCTGGTGCTCCCGAACAGGAGAAGCAGGGCCTCGACATACAGCGCCAGCAGTCGCTCAAAGAGGCACTCTACACCTATTTGCTCAACAAGCGTGAGGAGGTAGCCTTGCAGCAGGCCATCAACGAGGCCAATGTGCGATTGGTCGAGGGCCCCATTGGCAATCAGCAAGTCAGCCCCCGCAGCCTTGTCATTCTGCTCGTGAGCCTTATTATCGGACTCTGCATACCGGCCTTCGTGTTGTGGCTCCGCTATATGCTCGATGTAGCCATACATGGCCGCAAGGACGTTGAAAATGCAACCACCATACCGGTGCTTGGCGAGGTGCCCCGCATGAAGAATGCCAACAACAACAAGTCGCTCATTACCGACCTCAGCAGCGACGACCCTGTGGTAGAGGCATTCCGCATCATACGTTTCAGCCTTGGCTACATGCGCCATTCAACGCAGGTGATGATGACCACTTCAACCACTCCCGGTCAGGGCAAGAGTTTCGTTGCGCGCAACATGGCCGCCATCTTGGCCATGGCAGGCAAACGGGTGCTTGTAGTCGACGGCGACATTCGCAAGCGCACACTGAGCGAGAGTTTTGGCCACACATTCGGCCTTACCACCTACCTTTCAGACGACCACACACAGGTGGCAGACCTCATTCGCACCGATGCCGTTGTAAAGGGAGTAGACTTCTTGCCGTCAGGCCCAACGCCGCCCAACCCCACAGAGCTGCTCATGAGCGACCGTCTGCACCAACTTATGCAGCAGTTGCGCCAGATGTACGACCACATCATCATCGACTCAACTCCAATGTTCTCAGTGGCCGATGCCAGCATCGTCAACCGCGAGTCAGACATCACCATCTTTGTGTTGCGTGCCGGAGTGCAAAATCGCGATTTCCTGCCCGACTTCGAACGCATGTATCAGGAACATCGTTTCAACAATCTTACCGTTGTGGTTAACGATGTCAATGTCGACAAGCGTTACGGCTATGGTTATGGCTACGGCTATGGTTATGGCTACGGACAAAACAAGAAGAAGAGTCGTGTGAAGCGCATCATAAACCGCTTGCACAAGTAATAAATTCAAGACATAAAAGAGAGAAGAGCAAGGTTAGCACAACAACGCAATGTGCCCGTCTTGCTCTTCTCTTTTTTATGCAAAAGTCCAGGCTGAGGCCGGTGTGCGGAAAACCTTGTCCTGTGCTTTAAGGGCTGTTCGCCCTTGTGGTGCTTACCGCTAAGACATAAGTGCAGATGAAAAGCAATGAAGTCAAGAAAAACGCAAGCACTAAATGCAGCACTAAACGCAAGCACTAAACGCAAGCACTAAATGCAAGTGCTAAACGCAAGCACAAAACGCTACCACAAAACGCAAGCACTAAATGCAAGCACTAAATGCAAGCACTAAATGCAAGCACAAAACGCTACCACTAAACGCAAGCACAAAACGCTACCACTAAACGCAAGCACTAATGGGGGCGACGCGTCTCGCGTCGGGATTTTAAGGCAAAAGTTCACAGACAAGCGTGTAATTAGCGCTGCGTGTGAGCCTTTATTGGGTGTATGAACCTTTGCCTTAATGCCCGACGCGAGACGCGTCGCCCCCATTAGAGGTAGCGTTTGTTGCTTGCATTTAGTGCTTGCTTGCATTTAGTGCTTGCGTTTAGTGTTTGAGTATGTACCGCGGAAATCAAGTCATAAGCTTACAGACATGTGTGTAATATTTGCCCCCTCCCCGTCAGCCCCCTTATAAATGAGTGTGTGTACTTTTACTGCCATCTTACACTTTTTGCACGTAACAAGTTGATACACAAGGGTTTCAAGAGTGTAAGATGACTTCAAAACATCTTACACACCCCTGCACACATCTTACACATCACACCCCGCTGCCTCGCAGTCGGCATGCACGTATGTGGTGGGTTATACGCCATAGGGACGTAGAACAATCTATCGGAGCAACAAACTTTTCTGCTCCCCTATGCCGTAATAACCTCCTCCCGTGCTTGTGCCGTGTGGCAGTATGTGTGGTGTGCAGGTTGTGTAAGTTGCGTGTAGGTAACATTAGCAGTATCCTACACTGAGTAAAGCGTTGATATTCAATGAGTTATAGCGTGTTTGTGTAAGATGCAAGATACTCGGTTAGTAAAGTTATTGTAGTATAGAATAAGCCCCAAATGCAACATTTTTCGTCCTGGTCCTTTTATAAATTAGCGCTGTTCGATGAAATGTAACCATGCGAACGGACTTAACCACCAAACGCTAACACTAAACGCAAGCATCAAACGCTAACACTCAACGCAACCTCTCAACGCAAGCACTAATGGGGGCGACGCGTCTCGCGTCGGGAAAATGCAATGTCTATACACGAAATAGCCTTTGCCTTAATGCCCGACGCGAGACGCGTCGCCCCCATTAGTGTTAGCGCTTATTGCTTGCGTTTAGTGTTAGCGTTTAGAGGTTGCGTTTAGTGTTAGCGTTTATTGCTTGCGTTTGGTGTTAGCGCTTATTGCTTGCGTTTAGTGTTAGTGTTTATTGCTTGCGTTTAGAAGTAGCATTTATTGCTTGCGTTTTTGCAGTGCGTTTCAGGCAACTTAGAATTTCCCCAAAACTATCTCGTTTTAATGTCTATTTTGAACACCCTGCCTCACAACGCGCGATTGCCCCAGCACGTGGTATCCGCGGTGTCCCATCGCCTGCTTTGTGCAGCATCTATTACAAAAAACACTCCCAGCGCAGCAATTCATACAATAACCACGCATTTTGTACAATCAACGCCAATATGCTTGTGACAGAGTGTGAAGAGTTGTATTTTTGCAGCGTCAAAATACATAAAGACAAGTAAAGTAAGCAAAAACAGAGGCATCGAGCAGCTACTGTGAAATAGTAATGTGGAAGTTGATATTTTTCAGTTGAGGTGCTGTTTGATGCCTTTTTATATGCTTCATATATGCGTTACCTTAACCCCTAAATTTTATGGTAGAAAATAGCATTGTCTTAAGGGTGGTTCTAATAATTCTGAAATAGGGATTAGTGCGTTGTCGGAAGTATATTTTTGAAAGTTTGAGAGGAAGCACAGCGGGCTATGTGACCGAACAAACTTTCAGAAATACACTTCCGAGAGTGTGCAAATCACATTTCAGAATAGCAGAATTCAAAAAACAGAATTCTTAGAACCACCCTTAAATAATAAATACTTAACCCTGCGCTTAGGGTCAGAGCTGCTGGAAATGCCCAACTGCTGTGAAGCGCCATAAAAAGAGTAAATGAGCCAAAGTTTGTATAAGACTTTGACTCATTTATTCTTTTAATATCGTCTGGTGGTGCCACAAAACCAACAACTAAAAATAGCTCTTGATTATACCAAATCTTTTTGTGGCATTATAATCAAAGTGTATACTTCCAGAAATATGGAGTAGAAACTATAGTTTACTTAAATCGCGTAAAATTCTTCACCCTATCTTTCCCTTCTTTTGGAGAAATTTGTGTACATGAAAAGAAGTCGTTTGAAAAATTTGTTACGGTGTACACTTTTGTCCATCTTTGATAGTCTTCTACAGGTTCTTTTACATCATCATACCAACAATACAACTGTTTGTATGTTAGGATATTGTTAGAGTATGACCAAGTGCCTGCATATCCTCCAGCTTCTTTATCTCCAAATTCTTCAGGACTTTCATAAGTATACCACGTACCATCAGAGTTAAAGATGAAGATATCGTTGTCACCATCTTGTGCCCATGCACCTCGAGTGATAATCTTCTCGAATTCGCTCTGTTTCTCATCATCATCACTGCACGACTGTAGAAATGAAAAAGGAATACAGAGTAATAAAGCCGTTAACACGACCTTGCTATACATTTTAATGTTATTGATTTTCATTGTTGATAGTTTTAGTAATTAAGAACTGTTTTGTAAGAGAACACAATTGTAGAATAGGGCTTGTGATGCGGTATAAACCCTGCTACACCCTTACTAAAAGAGATGGAACTCTCAGGTTTAATTTATCATTTCTCGCTTGTTGCTGATTTATCTTTTGCGGTAATAAAAGTCTATAGCAATCTCAACAACAATATTAACTAATAGACTTGTTACAGGATCAGGTATAAAACAACAAGCCACTGTAACAACCGCCTATATAAGTTTTTTCTATTTCATAGGCTTTCCTTGTTAGTGTTTGACATACGGAACCACATTTCCACGCATATGCTATTACCCCATTCTCGGTAAATCATAGAACCATATGCGATTTTAAGTAGCCTATCCTTCTGAAAAGACAAAAGGATAGGCTTGAATAATTAAGCGAAGAAACCGCACAAGATATGAATCCATGCAAGAATTTCTTCAAGCTTGATTTCAATCTTAAAATGGGATTCAATCATCATAGTGACCTCCTCTTTTTTAAGATCAGTTTGAAATAGGACTTCTCCCGCTAACAGTATCTATACTGTACACTTAGTTAGCCATACATGTACAGGAAGGCAAATATCTACTCTCCCACAGAATGTAGTACCATCGATGCTAACGAGCTTAACTTCTCTGTTCGGAATGGTAAGAGGTGTACTCCTCGTCGCTTGATTACCTTCATTTGTTTAGTTTTGCATAAGATAAGCTGCTGTTCAGTAAAGATTCAAACAAACTTGGTGTTCTACACAAAACTTACTTTGTCTTTAGCATATTCAATATGATTGCTTTGCTGTAATAGGTCCATCAAAAGTAATCTGTGGCTCTGAATGATTTGCTGTCACCATAACAGATGTCTCAATCGTATAAATTCTTGAAACTATATGGTTGATATCCCACAATTTTGCTTGACCACATACTCTGTATCTTCCTTCTCCATCAAAAAACCTTTGAAGAGTGAAGGAACAGTTTCTATCGGAATCTATTTCTGAAAAAGACTGCGCATTATTGAACTGCAGTTGGTTGAATTTCTGCTTAAATGTTCGGTAAATTGCTGTTTCAACATCTGCCTGATTCATTTTTAATGGTTGTATTGCCATAATTAGAGTAAGTTTGATTTGTTAATATTTTTCATTAAAGAACAACCTTGAAAGTCTTGCCTCCGACATTTACAAGATAAGCACCTTTAGATAGTCCGCTTATTACACTACGTTTTGATTTTGCAACTAATGCGCCCTGTAAATTATAGACTTGTACAAGGGTGTTATGAGGTGCATTGCTTACTATGATTGAGCCATTCTTGGTGGTTATTACTATATCTTTGAAGTTGTCTGTAACATTCGTCACTTCTGTATTACAATCATCTTCGAATTCCTGAATATCCCAAAATAAGCCCCATTCAGAGTCTTTACTATAAGCATCTTTACAACCTTTGGGGACATATAGGGTAACATCTGTATATACTTTATTCGAAAACGGCCCATTGCATACAACAGGAGGAGTAGTTGATTTACAGATAATCATATCCAAATAATTCGAATAATAATAGTCTAATCTATTTACATAAAAAGACGCTATGTTTTTCCCTAATATTAGCGTATCAACCGGTCGATAGAACGGTGGATTTTCTGTACATGTGCCAGCAATCTCTAATTTTTTAATTGTTCCATGAACAGAAATGTTTACTTCAAAATCACCCCATTTACTTATATCTATCAAAGGACGCCCCACATAAAAATAGTTTAGCCCATCATTAAATGCGGGGTAGGTAAGATAATCATCAACATAACTATAATCATATTTGCTTAGGTATCCTTTTATACTGAATTCATCATGTGCGTCCTCTATGATTACAGTGTCGAGTTTATTTGAAAAGTACGAGGTTTCCTCCCCTCGCTTATAATGAGTTTCGAGTGATTTTGCTTCATAAACATAACCATCATTATAAAGACTATGGTAGAAGGGGAGGCCGTTCAACCCTTTCCCAATAGTCAATTTTGATATATTCGAGCAACCCCAGATAATAGAAGGTGATATTTCTACAACACTAGGTGGAATAGTAAAATTCGTCAGTGCTTCACAACCTCCAAAAGCATCAGGACCAATTGACCTAAGTCGTTTTGGCCATTGTATGGATTTCAAAGAATCGCAATGGGCAAAACACGAATATGGAATATATTCTATATTATCTGGCAGAGCAATAGAACAAAGTTTAGTGCGGCTAAATGCGGATTCCCCTATTGATGTTAATGATGATGGAAATCTTATGTTTTTTATTGAGGTACGAGAAAAT
>ERZ1026892.388-NODE-388-length-20922-cov-37.188623_pt1 | contig 20922 bp, 7 predicted proteins | sample MGYA00380176_ERZ1026892 | MGnify/ENA primary metagenome ERZ1026892 (study PRJEB33269, sample SAMEA4719812) | human gut metagenome | biome: human-associated habitat; feature: organic feature; material: feces | place: Cameroon | collected 2013-10 ... | reverse complement strand
ATTTAGTGGGTTTTGTGTGTCTTTTCTTTTTATTTTTCCGACGCGAGACGCGTCGGTGCAACTCAAGCGCTAACCGCTAACGCGGGAAACATAAGAACATAAGGACATAAGAACAGAAGATAACGTTCGTGTTAGCCGCTTAGCGCGGAAAACATAAGGAACATAGGTTTACATAAGAAACACATAAGGCCGCTGCGCGGTTGACGGCCACGGACTAACGTCCGGGTGGCCTCAAGAAACATAAGGGCTGACGCCGTAGCGTTACTACTTGTAACGCTACGGCGTCAGCCCTTATGTCCTTATGTTCTTCTGTCCTTCTGTTTCCCGCGTTAGCGGCTGCCCCGCCCCGCTACGGCGTCAGCCCTTATGTTTCTTGAGGCCACCCGGACGATAGTCCGTGGCCGTCAGCCGGGCAGCGGCCTTATGTGTTTCTTATGTAAACTTCTGTTCTTATGTTTCCCGCGGTAAGCGGCTAACACGAACGCGATATCTTCTGTTCTTATGTCCTTCTGTTCTTATGTTTTCCGCGTTAGCGGTTAGCGCTTGAGTTGCACCGACGCGGGACGCGTCGCCCCCATTAGAGCTTGCGTTTTGTGCTTGAGTTAGAGCTAGCGTTTCGTGTTAGCATTTAGAGGTTGTAATTGCGCTTCACAGGTCGGTAATGTCCTCCAGTACCGACTGTGCTCCCCCCATAAAGTGAAAAGTGATGTTTTGTCTGCATCTTACACTTTTTGCCTGCACTGCACTGATATTCAATGCGTTACGTAGTGTAGGTAAATCTGCACAGTGCTTGCACACTGCCTGCACGGCACCTGCACTGCCTGCACGGCACTTGTCTGCACCCAACATATTGGCACCTGTGCCAGCGCGTTATAACGCTTGCGGCAGGTAGAAATATCAGTTGTTCCGACTGGTAATTCTACCTGCCGCAAGCGTTTTTGCTGCCCATTGTTGTCGAAAAACCAATCAGTGCAAGGCGCGAACAACCGCCGTGCAGGTAGTGCAAAGGGTGTGTAGGTAGTGTGCAAAGGGTGTGTAGGCACTGTGCAGGGTTACCTACACTCCGTAACGCATTGAAAATCAATGCAGTGCAGGCAAAAAGTGTAAGATGTAGGTAAAAAGCGTGTAAACGTGCAGATGAGGGGCGCAAAGTGCAAAAATGGCCCATTTCATCGCAGAAATGCCCCATTTCATCGCTAAAATGGCCTTTCCGGTGCAAAAAACGGGTAAAGTGTCCGATTGGTACCAATCGGACAACTACTTATGAGCAATCGGACAACAAGACAGGGCAATCGTTTGCATCGAAACGATGGCAATACTTAAATTTGTAAACAAATTCACTAATTTCATAAACATTTATCATTATGCACACACACTTTACACGATTACCCCATCAGCGGGTAGCGAAGAAAGTGCCTCCGCCCCTATTGGGCCGGTGGCTGCTCATGTTGGGCGTGTTGCTCATGACCTGGGGTCTTGTGCCGCAGGTGGTGAGGGCAAACACCGACCCCAAAGATGTAGCCAAGACAATATGTCTTGATGACATAGCCATGAGCGAGGCACGTCCGTACATCGAATTCCGTTACATGGACTACGACAAGGATAACAGCAAGCCCGATGCCATGCGTAGAATCAAGATATATGTGAGGGAGTTCGTTGGAATACAGAACTTTCAATTCGGTAACAGGTATATACCAGTCCGCACATACAAAGACGTCTTGGTGGGCGAAATGCCCCGTTGTCATGACAAGCTGGTGCGTCACAACGAAGCGTATGGCCGCCTCACCATTGTAAGGGACGTGATGAATGGCAAAAAGCGTACTGTTTACGCCCGCTTTTACCCTTCAAAGAAATTGCTCGAGGGTGATGGAACACCTGAAGGCATTGGCAAGTTGGGTGGCATCACGTTTAAGGGCTGTTGGGACAACAACGACAATGGCGACGACCCTGACAACATAAACAAGACTCTGAACTTCACTGCCGGCTCGGCCATCAGCGAGTCCCAAACCAATAAGGGCAGTTTTGTGCGCAGTGCCGCAGGCAAAATTACATTCAATGCTTCGGGCCTGCCGAAGAAGAAAGACTGGGGTTTCGCGCCCACCTACTATTTCAACAATTCAAGTTCGTATGCTTCCCTACCTACGTATGGTTCGGTATATGCGGCCGACAATGCCACCAGCGTGACCAAGACGCTCGACGGCACGTTCAACAACCGCAAAGCCGTCACCATCTACTATTGGGGCGCATGGAGTGCCGTGATGAATATTGGCGTGGGTAGTGTAGTAGATCCCATCCACGACAACAAGAACAGTGTGTTCCAGCGTTACAACAACGGCACTATTTGGTCAGTTACCGTGCCCGGTTGTCCGTACCCGGGCAATTTGAGTGCAGAACCCAAACAGTGGACCAAAACCGTAAAGCTGACTTGGAACACCAAGGGTGACACCCGCTTGAGCAGCGAGAAAGACAAGTGGCTGGTGTACCGCTACAAGCAAGGCGAGTCGGCAAGTTCAGCCAAGCGTATCGCTGCCGTTGACTATAACACCAACAACTGCGAGGTGGAAGTGCCGAGCCTTGAAACCGAATATGTGTATATCGTCACCTACCAAAAGGACGGGTGGAAGGAAGGCATAGTAGACGACCTCAAGGCCACTGTGACGACCAAGATAGTGCCGTCGTTCGTATTTGACAAGGTAGACACCCGTTCTGAAGAGCAGAGCGTGGTGGTAACCTGGAACTATGGTGCTTTCAGAAACAGCGAGCAGAGTTTCCTTGTGTACAGCCGTTTGGCCGGCACAACCCAGTGGAGCAACCCCGTGAGCGTGCCCCGCACCGATGTGAATGCCACCTCGGGCGAATACGAGTACACTGGCATCAAGAATGTGTGTGACTCTTACGAGTTCAAGGTTGCGCTGAAAGCCTTTGGCAAGACCTTTGAGTCGCCCATTGCCGTAGGCTCCATCAGCGGCAGCAGCCGTGTGGCATCATTAAACGTGAGCAAGGGCCTGTACAGCAACAGCGTCAAGCTCACCTGGAACGCCCAGCAAATATCTGAGGGCAACACCCGTTATGTGGTGGCACGCCGTATGCTTGGCAGCAAGGGCAACTGGAGCGACATACACACCGTGTCGGGTACCTCGGAGATGTACACCTTCGACGACAACAATGTGGCCCCCGGCCAGTACTACGAATACCGCGTGTCGTCGTACATCAACTGTAATAACAACAGCACTCAAACCGCCGAAGTGACCGACAACGGCTTTTGCCAGGCCACTGGCACCATAGCCGGCCGCATAGCCTATGGCACAGGTACGGCCGTTGATGGCGTGCGCGTCAATTTGGTGCAGGCCAAGGACGATGCCGAGGCCAAGTCGCAGTTCTATTCATTGCGTGTAGACAATGTGGGCGGTGGCCTTGTGCTGCCCCTCGACCGTGAGGAGGCCGGTGCCCTGTTTATGGACAGCGTACCCCTCACCATGCAGGCATGGTTCCGCCTCGACGACAATATCAAGGAATCGGGCAGTGCATCGAAATATGCAAAACCCATGCTGATTGACACTTACGACAACTTCTCACTGTTTGGCCAGCGCACCAACAGCGGTGCCTACCAGCTGACGTTGCGCCTGCCCACACCTAACAAGTATGCCGACACACCCACCACGGTGATGCTCGAACCCAACAACTATTATGCCATAGCCATGTCAACCGACGGCGCCGCCAATTGGACCCTGCGCGCCATCGACGCCAATGGCAAGATGCAGAAGTTTGAGACCAAGGCCACGGGTATGCCCAAGGAAAACAGGAAGAAGCTTTACAACCTGGCCTTCGGTACGAATGTGAGCGATTTGGCAGAATACAACTTCAACGGCTACATCGACGAGGTGCGCGTGTGGAACAAAGTGCTTGCCGATGCCGAGTTGATGGCCACCTACGACCACCAGCTCTCGGGCGACGAGAAAGACCTCTATCTGTACTGGCCGCTCGACGAGGGCATTACCAATCAGACCACCGCTTACGACTATAGCAAGACCGGCGGCGTGGCCAATGGCCATCACGGCACCATCAAGTCGTCGAACAGCATCAGCACCATTGTGCCCCCCGATGATGCATTCAGCATTTACGGCCGCACCGATGCCGAGGGCAACTATGTGATAAAAGGTGTGCCATTTACCGGCAGCGGCACCAACTACTCGGTTGTGCCAAGCAAGGGCATACACAGCTTTACACCACAGAAGCTCTCGCGCTACGTCAGCCAGAACTCAATCAACCACAATGGTGTTGACTTTGAGGACACCTCAAGCTTCCCCGTCACGGGCCAGGTGCTGTACGAAGGCACCACCTATCCGGTGGAGGGTTGCAACTTCTACGTAGACGGCAACATCTGCTACAAGGACGGCGAGCCCATCACCAGCGACAGCGAGGGCCGTTTCAGCATCAGTGTGCCCATTGGCGACCACTTTATACAGATAAAGAAACAGGGCCACGAGTTTGCCTCGGCAGGCCGTTTCCCCGCCGACGACAAGGGCGTTGGCACCCGCTACACCTTTGTGAAGGGAGAGCCTGTCGACTTTACCGATGTGACCAAAGTCGTAATAGCCGGCCGTGTGGCAGGTGGCGACGTTGAAAAGGGCAAGCCCCTTGGTTTGGCACAGAGCAAGGCCAACATTGGCCAGGCCGTGATAAAGCTCAGCGCAGGCGATGCCTACCGCATGAATGTGGTGCGCAAGGACAATGGTGGTGCTTACACCTACGAAAACGCCACCGACGCCCGCAACTATGAAGCAGCAAGCAAGCAGGTGAAGAGCACCGCCCAGGTGGGAGGCGGCGATGACGATGCCGTAAAGACCATCACCATCACCACCGACCCCGCCACAGGCGAGTTTGCCGCCCTGGTGCCCCCCGTGCAGTACAAGGTGACCAGTGTCGAGGTGCCGTCAAACGCCGAGATTGTGTTCGACCGCGCCACCATTCCTGGCATCGACGCCAGCAATCCGCTGGCCGTCAAGACCGACTCTGCCACCACCGACGATGGCAAAGTGCAACGCTTCGGCTATGTGGCATCGCTCAACTTGGCTCACCGCGTGGAGCCGACATTCGATGTCAAGCAGAAGGGCGCCCCGGCCTTTGGCGACGCCACCTTCAAGTACGTGACACTCAGCGACCCCAAGGGTCAGGAAGTGCCGCTCTACACCACCGACGAGCAGGGCACAGTGACCTATGCCATGGGTGCCCCGGTGTTCACCCAGTTGCGCCGCTACACCTTCACCCTCGACGGCTACGAGCAGTACGTCAACCAGGACGATGCCCAAAATCCCGTCACCGACCGTGTACCGTTGCAGAAGTCAACTGTTACCATCACCAACCAGTTTGCTGCCGGACAGGTGGTGAACTTTGAAGGTGCCGACGACGGCAAGTTTAAGGACGAAAACAACTTGGCCACCAAGAAGTTGCAGCTCGACTCGCTCGGCCATGCCGAATACACCTTTATGGCAGGTTTCCCCAACATCACAGAGCCGTACACCTTGGGGCTTAACATGGTGTTCGACGTGAATGGCGCACAAAAGCAGTGGAGCGGCAATGGCACCTTCAAGGCCATTGTGCTTGGTGAACTGCCATCGGGCAACAACTTTGTGACATCAGGCCCCGACAAGGTGCTCATGGTGCTGCGCGACCCCCCGGGTTCAAACTCAAGCGCCTATTATGAGACATCTACCTCTGTGACCGAAAGCACCTCGTATGCCGGTTCGTTTGTGACCAACAACGAGGTGAGCACCCTCACCAAGATCGGTTTCCAGGCCGCCACATGGGTGGGCGTGGGTGCAGGTGTCATAACCGAAGCGTCGACCAAGGCCGACCTTGAAGTGGGTGCCGAGGTCAACCTCGACATTACCGACAGTCAGGCAAGCTCTACCACCACCACTACGACCAACCGCGTGAGCACGTCTGACGAGGAGGACTATGTGGGCGCCAACGGCGACGTGTTTATAGGCTCCGCCACCAACATTTTGTTTGGCAATGCCCGCAGCGTGGACATACGTCCCGACGGCAAGGGCGGCTTTGGCGTGACCCGTGAGAACGTTATATCAACCGGTATGGAGTTTGGCACAGGGTTCAACTACTCGCAAAACTATGTGGAGAACACCCTGCTGCCCAACCTCGAGAGCGTGCGCAACAGTTTGCTGCACGACCCCTCAGAGGGCATTACCAGCAACCCGACCAACGAGGTGGTGTATGTGTCGAAGGTGAGCAAGGACGACCCGCGCTTTGGTTCGAACAACAACGACAAGGACGTGTGGGGCGCTGCCGCCGTGTCGGGCGACAAGCTTGACGGTCCGAGCTACACCATGATGCTCCCCGCCAAGACCACCGACAGCAATGGCAAGCCCATAGCCTTTGAGGACAAGGTGAAGTGGTACAACTCGCAAATAACGCTTTGGACACAGACCCTGGCCAACAACGAGAAGGCCAAAATTGAGGCCAAGAGCAGCCGCACAGAGAACCTCATAGGCAACTACTCGTTCGATGCCGGTGCCACCGTCGAAAACTCGGTAGGCACGATCGAGGCCAAGAGCCACGAAACCAGCAAGGAGTTTGAGGTGATGATAGTGGGCGGTGTGACCACCGGATTTGAGATAAACGGCACAGGTGTCGACCTCACGGTGAAGACCACCACAGGCACCCGCAACACCTTTGTGAAAGGCTCAAGCTCGGAGAACGCCAAGACCATTGGCTATACGCTCAAGGAGAATGGCGACGACGATGCCCTGTCGGTAGACGTGTTCAAGGCCCCCGACGGTTTCGGCCCCATCTTCATAACCCGTGGCGGACAAACCTGCTGCCCCTATGAGGACAAGTATGTGAGCAAGTACTATGAGCCAGGCACCGAGATATCGGCCGCTACCATGCAGATAGAAGTGCCCAAACTCAATGTGGAGAACAACTATGCCACCGATGTGCCCTCAGGCGGTACCGCTAACTTTACCCTGCTCATGCAGAACGACAGCGAGACGGGTGAGGACGTGTGGTTCCAGCTCTCTATGCTCGACGAGACCAACCCCAATGGCGCCAAGCTCAGCATCGACGGCCAGGCACTGACCGATGGCCGCGTGTTCCTGGTGCCGGCTGGCAAAACCCTGCGCAAGCAGCTGCAACTCACACAAACCGACCAGAGCGTGCTGGAGTATAACAACATCAAGCTCGCCCTGCGCTCGCAGTGTCAGAGCGACCCCACAGGGTCATTCCCGGTAATAGCCGACACCGTGGCCATTTCGGCCCAGTTCGTGCCCAGCTGTTCCGACATCATGCTCAGCGTGCCCGACCGCGTGGTGAACTGCAACACCGGCAGCCAGCTCAAGATGGTGGTAAGCCGCTACGACCGCAACTTCCGCTCGTTCAAGGGCTTCCGCATTCAGTACAAGGGTGCCCGCGATGTAGACTGGCAGTTGGCCAAGGAGTTTGTCAACAATGAGGCCGACCTTACCGACAACAACCAGCTTATCAGCGGTGCATCGACCACCTATGTGCTCGACATGGGCAACAACGCACTCTTCCCCGACCAGACCTACGAACTGCGCGCCATCACCATGTGCGACTTTGGTAGTGGCGAGGTGAACAATGAGAGTGAGACCATTGAAGTGGTGAAAGACGTGGCGCGCCCGAAACTGTTGGGCAACCCGTCGCCCGCCAACGGTGTGCTCACCCCCGACGGTGAAGTGTCAATCACCTTTAACGAGGACATCAAGGCATCAAGCCTTATCAAGACCGAGAACTTTGTGGTGACCAGCAAGCTCAACGGCTCGAAGGTAGACCACGACGTGGCCCTGCAACTCACAGGTGCCGAGGGTGCACAAACCGAGGCCGACATCGACTTGGCCGCACGTCCGTTTGCCCTTAACCTGTGGCTCAACTACACTGGCGCCGGCCAGATACTGAGCCATGGTGCAGCAGCTACCAAGTTTACTCTGTCGGTTGACGACGAGGGTCACCTCACGGCCGATGTGGCCGGCACCAAGGTGACGTCGGAAGGTACACTGCCCAAGGACAAGTGGACCTACCTCGCACTCAGCTATGCTCCCGCCAGCCAGGGCGGCACACTCACTGCCGACTGTGCTTACGATGACACCGACGCCAGCTTGTTTGCATCGCAGCCCGTGCCCGCCTACAACGGCAATGGCCCGCTGCGCATAGGTGGCGGAATGAAGGGCGCCATGCAGGAACTCACCCTGTGGAACGCTGCCCGCTCATACGCCGAGGCCAAGGCCGACATGTACACTGCCAAGCAGGCCAACACTGCCGACATAGCCGGCTACTGGCCGCTCAACGAGGGCACTGGCACTACAGCCAACGATGTGGCCCGCTCGCGCCACATCACGCTGCCTGCCGCCTCGTGGTATATGGCTACGCCCAACAAGGCCATCAGCCTGAACGGTACAACCGATTATGCAGCCATTGACCTGACCTCATGCTCACCCGCCACCGACGAGGATTATGCCCTCGAAATGTGGTTTAAGGGCAACAAGCCCGAGGCTGGCAAGCAGGCCACACTCTTCAGCACCCATGCCGATGGCGTGATGGCTGCTTTCAATGCCCAAGGCCAGCTGCAACTGAGCCAGAACGACCAGACGCTGGCCACTGGCACAGCTGACTGCCTTGACAACCAATGGCACCACTTTGCACTGAACGTGCTGCACGACGGCACGGCAGCCGTCTACGTTGACGGCAACAATGTGGCACAGTTTACACCCAGTGCCCCGCTCCGTTTGCAGAGCGACAGCCTGATGCTTGGCGTGATGCGCCGCGCACAGACTGCGGGTGCTGCCGACTTTGTGTACAGCAATTACTTCAACGGCCAGCTTGACGAGCTCCGCCTGTGGAATGCCCGCCTTACTGCCGATGTGCTGCGCGCCGCACGCTTGCAGCGCCTCGAAGGCACCGAGAGCGGACTGGTGGCTTACTATCCGTTTGAGAAGATACAGCTCAACCAGTACAACCAGGCCGAAGTGGTGGCCGACATGGCCGACCATGCCACCACCACGCTGCCCAAGCCGCACGAGGCCAAGCTCTATGGCTCGGCTGCCATTGGCGATGAGGCTCCCAGCCTGAAAGCAGCTCCCAAGCTCAGCAATGTGGCATTCAACTTTACCGCATCGGAGCGCAAGGTGGTTATTACCCTTAACGAATCGGCCGCTGCGCTCGAGGGTTGCACCGTGAACTTTACACTGCGTGGCATACGCGATGTGAACAACAACTTGGCCGACCCCATCAGCTGGACGGCTTATGTGCAGCAGAACCAGTTGCTATGGGGCGACAGCCAGCTGACGCTTGCCAAGCAACAGGCCGACAAGCTCACCACCGAGGTTGAGATTGTGAACAACAGCAGCGCCGCCGAGGCATGGACTATCAGCGGATTGCCCTCATGGCTCACGCTCAATGCCGAGAGCGGACAGCTCAAGCCACTTGGCTCAGCCAAGTTGCGCCTGACAGTGCCCGCATCGGTGGCAACAGGCCGCTATGAGGCAACGCTCTACCTCACTGGTAACCAGGGTGTGGCTCAGCCGCTGCACGTGCAGCTCACTGTGACAGGACAGCAGCCCGACTGGCGTGTTGATGCTGCTAAGTATGACATGAACATGAGCATGGTGGCCCAGTTGCAATTCAACGGTGTGCCGTCGGAGAATGGCGCCGACCTTGTGGCAGCATTCAATGCCAAGGGCACTTGTGTGGGTGTGGCTTCGCCCGTCTACAACAAGCGCTACGACTGCTACTTTGCCATGCTTACCATTTATGGCAACTCCGACGAGCCAGGCTCGCCTGTGAGCTTCAAGGCATGGCATGCCGCCACGGGCAAGGTACACCCGGTGGTTGCAACCGCTGACAAGGTGACCTTCAGCGCCAATGCCGTGTACGGCAGCGTAACGAAGCCGTATGTGCTTAATGCTACCAACGCCGTAGAACAGCAGTTCAGTCTGCATCAGGGCTGGCAGTGGCTGTCGTTCAGCGTGACGCCAGTTGATGCCACCGTGGCTGGCACTTTTGCCCCTGTGGCTGCAACAGCCCGCATGCTCAAAAACCAGACACAGTTTGCAGTGCCCGCTGCCGACAGTCTGGCCTGGACGGGTGGTCTTGACAAGCTCAGTGTGAAGGAAATGTACATGCTCTATATGGAGCAGCCCGCTGACTTCAGCGTGAAGGGCGAGCAGGTGAATACTGCCACCACGCCTGTTACACTGAACAAGGGCTGGACATGGCTCGGCTACACGCCCATTTACGCCGCATCGCCGCTCTATGCCCTGGCACCTGCGGCACCCGTTACGGGTGATATTGTGAAGGGCCAGAACGGATTTGCCATGTATCAGGACTATGAGTGGATAGGTTCGCTCGAGGTTATGGAACCCGGACAGGGCTACATATACTTCAGCGCAGCTGATGACAGCCGCCAGTTTGGTTATCCTACTGCAGCTCCTGCCAGCAAGGCGCGCCGCAAGGTGGCCAATAGTGACGAGGTGTACGGTGGCAAGGCTGCCAATAGTGACGAGGTGCAGTCGGCCTTCCCGCCTGTTGACCGCCATGCTTATCCCAACAATATGACGGTTATAGCACGCATCACGCAAGGCGGCCAACCCGTAAGTGGTGCCGAGATAGGCGTGTTTGCTGACAAAGAGTGCCGTGGTACATCGCTCGAAATTGATGGTCTGTATTTCATAACCATCAGTGGCGAGGGCAATGGTCCGCAACTTGATGTGCGTGTGGCACGCGATGGTCAGATACGTTCAACCAACGCGGCTCTGACCTATGCCGACAATGCCATGATTGGTACGCTCAACGAACCGTTTGTCATAGAGCTGTCTACTGCGACAGGTGTGACAGATGCTGAGGCTCCTCAGGTGAACATTATGCCACGTCGCGTCAAGACGCACGTGACAGCAAGCACCAATGGTCCGGCCATGCGTCTTATCACCATTCACGCCACCAATGGCCAGCTGTTGTACATCAACCAGAACCCCGCACCCGACACGGAGCGCATTGACATGTCGCGCTATGCCGAGGGTGTGTACTACATCACCGTACAGACGGCAGACGGCAAGAGCCATACTGCCAAGTTGATGAAGTAGGAACGAAATATTGATTAACCTGTTGACGGGTTGACGCGTAAGTATGCTATATTGGCAAACTTACCCGTTAACCCGTCAATTTGTTTACTAATACCACCAATGCGTGTAGTAATTCGAGTTTCGGATTTAGCAAGTGCGGGCTGAATCATCGTGCAAGGCGAATGCAATCAAGCTTGCTTGAATTGCTGAGCCGCAGCCGATGATGTCAATAATAGCCCAATGTAATCCATAGCCCAGGGCAAGCGTAGCGACACCCTGGGTAATCGCGTGTTGGAGCAGTCGCGCCCTGAAAGGTAGGGTGTTCAAAATCGGCATCAAAAACGCGACTGTTTTTGAGGCATTTTAAGTTGCCTGAAACGCGCTGTAAAAAACGCAAGCACTAATGGGAGCGACGCGTCCCGCGTCGGGATAGAGGAAGGAGGAAAATACGAACCTCTACTAAATAATAGCTGCATCTTTTCCCGACGCGAGACGCGTCGCCCCCATTAGAGGTAGCGTTTTGTGCTTGAGTCCGTTCGCATGTTTACTTTTCACCGAATAGCAACAACAACGAATAGAATTCCCAAAAACGATCTCATTTTTGATGCCGATTTTGAACACCCTACCTGTAAGTGCAAAAGTATTACTATGTGCATCGGAGTTTTATCAGACTGTAATATTTTGCGGCAAAATAATCGCCAGAGGGCGGGTTATTGAAGCATAAAGCCTTGTTACTGATAAAAAATGAGTAATTTTGCAAGCTACATTCACAAACAAAACATAACGCTACATGTCTGTCGAGATAAAGAAAGTAACAACCAAAAGCGAACTCAAACGCTTCATACGCTTCAACTACGAGTTTTACAAGGACAACCCCTATTCGGTGCCCGACTTGTACGATGATATGCTCAACACCTTCTCGCCCAAGAAGAATGCCGCCTTCGAGTTTTGTGAGGCCGACTACTTTCTGGCTCTGCGCGATGGTAAAATAGTGGGCCGCGTGGCTGCCATTATCAACCGTCGTGCCAACGAGACGTGGAACCGCAAGACGGTGCGCTTTGGCTGGATAGACTTTATTGACGACATGGAGGTGAGCACAGCCCTTATCGACACCGTAAAACAATGGGGAAAGGAGCGCGGCATGACCGAGATAGAAGGCCCCCTTGGCTTTACCGACATGGACGCTGAGGGTATGCTTGTGGAGGGTTTTGACCAGCTATCGACTATGGCCACCATCTACAACTATCCCTACTACCCGCAGCACATGGAGCGCCTCGGGCTGAGCAAGAGTGCCGACTGGGTGGAGATGAAGATATATGTGCCCGATGCCATACCCGAAAAGCACCGCCGCATATCGGAGATTATAGCCAAGCGCTATAATCTGCATATCCGCAAGCTCAAGAGCAAGAAAGAGGTGCGACAGAGTGGTGTGGCGCATGATATATTCCGCCTTATAAATGATGCCTACACACCACTGTTTGGCTACTCACGCATGACCGAACGGCAGATAGACCAGTATGTCAACATGTATGTGCCGGTGCTCGACCTGCGCATGGTGAGCATAGTGGAGAATGAGCAGAACGAGATAGTGGCCGTGGGCATATCGATGGCCTCGCTGTCGCGTGCGCTGCAAAAGGCCAAGGGCCGCTTGTTGCCCTTTGGGTGGTACCACCTGCTGAAAGCCTTGATGTGGAAACGCCCCAAAGTGCTCGACTTGTTGCTCGTGGCTGTGCGTCCTGACTACCAGGGCAAGGGTGTGAATGCACTGCTATTTACCGACCTTATTCCCGTTTACAAGGAATTGGGCTTTGAATATGCCGAGAGTAACCCCGAACTCGAAATGAACGAGAAGGTGCAGAACCAATGGCAGTATTTCAAAACTGAACAACACAAGCGCCGCCGCTGCTTCAAAGCGGACATTTGATGGGGCGTGACAGGGTTGACGGGTTAACAGGTTAATGGGTTAACGGGTCTGCCATAAACATAACAAGACAATGGAGAACGAGAATACTTCGACCGTCGTTTATGACGAGAGCAAAATACGACATCTTGAGGATACCGAGCACATACGTACGCGTCCCGGCATGTACATTGGTCGCTTGGGCGATGGCTCGCATGCCGAAGATGGTATATATGTGCTGCTCAAGGAGAGTATAGACAATAGTATCGACGAGTTTAACGAGGGGTTTGGCAAACGCATTGAGGTGAACATACACGACAACCTCACTGCCGAAATACGCGACTATGGCCGTGGCATACCCCTTGGTGCCTTGGTAGATGCTGTGTCGAAACTCAACACGGGCGGCAAGTACGACACCGCAGTGTTCACCGCTTCGGTGGGTATGAATGGTGTGGGCTTGAAGGCTGTCAATGCCCTGTCGAGCCGCTTTATTGCACGCAGTGTGCGCGATGGCCAGATGCATGAGGCCATATTTGAGAAAGGTGTGCTCGTGAGCGACGAACAAGGCCCTTGCGAGGAGGAAAACGGCACTTACATATTTTTTGAGCCAGACAGCACGCTGTTTCAGCACTACCGATTCCACGGTGAGTTTGTTGAGAATATGCTCCGCAACTATACCTACCTCAACACCGGGCTTGCCATCTTTTACAACGGGCGGCGCATATTGAGCCGCAACGGACTTGAGGACTTGCTCAACGACAACATGACCGCCCCCGGTCTGTACCCCATCGTACACCTGACAGGGCCCAACATCGACATAGCCTTTACCCACACCTCGCAGTATGGCGAGGAGTATTACTCGTTTGTTAACGGACAGCATACCACCCAGGGCGGTACGCACCAAAGTGCCTTTAAGGAGCACATAGCCAAGGCCATAAAGGAGTATTTCGGCAAGAACTACGATGTGCAGGACGTGCGCAACGGTTTGGTGGCCGCCATAGCCATACGTGTGATAGAGCCATTGTTTGAGAGTCAGACAAAAATCAAGCTCGGCTCGCTCACCATGGCCCCCGACAAGGACTCGAACGGGAAACCCTTCCCGCTGTCGGGCGTGAGCGTGAACAAGTTTGTGGGCGACTTTATAAAGGAGAATGTAGATAACTTCCTGCACAAGCACACCGATGTGGCAGAGGTTATCAAACAAAAGATAGAGGAGAGCGAGAAGGAGCGCAAGGCCATAGCCGGTGTGACCAAATTGGCACGCGAGCGCGCCAAAAAGGCCAATCTGCACAACCGTAAGTTGCGCGACTGCCGCATACACCTTAACGACCCCGCTCCAAAGTCGCGCAAAAAGAGCGACGACGACCAAGAAGACCCGCGACAAGAGTCGTCCATCTTCATTACCGAGGGTGACTCGGCCAGCGGCTCTATAACCAAAACACGCAATGCGCAGACGCAAGCCGTGTTCTCGTTGCGCGGCAAACCGCTCAACTGTTACGGTCTGACCAAAAAGGTGGTGTACGAAAACGAGGAGTTCAACCTGTTGCAAGCAGCCCTCAACATAGAGGACGGACTCGACGGGCTGCGCTACAACAAGGTGATTGTGGCCACTGATGCCGATGTGGACGGTATGCACATCAGGCTGCTTATTATCACCTTCTTCCTGCAGTTCTTCCCCGATCTTATCAAGAAAGGCCACGTGTACATACTGCAAACGCCCCTCTTCCGTGTGCGTAACAAAAAGAAGAAAGTGCGCGGGGCAAACAAACCCAAAACGGTGACCGATGCCAGCGCGGGGGCTGCCATACTGAAAAAGACGCAGGTGAGCGACCGCTCAGAGTATGAAACCATTTATTGCTACAGCGACGAGGAGCGTCTGGCAGCTATCGAAAAGCTCAGTCCGAACCCCGAAATAACCCGTTTCAAAGGTTTGGGCGAGATAGACCCCGACGAGTTCAAAAACTTTATAGGTCCCGATATGCGCCTCGACCCCGTGACGCTGCACAAGAGCGACAATGTGGGCAAGCTGCTCGAGTACTATATGGGTAAAAACACCATGGAGCGCCAAGGCTTTATAATAGACAACCTGGTGGTTGAGGAAGACTTGGCCGACGAAGATACCAACGACTTATGAAAGTAGCTATATTCCCTGGCTCGTTCGACCCCTTTACGGTGGGGCATGCCAGCATAGTGGAGCGCGGGTTGCCCATGTTCGACCGCATCGTGATAGGGGTGGGCGTAAACGATAAAAAGCGCTCGTTCTACGACCCCGAACAGCGTGTGGAGGCCATACGCCGCGTGTATGCCAATGAGCCGCGCATCAAGGTGGTGGCTTACAACGACTTGACCATCGACCTGGTGCGGCGCGAGGACGCACAATTCATATTGCGCGGCTTGCGCTCTGTAAAGGACTTTGAGTATGAACGCGACATTGCTGCCATGAACAAGCGTCTGGCGGGCGTCGAAACCGTCATGCTCTTTACCGAAGCGCATTATTCCGACATATCGTCGAGCGTGGTGCGCGAACTTATTGCCTACGGCAAGGACGTGAGCGCCTTTTTGCCGCAACCGGCACAAACCGAAACCAACTTACTGAAATGAAACATATCTATCTGCTTTTAGCCATTTTGCTCGCACTGCCCGCCTGCGCACAATCGCGCTTTGGCGATGTGGACTTTGAGCAAATCAAGAAACTGCAAATGGCACAGGTGGCCATCACCAGCCTCTATGTTGACAGTGTGGACCAAAAGAAACTGGCCGAGGACGCCATTAACGGCATGCTCAGCAAACTCGACCCGCACTCGTCGTACACCAATGCCAAGGACACCAAAAAGCTGAACGAACCGCTCAGTGGCAACTTTGAGGGCATTGGCGTGAGCTTTAATATGGTGAAGGACACCCTCGTGGTGTTGCAGGTTATAAGCAAAGGCCCTTGCGAGCGTGCGGGGGTGCTGGCCGGCGACCGCATCATTGCCGTTAATGGTGTGCCCATAGCCGGTGTGAAGATGGACCGCGACAGCATCATGACCAAACTGCGCGGGCCGAAGGGCACCATTGCCAACCTTGACATTGTGCGCCGTGGCACAAACAGTGTGCTGCACTTTAAGGTGGTGCGCGACAAGATACCCGTCAACACGGTTGATGCTGCTTACATGATTACGCCTACTGCCGGCTACATACACCTTGACAGTTTTGGTGCCACCTCGGGCAAGGAGGTGCACGACAAAATAGCCGAACTGCAGAAGCAGGGCATGAAGGATCTCATTCTTGACCTCGGCATGAATGGCGGTGGCTACCTTAACGCAGCGCAGGAGGTGGCCAGTGAGTTCCTGCCCAATGGCTCGATGATTGTGTATACCGATGGCCGTGTGATGCCGCGTCAGGAATTGCGCTCGGAGGGTGACGGACTGATGCAGACGGGTGGCCGCGTGGTCATACTCGTTGACGAGTTTACCGCCTCGGCAGCCGAGATTGTGAGTGGTGCCGTACAGGATCACGACCGTGGCACCATCATTGGCCGTCGCACATTTGGAAAGGGACTCGTACAGCGCCCCATTGACCTGCCCGACGGTTCGATGATACGCCTCACCGTGTCGCACTATTACACGCCCTCGGGCCGCTGCATTCAAAAGCCCTATACCAAGGGCGAGAAGAGTGAGTACGACCAGGACCTTGAAAAGCGCTACACCCGTGGCGAGCTGACTTGCATTGACAGCATACACCTTGACTCGGCCAAGGTGTACAAAACCTTGGTAAAGGGGCGTACCGTGTATGGTGGCGGTGGCATTATGCCCGACATATTTGTACCGCTCGACACAACTACTTACACACCCTACTACCGCGCGCTGCGCCGCTACAACCTCATTAACGAGTGGACACTGCGCTATGTGGACGACCACCGCAAGGAGCTGAAGCGCAAATACCGCAAGTTTGAGGATTTTGACAAGAACTTTGAGGTGCCCGCCTCACTCACCGATTCTATCATGGCCGAGGGCAAGCGCAAAAAGGTGGAGCCTAAGGACGACAAGGAGCGCGAGTCGGCACTCAAGGATTTGCAGTTTACGCTCAAAACCACCATTGCCTACGACCTCTGGGACCGCAATGAGTACTTCCGCCTGGTGAACAAGCGCAGCGACATTGTAAAGCGTGCGCTCCAGTTCTTGAGCGAGGGCAAGTAAGGCCGTAACAAGCACAAAACGTAGGCACTAAACGCAAGTACCCAACGCAAGTGCCAAATGTAAGTGCCAAACGCTAACACCCAACGCAAGCACTAAGCGCTAACACTAATGGGGGCGACGCGTCTCGCGTCGGGAAAAAATAGCACTAAATAAAGGCTCACAGATAGTACTAATTTCACTACTACCTGTGAGCCTTTGCTTTAATTTTCCCGACGCGAGACGCGTCGCCCCCATTAGTGCTTGCGTTTGGTGTTAGCGCTTAGTGTTAGCGTTTGGTGTTAGCGTTTAGTGCTTGAGTTTTGTGCGAGTTTTGTGCTCACGGAAGGGCATGTGGGCCACTTTTGTGCTCACTTTTGTCTGCACGCTGCACTTTTTATGCGTCAAAATTTGGTTGTTCGAAAAATTTGTCGTACTTTTGCACTGCAAAGAGCAGAAATGCCCTTTTGTGGATGTTCCATGGTGTAATGGCAGCACTAGAGTTTTTGGTTCTCTCAGTCCCCGTTCGAATCGGAGTGGAACAACTTCCCCTTCCCCCAGAGTCTTGCAGTCTTTCCCTGCTTGCAAGGCTCTTTTTCCTCAGCAGTGTCTATACGACACTGCTTTTTTTGTGTATGTGCGCAAGGGGTGGTGGATAGGAATTCTATGGTATATAACTCTCGGCATTTCTGTTTGTTCTTATTGCGCATTAATGGTTATTTGTTTTGTAAGTTGGCGACTTGCCGCTGATGTTTTTTGGTGAAGTAGTATAAACTCTGGTTAATGTAGCCGAATAGATGTATTAGTGTGGAGATTTTCCTTATATTCGCATCGTCAAACACTATTAGAATGTTAGCTATGAGATACGGCAAGAACTTTATTTATATTGTATTTGTAATAGTCCTGTTGGTGGTAGCTTGTGATACTGAACCTCATACCGCAACCATCACTATGAATGATGGGAATGAGATAACTATCAGAAATCTGAATGTAACTTACTATAGCAGCGAGGCGCAATTTGAGCAGTCTGTCTTCGCAACAGGAGAACTTCCTATTCAAGTTGGAAGTAAGGAAGTCATTAACTATAAAGAAGGTGAATCTTACACAATAAGTAAAGTCACACAAACTTTTAATGCAAGGTGGAGAATTGTGCGCTTTGGTGAATGGGCCTCGAAGTATGGCTTAAAGTCTAATAGGAAGTATTATGTTTCAACAAAGGTCTACACTCTGAATGTAGTTACGCCTCCGAGTGGTCTCATGATTTGCCCTAAATTTTACAAGGAAAATATGGGATATCCCTCCATGGGAGGCGATATCAAAACATTTGATGTGATTCGGAGTGAAGCGGATCCCAGTGTAACGACTTTTATTACCTATACAAGGTTTGTTGGATATGATGATAATAAAAACAGAGTAGACATTAGTATACCACAAATAAAAGACACAATAAAATGGAGATTTTTAATTCAAAAAAATGTCTGGGACTGATGGAACATCTTGCTCTGCTGCATTTGGCTCTGCCTTGCCATTGTAATTGTTTCCCTCAAAAAAAGTCGGCATTTGCTTTGCCTTTCTCATAGTAAAGCGTAACTTTGCACCCGAAAACAAAAGTTAGGGGCGTAGCCCAGTTGGTTTAGAGCGCTGCAGTCACATTGCAGAGGTCATCGGTTCGAGCCCGATCGTCCCTACTAACTAAGTTTTATTAGCGAAACAACAGAGGACAGATTTGGCTGCTTGCAACCTCTCAAAAACAATGCTAAAACTCGTGATGTGTGGCTGCGGGCTGCGCAATGGGCGCACATGGGCTACAAACGCTGGCGCACACACCTCGCGAATTGCAAAACATTTTAGCTGAGTTCTGCCTTGCCTGTTTCCGTTATGCGAAAGCAGGCTGTTTTGTGTTTTAACTATTTATTCTCACACAATATCATGGGATATTTATTTACGTCCGAATCGGTGTCGGAAGGACACCCCGACAAGGTGGCAGACCAAATATCTGACGCCGTGCTTGATCAGTTGCTGGCATACGACCCCAACTCGAAAGTAGCTTGCGAAACGCTCGTGACCACCGGACAGGTGGTTGTGGCAGGAGAAGTAAAGACCGAAGCCTACGTTGACTTGCAGAACGTGGTGCGCCACACCATTGCACGCATTGGCTACACCAAGGCTGAATACAAGTTTGAGGCAGAGAGCTGTGGCATACTCAGCGCCATTCATGAGCAGAGTGCCGACATCAACCGCGGTGTGGACCGCAAGGGTGCCGACAACAACATCGACCGCAAGGCACAAGGTGCCGGCGACCAGGGCATGATGTTTGGTTATGCCAATAACGAAACTGACACTTACATGCCGCTGCCGCTCTCGCTGGCCCACGACATCGTGTATGTGCTGGCCGAAATACGCCGCGAGGGCAAGGTGATGACCTACCTGCGTCCCGACTCAAAGAGCCAGGTGACTGTAGAGTATGACGACAACAATGTGGCACAGCGCATCGACACCATTGTGGTGAGCACCCAGCACGACGAGTTTATCAGTGCTGCTGAGGCTGGTTCACAAGAGGAGGCCGACCGCCAGATGCAGGCTCGCATACAGAAAGATGTGGAGGAGATACTCATTCCGCGTGTGATAGACGAGCGTGTCCATACTCCCGAAATCAAAGCCCTTTTCCACAAGGGTGACATCAAATACTACGTCAATCCCACGGGCAAGTTTGTGATTGGCGGTCCTCATGGCGACACGGGCCTTACGGGTCGCAAGATTATTGTAGACACCTATGGCGGCAAGGGTGCACACGGCGGTGGCGCCTTCTCAGGCAAAGACCCCTCGAAGGTAGACCGCTCGGCAGCATACGCTGCGCGACACATTGCCAAGAATATGGTGGCTGCCGGCGTGGCCGACGAAATGCTCGTACAGCTGAGCTATGCCATTGGCAAGGCAGAGCCTATATCAATATATGTGGACACTTATGGACGCAGCCATGTAAACAAGACCGATGGTGAGATAGCCCAAATCATTGGCAAAATGTTCGATTTGCGTCCGGCAGCCATTGAAGAGGACCTCAAGTTGCGCCAGCCCATTTACGAAGAAACTGCAAGCTATGGCCATGTGGGACGTACTCCCGAGCTGGTGAGCAAGACCTTTAACGAGGGCAAGGCTGACGAAAAGACCATGCAAGTGGAACTCTTCACTTGGGAAAAACTCGACAAGGTGGACGAGATTAAGAAAGAATTTGGATTGTAATGCAAATTACAGTATATAGTGCATCAAGCGGCCAAGTGCCGCAGACGTATATAAAGGCGGCCCACGAACTGGGCCGCCTTATTGCCTTGGGCGGCCACACACTGGTGAATGGTGCGGGCCGCACAGGGCTGATGGGGGCTTGTGCCGATGCTTGCCTTGCCAATGGCGGCAAGGCCGTGGGCGTAATACCTCAATTTATGATAGACCAAGGGTGGCAGCACACGGGCATGACACGTCTGGAGGTGACGCCCAACATGCACCGCCGCAAGGAGCTCATGGCCGAAATGAGCGATGCCTGCATTGCCCTGCCGGGTGGGGTAGGCACGCTTGAGGAACTGCTCGAAATCATTACGTGGAAGCAGCTCGGCCTGTATCTCAAACCCATAGTGGTGCTCAACACCGGGGGTTATTACGACCCCTTGTTGCAACAGTTGCAGCGTGCCGTCGACGAGCAATTTATGCGCAGCCAGCACGCCGCCATCTGGCAAGTGGCCGCCACACCGGCCGAAGCCCTGCAGCTGGCACAGACTACACCGCT
>ERZ1026892.384-NODE-384-length-21001-cov-30.700802_pt1 | contig 21001 bp, 20 predicted proteins | sample MGYA00380176_ERZ1026892 | MGnify/ENA primary metagenome ERZ1026892 (study PRJEB33269, sample SAMEA4719812) | human gut metagenome | biome: human-associated habitat; feature: organic feature; material: feces | place: Cameroon | collected 2013-10 ... | reverse complement strand
CATTATTTAATATGAAGAAAATTTTAAAGTTGTTGTTGAAGCCAAAATATACTTTTTGGGCTGTATGTAATCTCATTTTGGATCGAGCTTTGGCTCCAATGATGTCTGATAAGCTGTTTCTAAAAATGAAGTATTTGTTAATTATGGGTAAGTGGCCTAATATTGATCATCCTGCAACTTTTAATGAAAAGTTACAATGGTTAAAAATAAATGATAGAAAAAGCATATATACAACAATGGTTGATAAATATGAGGCAAAAAATATGTTTCTCATTTAATTGGCGAAGAACATATCATTCCAACTTTAGGTGTTTGGGATCAGGTGGAAGATATCGATTTTGATAGCCTTCCAAACCAATTTGTTCTTAAAATTACCCATGATAGTGGAGGCTTGTGTATTTGTCGTGATAAAACAACTTTTGATCGTGAGAAGGCTATAAAGATTTTGCGAAAAGCATTAAATCGAGATTATTTCTTGCAAAATAGAGAATGGCCTTACAAAAATGTTAAAAGACGAATAATAGCTGAACAGTTTTTGTCTGGAATGGGGGGGCAAAATTATCAGCTGCTTGATTATAAATTCTATTGCTTTAATGGGGAACCAAAATTCTTGTATATTTCCAAAGGTATGGATAATCATAAAACTGCTAGGGTTAGTTTTGTGTCACTTGAATGGAAACAGGCATCTTTTGGACGTTTAGATTATAAGGCCTTTGATGAGATACCGCCATGTCCAGAGAATTTTGATGATATGGTGCATATTGCAAGACTGCTATCTAAAGGAACTCAATTTTTGCGTGTTGATTTATATAATCATTATGGAAAAATATTGTTTTCTGAATTAACTTTCTTCCCATGTTCTGGAATGATGCCATTTGCTCCAAATTCAAAAGATCTTGAGATAGGTGACTTGTTAAAGCTAGATTAGTTTTGAATTAATTAGACTAGTGAATTAAATTTATGAAATTCTTCAAATTGTTTAAAAATGTTTTTGAAAAAGTATATGCTGTATTAGCACCAATTGATAAACAGGCCATTAATGCAGGATGTACAATCGGAAAGGATAATTATATTGCCTCTCATTTTTGGGATAGTGCAGAACCTTATCTTATTAGTATAGGTAATAATTGTCAAATTACGTCTGGCGTAAAAATGTTTACTCATGGCGGAGGTGGAGGCGTAAGATATATTGACCCATGTTTCGATTTCTTTGGAAAGGTGGAAATAGGTGATTTTGTTTATTTGGGAACCAACTCTTTAATTATGCCAGGGGTGACAATTGGTAGTCATGTGATAGTTGCAGCTGGATCCGTAGTGACAAAATCCATCCCTTCTAATGTAGTAGTAGGGGGAAATCCGGCTAAAATTATTTGCACAATTGATGAATTTTATGCAAAAAATAAAAAATATAATTTGAGTACAAAAGGGCTTTCATATTTAGAAAAGAGAAAAATATTGCTAAATGCAGATGAAAGCAAATTTGTTAAAAAATGAACTGTATGAAAAAAATACTATTATTCACTGATGTTCTTTGCTCTGGTGGAGCTCAGCGACAGTTGGTAACGTTAGCATGTTTACTCAAAGACAAGGGGTACAATGTCTTAATCTTGGATTATTGGGACAATACATTTTATGATGGATATCTTGATACTCATGATATACCATTTAAACATGTACTTACGAAGGGTAAAATAAATATTTTAAAAATGTTCATACATGAAGCTAATGTTTTTTCTCCGGATATCGTAATATCATATATGGAACATCCTTCTGTGGTCGCATGTGTAGGAAAATACTTTGTAAAAAAGAAATATAAACTTATTGTTTCTGAGCGTAATACTACCCAAATTAATGATTTTGTGACCTGGATAAGAATGAATCTGTTTCGTTTTGCAAACTATGTCGTTCCAAATTCATTCTCTCAAACAGAATTTATTAAGAAGTACTATCCATTTTTGTCTTCTAAGACGAGAACAATAAATAATGTTTTAGATACTAATAAATTTTTTCCATTATTTAAAGATAAAAATAAGACAGATAGAATTGTAAATATTGTTGTTGTAGCAAGAGTTGTAGAACAGAAAAATGTATTTAATTTTATACAAGCTGTCAGTAAAGCATATAATGTATCTCAAGATTTTAAAGTAGATTGGTATGGTGATCCATATCCGCAATCTTATTTTGATGAGTGTAAAGCTCTATTGAATAAGTATAATTTGAATTCTGTTTTTAAGTTTTATCCAGCAACTAAAGATATTGTTTCTGTATATCAAAATGCTGATGCTTTTATATTGCCTTCCATATATGAAGGATTTCCTAATGTTCTTTGTGAAGCTATGGCTTGTGGATTGCCGGTTATAGCAAGTAATGTTTGTGATAATCCAATTATTTTGAGTGATACTTCATGCGGGATGTTGTGCAATCCAAACGATGTTGATGATATTGCATCTTGTATTATAAAAATGATACGACTTGGATTTGACGGTCGTGTTGCTATGGGTAAAGCTGCTCGAAATTGTGTTGAAAATGAGTTCTCTATAGAACGATTTATTACTAAATATATTGATTTGTTGAACTAATGAATATTTTGTTTAAGGCTGATAAATTTAGAAATGTGGGGGGGTATCCTCTAAGATTTCTTTGGATTATTCGTCATCTACATCATAGTAATATTTTTGTAAAAATAATACTTCATCCGATATGGAAGTATTATCAGCTTAAATATGGACTTGACATACCTTATACGACAGAAATAGGTAGAGGACTATATTTGGGGCATGCATTTAATATAACTGTAAATAGTAATGCAGTTATAGGCAATAATTGCAATTTACATAAAGGTTGTTTAATCGGTCAAGAAAATAGAGGAATACGAAAAGGAGCTCCTATTTTAGGTAATTGTGTATGGGTTGGTATAAATGCTTCTATTGTTGGAAAAGTAAAGATTGGAGATGATGTGTTAATTGCTCCAAATACATATGTTAATTGTGATGTTCCTTCACATAGTATAGTATTTGGAAATCCTTGTATAATTAAATATCGTTTAAATGCGACACAAGGCTACATTAATAATATTGTATAGTTTTATAATTTAGAAACTTGGTATGAAAAAGATTTTTATCACATATGGTGATGAGGGATATGAAGCTGCCAAGGTGAAAATTTCAGAGGAAGCAAAGGCTACTGGTGTTTTTGATGAAGTTATAGCCTATGGTAAAAATGATTTATCCTTAAAACTTCTTTCTTCAGAAGTTATTAAAGTTAAACGTGGAGGAGGACTTTGGAGTTGGAAACCAGATGTAATTCTTTCGACAATTAATAAATTCCATGATGGTGATATTCTCGTTTATTGTGATGCAGGTTGTACTCTTTCTTCATCTAAAGAATGGGCTTTTTATTTTGATAAGTTAAGAACTTATGATATAATCGCTCAAAGATTATACCAACAAACAAGAAAATGGACCCGTAAAGAAATTGTTGATTTCTTTAAGGAAAATGGAACTCGTTGGCTATTTCAGTACCAATATTTAGCAACGGTAATCATTCTTAAAATTAGCCCTTTCACAAAAAAACTTATACAGGAATGGCAAATGTTAATGATTGAACATCCTGAACTTGTAATGGATGTTTCTCCAGAATTATTACAAGAACAGTTGCCAAAATTTATAGAAAACAGACATGACCAAGCTGTTTTTTCTGCTATAATTTATAAATATATTAATAATGCAAAAACGAGTAATATGATTTATACCCAATGGGAACATATTGAAGATTTAGATCCATTTTCATGCCAAGCAGTTAGAGCAACGCGACTTAGATTAGGTGAGACAGAAACTGTAATGTCTAAGATTGTGAAGATCGTTAAAAGACTGATTAAAGATTTTGTATTAAAGCCTTTTATTTATTCTCCCAAACAAAAAGGACTTAGATGCTTTTAATGGAAAAATGATGGTTGTATTTAAATATTTTTTGTATATTTTTATGCAACAATATGGAATCATTTCTTGCTGAAGTAATTTATTTTGGAGAAAAATAGGCGTATATGTCATCAAATAAACTTTTTACAGATCTTATCAAGATATCTATCGGTACTACAGATATTGCAGTTTTCAATCCTTCTCCTGAAGAATGGGAAACTCTTTATAATGAGGCAAGGCGACAAAGTTTACTTGGTATCTGTTTTGCCGGAGTTCGGAGGGTTCGTCAGTATCAACAGACGCAAGGACTTGAAATAATACCTGCTTCTTTGTACTTAAAGTGGTTAGGTGTTGCTAGTAGAATCATGCAGAGGAATGAATTGATGTCAAAACAATGTGTGGTGATTCAGAAGACTTTTCAAAATGCAGGCTTTGGTTCTTATATTTTAAAAGGGCAGGGTATCGAAACATTCTATGATGCTCCCCTAAGAGGATTAAGACAATCTGGAGATATTGATATTTGGGTCATTGGTGAACCTAATTCAATATTGAAGTATATCAGCCGTCATCATCCTCTAAACCATTGTGACTATATGCATACTCATTTTGATTTCTTTAAAGATATCGAGGTTGAGGTGCATTACCGTCCATGGATAAGTAGAAATCTTTTTAGAAATTTCAGACTTCAAAAACTTGCAAGTAAGTTTCTTACTTCGGATAGTGCGCTTGTTGTAAATAGTGGTATGGTGATTCCAAGTAAGAATTTCACAGTGCTTCATGTATTGCATCATATCTATTGGCATCTTCTTGTTGAGGGTGTTGGTTTGCGCCAGATGCTAGATCTGTATTTCGCAGTGAAGTCTGTAGATAATAAAGAAGAATTATTTAAGACGGTGAGATGGTTAGGCTTGGGGAAGTTTGCCAGTGCCTCAATGTGGGTGCTAGGAGATGCCTTTGGTATGAAGCGTGAATGTATGTTATGTGAGCCATCCGAAAAAGAAGGTAGATTTCTACTTGATGAAATCTTACGAGCAGGTAATTTCGGTCATTATGATAAGAGGATTAAGCATGTAGAAAATGAAAGCAATGTTTCTCTTGTTGTTAAGTGGCTTATACATAGTCTAAGATTATTCAAACATTATCCCATGGATGTCCTTTGGAATCCGATAGGAATAGTTTGGTTATCGATGAAGGGAAGAAAGTATATGAAATGTAAATAGTTAACGATTATGATAAAAAGAATTTTCAATAAAATAAAGCGCTTAGCTTATTATTATTCTCATCCTTTCCTGTGGGGAAAGAATGTGCAGATTAATGGAATTCCAACAATAGGTAATCCAAAAAACTTTCATTTAGGTAAGCATGTATCTCTCAATGATAAATGTTATATCCAGAGTGTGGGGGGTAAAATTAGGTAACTATGTGACTATCAGCTATGGTGTCACAATCTTAACTTCCGGATTAGAAAGTAAGGATTATCCGGATACTTGCAATTGTAAAAACAGAAAGCATTTAGTCGCACCAGTAGCAATAGGTGATGGAGTTTGGCTTTGTGCCAACGTAACTGTAACTCCAGGAATAACAATAGCTCCAAAAATAATTGTTGCAGCAGGTTCTGTGGTTACAAAAGATTTAGATAAAGAAGGTTGGCTTTATGGAGGTGTTCCTGCCAAGCCGATAAAACCGTTGAATAAATAAATTGGTGATTATGATTATAGTTAAATTATGGGGTGGTATGTGTAACCAGATGTTTCAGTATGCATTTGGCTATGCTATTGCAAAAAAATATAATGATGATTTAGCATTTGATGTTGATTTCTATGAGAATCAACCGGGGCATGTAGGTAAAAGAAAGGTTATAGGAAAAGAAGTATTCCCAAATCTTTCAAAGATGCAGTTTATCAAAAGACCTTCTTGGGTTAAGCCTTTCGAAAACAAATATATCAATCATATTATCCGTTACCATGGAGGATGTCATTTCCATTTTTTGATTAAGAATATGGTTGTTGAGAATTATCACAAGTATTATTCTACAGTTCCTTATTCAAACAATGAACTAAATTTTTATGATGGATATTGGCAAACCGATAAGTATTTTGAAGACTTTCGTGAAGAATTGTGCCATGAATTTTCTCCAACTGAAGAGATAGCAAATAAGGTTGAACAATGGAAAAAAAGTACAGGTTCACATAAATGTGTGGCTGTTCATATTCGTAGAGGTGATTATCTTAATTCAATTAATCAAAAGTCTTTAGGTGAGGCAAATGTTATAGGTAATATGCAATATTATAAGGAGGCTATGGAGTTGATGATTGAAAAATTGGAATCACCTACATTTTGTTTCTTCTCAGATGATATTAACTGGTGTAAGGAGAATTTTGCGTCTCTTTACAATCGTATAATCTTTGTAGAAAACTCTGGAAGTAATGCAGCCTTACTTGATCTGTTATCGATTTCTGCATGTGAGCATGGTATTATGTCTCCAAGTACATTTAGCTGGTGGGGTAATTGGTTACGTAAGAATACTGAAGAAAGTATTGTGATTTGTCCAAAGGGAGATGTAGGAAATGAATATTTTGTATGTCGCAATTGGATTGAAATATAATATAACTAGATATGGAAAAAATAGCTGTAATTTTACCTGTATATAAGAACGATAAGGTTCCTTATATTAAATTGTCCTTTGATAGTATTTTGAATCAAACTTATGGAAATATCCACCTTTATATTGGGGTGGATGGGCCTGTTGGGGAGGATTTGAAGGTTTGTTTGCAAGAGTATGAAAAGGATGAACGCATTAGTGTAGAGTGGTTTAAGGAAAATCGTGGTCTCGCAATAGTTCTAAATGACTTGTTGGATATTTGCTTTAAGGCAGGATATGAATTTGTTGCCCGTATGGATGCGGATGATATATCCATGCCAAACCGTATAGAGAAGCAAATGGCTTTTTTGCAGGCAAATCCTGATATTGATGTTGTAGGTGGAGCCATAGAGGAGATAGATGAGAATAGTAATAGCAGAGGAAAGACCATCGTCTATCCGGAAGGTCCAAGGGAATGCTATGAATTCTTCTCCCGTAGAAATCCTCATGCCCATCCTGCAGTTCTGTTTAGAAAAAGCTTCTTCGAGAAAGCTGGCTGTAAATATCGTCCAGAATATCGCCAGAACCAAGATACCATGCTTTGGTTGGATGGCATGAGTAAAGGTACTAAACATGCCAATTTGCAGGATGTTGTTTTGAGATTCCGCTTTACCAATTCTCTTTTCAAAAAGAGACGTAATGGTTGGGCGTTTGCAAAGAAGCAGTTGCATGATCGTAAGATTATCAACAAGACTCTGGGTTATGGCTTAGGAGCGACTGTATTTGGTTACATGATGTTCTGTATGTTGGTTTCACCACCATGGGTTAAGAAACTTGCTTATAAGGTGTTTAGATAAGAATTACATGTTTTTCAAAAGATTGTTTGATATAGTAGCATCCCTTTGCGGTTTGCTCTTGATTTGGTGGATATTCCCACTGGTGGCTTTTCTTATTCATAAGAAGATGCCGGGAGGTTCGGCTTTCTTTGTTCAGAAGAGAGTGGGTAAGGGTGGCAAGTTGTTTAAATGCCATAAGTTCCGTTCAATGGTGGTGAGTCATAATGGATCGTCGGTATCTGTAGCGGGTGATAGTCGAATCACTCCGTTTGGTGCGAAGCTCCGCCATTATAAGATTGATGAGTTGCCTGAACTTTGGGACGTGTTGATTGGTAACATGAGTTTTGTGGGTCCTCGTCCTGATGTTCCTGGTTATGCAGATAAGTTGGAGGGAGATGACAGGGATGTACTGAAGCTTCGTCCTGGTATCACTGGCCCTGCTACCTTGAAATATCGTTTGGAGGATGAAATGATTTCTGTGTATGTGGCAAAGAAACAGGCAGAAGGGGATACTCGCCCTATGCAGGAGATAGCTACTGAGTATAATGACAAGGTGATATATCCAGATAAGGTTCGCCTCAACTGCTATTACTATCGCCATTACTCCTTCTGGAAGGATATCGAAATGATATTCGCTACCGTGCTTGGTAGAAAAGTGAAGTTTGCAGGGGAGGAAGTATAGTTCTTCATGGATGAAATTTATGAATGGCTGAATCCTCGGATTCCTGTGGAGTATGTGCTTATCTCCTTTCTTGTGCTTTCTGTTGCAATCGTGATAGGATTGTTAGTGATGAAAGGGCACAGGGCGAAGAGGTTCGTGCTTGGGGCTTTGCTTGCGGAATATTACTTTCTGGTGCTTTGCTCTACTGTGATTTGTAGAGCAAGTCATGGGGAACGACATATTGGGTTGATTCCATTTTGGAACTATCTTGATATTTGGAATCGGGTGGATTATCCTGCTGACTTGATTGAAGTGCTGCTGAATATCGCACTCTTCGTGCCAATAGGATTGCTGCTTGGAGGAATTGGTTTTAAAACCAAGAAAATTCTCTTATTGGGAATCTGCTTATCGGGGATTATTGAGGTTTCACAATTCGCCTTTTGCAAAGGGCTTTGTGAAACGGATGATGTAATGCATAATAGTGTGGGGGCATTCCTAGGATATTTGGGATTCCTAGGAATTCTTAAAGGGAAAAGAATTTTGTTTTTAATGAAATAATTATTTTTTTCGAATCCCTCCGTCTCCCTTTGCCAAAGGGAGCTCCACTTTCTCCCCAAGCCCCTCTTCCTCAGGAAGCGGGGATGTAACCGCCCTCCGGTGCTCAGAACCGCTGCGCTTTATGGTTGGCGGACCATCAAAGGTCTGCGCCAGGTTTTGCGGTCTGGGACCGCCTGGGGTGGAGGGGATGAGGGGAAACTGAGCTTGTGGTTGGATTGATGTGATTATTGGTTATCCAATATTTCCATCATTTCTGCAGCTGTAATCACCTGAGGTTCTTTTGGAAAATGCTTGAGGTTGCCGGTAACCAAGAAGGAATCTTTCTTGCTTAGGCAGACTTCATAGAAGACACGGTCGTCCTCATCTGGCATTTCTCCATCATAAGGAAAACGAGAAGTATCAATTCCGTTTTCCTTGAAAAAGTTCAATAACTCATGGATTCTGATTTCACTTAGATGAAACTTGGACCTATTTAGAACATCAAAGTACTCATCCAAGATTTCGTCATTATACAATGGCTTAATTATACCACTGAGCATACTGTTAATGACCCTTCTTGTTGCTGAAGAAGGGTTCTTGGTTATAAACGAGGACACGATAATGTTTGTGTCAATGACTGCATATACCATTGCGCTCTTTTCTTAATCGTCTGACTTCTCTGATTTCTTCATTGATTTCATCGAGTGACATATCAATGTTATTCTCTCTTGCTGTGTCACACATGTATTGGAACGCAGCCTTTGCTTTTGCAGTCACTTCATCTTCTTCTTCATTCTTTGCCTGAATGGAGAATGGAATGCTCTTACTGCGAATTACTGCCTTTACAAAGATGTTGATGGCGGTATTCGCACTCATACCGAATTGCTCGCAGAGTTTATCAAACTGTGCTTTCTGCTGATTGTCCATACGGACTGTCATTGCTGTTTGTGCCATAAGCCGATAATTATAAAGTTATACATTCTGACTGCAAATATACATCATAATGGCGTAAAATGGTGCAAGATGGCTTATAATTTAATAAAGATTAAACTTTAAATACAATATACAAATGGAAGAAAGAAAGACTATTTATCTTTGTCTGGCTCACATGAGCGAGACTGGTGAGGAACAGAAATACGTGAAGGAGGCATTTGATACCAACTGGGTGGTGCCTCTGGGTCCTAACGTGAATGGTTTTGAGGATGATCTCAAGGCTTTCGTTTCTAAGAACAGCGATGGCTCTGAGTTGTCTCGTGAGGTGGTGGCACTGAGTGCTGGTACTGCTGCCGTTCATTTGGGTTTGCTGGCTAGTGGCGTAGGCCCTGGTGATGAGGTTTGCGTGCAGAGCTTTACTTTCTGTGCTTCTTCTCATCCTATTACTTATCTCGGTGCTACTCCTGTATTCATCGATTCTGAGCCTGATTCATGGAATATGGATCCGGAATTGCTGGAGAAGGCGATTATCGACCGTAAGGAGAAGACGGGTAAGTATCCTAAGGCGATTGTTCCTGTTGCTCTCTATGGTATGCCTTATGATTGCGATAAGATTATGGCGATTTCAGAAAAGTATGGTATCCCTGTAGTGGAGGATGCTGCTGAGGGCTGTGGTTCCAGATGGAAAGGTCAGGTGCTGGGTACATTCGGTAAGTTTGGCGTGTTGTCATTCAATGGTAACAAGATGATTACTACTTCTGGTGGTGGTGCCTTGATTTGCCAGGATGCCGAGAGCAAGAACAACGTGATGTGGTATGCTACCCAGGCTCGTGATGCTTATCCTTACTATCAGCACACTGCCATCGGTTACAACTATCGTATGAGTAATGTGTGTGCTGGTATCGGTCGCGGTCAGATGACTGTGTTGGAGGATCACATCGCCCATCATAAGCATGTGCAGAAGTTGTATAAAGAACTCTTGAAGGATGTTGAGGGTGTAACCTTGCATGAGGCGCCTAATGCCGACTATGATTCTAACTACTGGCTCTGTACTGTGACTCTTGATCCGAAGTTGAAGATTCAAGGTCAGGAGAATGCGTATAAGGAGGTAGTGAAGACTGCCGTTGGTGGTGCTGCTGGTGTAATTCACATGGTGGATTCTCCTATTACTGATTGTCAGCCGAATGAGAATGTGGAGGCATTGCGTATCTTCATGTTGAGCAAGAAGATTGAGGCAAGACCAGTGTGGAAGCCTATGCATAAGCAGCCTGTATATCAGAATGCTCCTGCATACGTGAATGGTGTTAGTGAGGCCATCTTCAAGGTAGGTGTCTGCTTGCCAGCGGGTCCGATGGTAACGGATGATGATGTTCGTTACATCGTGGAAAGTATTAAAGAGGCGATAATTTAATCGCCTCATTTATTACTTTCTGAGTAAGGTGGATTTTTCTACCTCTCCGTCTCTCCTGCAAGGAGAGCTCCACATCCTAACCAAGCCTTCCCTTCTCGAAAAGGGAAGGATGTAACCGCCCTCCGGTGCTCGGAACCGCTTCGCTATAAGGTTGGCGGGGCATCAAAGCCCTCGCCATGTTTGTGCGGGCTGGGACCGCCTGGGGTATAGGTGGTTATAGTTTATATCCAGGTAATTTGCTTGAAATATTCTCTAAGTCTATGTTTCAGGTTTATACCAAGGTAGAATATTGATGTTGACGAGAAAACAACTTAATGCTCCTAGAATATTTAAGTAAACCATCAATACAGCGTAAGGTAGGTTGAATGATAAATATTATCTTTGCTACTGTTGCTATCTTTTATTGGAGAACCAGCAGTAGCTATCGCTTAATTGTCAAATTACAAATATGAAAAATCGTAGAACTATTACATTTAATATTGGTGATGAGAACCGTATTGTTGTGGAAAACATCAATAAGGATACCATTAAGTCATCAATCTTCTCTGAACCTTATCATTATATTCTCAATGCTTTGGATCATTATATTGACGCATTGCCAGATAACAGGGACGATAATGATATCTGGAGAAATAATATCTTTGCATTTATTGGTGAAAGAGGTTCTGGAAAGACTTCGTGTATGCGCTCTATAGTGCATTTACTTGAAGACCCAAGAAATTCACAATTGGATAATGTGGTTTTAAAGAGGAATTTCTATGCTCTTGATATGATTGATCCTTCGTTTATTGACAATGAATCGAATATCATAGGCGTTATATTGGCTACACTTTATAAGAAATTCCTGAATTATTCTCATAATGTAAACGAAGGCTTGAAATTCAAATTGGCTGAATCTTTTGCCAGAGTGCAGCATGATTTTAGCAGAATGATGACAAAGAGTGCTATACCTGATGATGATTTGGAAGCTTTGTCTTCTTTGTCGGCAGCGATTGACCTCAGAACCTCTATGTATGACTTGATAGACAAATTCATGAAGTATATGGGTAAAGAAAATGCGATTCTTCTGATATCTGTGGATGACATAGACTTGCATTCTAGAGATGCTACCAAAATGGTAGAACAGATTCGGAAATATTTGGTCTTGCCCAATGTGCTCATTGTTATGGCAGTGAAGATTAATCAATTGGCTAAGCTTAAACGATTGCAGTATTCTACGGAATATAGGAATGATAATCAGACTTTGAATGATAAGGATCTTGATGAGATGGTGGACCGATATATCACTAAATTAGTGCCATATAATCATCGGGTCTATATGCCTGAAGCTACAGTATACTGGGATGCAGAGTTGCATATAAAGCAAAAGGATAATTATTGTCATAAGTTTGAATCGGTAAGACAAGCTGTTCCTGAATTAATTTTTAGAAAAACGAGATACTTGTTTTATAATAGTGTTGTAAAGACGAGTTTTATCGTGCCTGATAATCTCCGTGAGTTGCGCCAGTTTATCAGACTTCTTGTTGATATGAAGGATTACTGGCAGTATGATAGTGATGGGAAGTTAATAGCGGAAGAGTCTAATAATAAAGAGGTATTTAAAAAATATCTTTTTGAAAGTTGGATGATGAATCATCTTGGTACAGACTCTCAGAAAGGGATTAAAGAACTAGCTTCTGTTTCTGAAGCCATACAGATTAATGCAACAGCCTTACGAATTATACGTAAAAAGTTTGAAAAAGAAAAGTATTTTATAAACACGGAGTCATCTGAATTAACAAATATTCTTAGGCAAAATAACCAGGTTTACAATATTGCCATAGGAGATGTGTTGGCTATCATTGATTTCTTGGAAAGGAAGGATATTTCTTTAGAACAGATGCATTTCTTGTTTATGATCAAAACCCTCTATTCTATGAGACTCTATGAATTCTATGATGAATATACAGAGGGGATTGATGCTGACAAGGAACGTAACATAGAAATGTCTTCTGAAAGAGTATTGGCGCGTGGGTTATATGAGGATATGAAATTGCCTAATTATCTGAAATTGATAGGAGGTAGATTCTTTAATACGCGAATGATTGTTGAACTGCCGAAGGGGACGGAAAATCCATATCGTTCAAATCGAGTTATTAATTTGGATGCATTGAAGGCTTTAATGAAGCTATGTGTAGAACATCCGGAATCAACAATGCCTGTTGAATGGAAAATGGCAGAGTTATTTATGTTATGTACTGCCAGAATCTTTAAATCAAGAAACTATGGTCCTCAAAAAAAGAAAGATTATATAGAGCCAAATTTTAGAGAGTACCATGAACTTGTATATTCCGCATCGTTAGTTAGAAAACCTAAAGGATATTGGGATATCGGTTCTTTTCTGTTCAACGTTGTTGATATAGAAAGATGTTATAAAAGGTTCGAATATGGTAATGATTTTGTTAGATTAGTGAATAAGCCTTATGGTCTGTATGAAAAATCTTTGTATAATGGCTTTAAACTACTATTGGGTAACACTATCAGAGATATGTCGCCAAAAGATTACCAGAATTACTGCAATGCTCATCAAATATTAATTACATCTGAAAATACACATGTCTCTTCATTTAATAAGCATAGTTGGTTGTCCTGGTCTTGTGTCAGAAATGCAGAAATCTTATGCGATCTTATTTCTTTCTTGGATGAAGATGAATATAAAACAAGTGGTGATGACGTTAAAATTTTGGAGCGTTTCTTCTTTTTGATGTCACAATATTCTATCTACAGTTATGATAAAACTGGAAATGGAGCAGAAGGAGATTATTATAGAATTAACTATCGCTTTGCAAGACTCGTGATGGAAACTTTGAAAGAGATTGACAGCTCATATTCCTTAAAGGAAATTTTCAAGTTAATCTACGATGAATTCAAAATTACAGAGAAACTGGATTCTGGTTATTATGAAGGGAAGATAAAAAAGTTGATGGTTGATTATTATGAAGAAAAGCACGGACAGATTCCTGTTATTACAGAGGAAAAGTTGAAATCAACTTTAACACCTAGAAAATGTTCTAAAGGTACGTTGATAGAAAAAATTCTTAAATTAGATTCCCGGTTTAAGAAAGAGCCTTATAGAAAGATGCTGAATGAGGTATTGCCTATTGCTGGCAAGGAACAAATGACGGTGGATGATGTTCCTCAAATACTTGAGGCAATCAATAATGGACTAAAAGGATTGAACAATGGAAACGTTGAGACAAACGATCAAAACGCTGTTCCAACTACAGAAGAGCGATAATGTTATAGCATCGCTGTTGAAGGGGAAATGTCATGACGATGCCCATGTGAATCGCCAATGGTTCGTAAGGGCTTATCTGGACGATATCAGTCCTATCAGAACCAAGGATCAGGTGGAGGCTATATTTGACTTGCTTGAATCTAAATGGGCAATGAATGAAAATGACATCAAGTCGCTGGCATTTTGTCCTATTAAAAGCGTCTTCAATGTTTTGCTTCATTTTTCCTCATGTGTGTTGAAGGAATATAAACATCAGCCTGTTTGCAGATATGATGACTTGTTGAGATGGCATGATCTTACTTCTAATCTGGGGGAAGACCTGTTTACGACTTCTTACCTTGCAGCAAAGGATGTTATGCAGAAAGTGGACCGCAGATTTTTTAACTGGAAAGATATCATCAGTCATGACAATGCCGCACTTAATAACATTTTTGAGAAGAGAATGATAGATTTACACTATCATCTTTATGGTTCTATTTTTGTTTTTGACTTAAACTGGTTGAGCTTGATGAATGATGTGACAGATCGGCAGGATAGTTTCCAAAAAATCTTCGATTATCTGAGAGCTCCTCATATCATCAATTCAAGTGAGGTAAGCAACAGTCTGTATAATAAGGTGATGAAGGCTGCTTCTATCAGACTCTTGCTGTTTTGGTATCTGAATCCTGATGTAGATGATGATTTGGTTGAGAGTTATTATCACTCTACGATGGGGATGCTAGAGATTGATGAGGATTTACTGATGAACAGCAAGTTGCTGGAACTCTCCAATCGGGTCAATGTGGCTAGAATGATGAAAGGTTATCGTTTTGGTACGCAAGATAATACGCAGAAGAATATCTTGGATTATGCTATTTCTGCAGACATCATGTTGGCTCCTGCTGGGGAGTGTGAGTATATTTACTCGGTTTTGGCAGGTGAGCGTTTCTTGATGTATCGGATGTTTAAAAGAATCTTTGATGGTACTGTTGATTCTGGCATGACAACGCTTTTCTACATATATCTGCTGATTAAAAGTGAATTTAGAAATGAAATTGTACAATTGAATGATTCTGTTGGCTTTGCCAACTTCGCTGATTATCAAGGTAGAAAAGTCCTTTTCCTAAAGGAAAACTCGGCATATGGCAGGATTGTGGCACAAGTGGCAATTGGCAGTTCTCTGTCTGATTCTCAAAAGTTTCTGGAGGCTCGTATCTCCCCCAAGGAGAGTAAGGAAGGACTGCAGAAGGCGTTAGAAGGAATTGATAAATCTTTAAGGAATGGTGTTCTGGCATCCCATAATGCAGATGAATTGGCTAAAAGATATTCCATTATACTGCATTTTATAAAGAGGGATGATGAAGAAAAACAAAAAGCAATCCTATTTCATAGGGATTCTTCGCTATATTATCGGCATTATGGTTTGAGGAATAAAATCAAGAAGCAAGCTATGGCTCTGAAAAACTGGCAGAAAATGTGTTCAGAATTAGATAAGGAATGTCGGGTTGTGGGTATTGATGCTGCCAGTTCTGAGATAAAATGCCGTCCTGAAGTGTTTGGACAGGTATATCGTTATTTGAAATATTATGTTCCGACTTCTGCATACAACCGTAAGGATAAGGAATTGGGGTTTACTTTTCATGTGGGTGAAGACTTTCTGGATATCGTTGATGGTTTGCGAGCCGTGCGCGAATGTATCTTATTCTTGAATCTGGAGAATAGAGATAGATTGGGGCACGCTTTGGTTTTGGGTACAGATGTAGAAAAGTATTATCGTAAGCGATGTTATTATATATCGATGTCGAAACAAACCTTGCTTGACAATATTGTATGGCTTTACTTTGAAGGCTCTTGCTGTGATGGATTCAATCGTATTGCTGTTAAGCTAAAGTCTTTGTATTCCAAATACTTTGATGATGTATATGGAAAATGCAAGATTATGGATGGCGATCATGTGTTAACCCCAAGCATAGAAGATTACTATAATGCCTGGTTGTTGAGAGGTGATAATCCGGAATGCTACAAGAATCCTCAAAACGAAATTGAAAACAATCTCAATAGTTTTTGGGGTATTTATGCGCTGAACGAATCGGAGGCTATATGCAAAGCAAGGAAAAATATAAAGGCTCGTTACTTATATTATTTCTATCACTACAATGATGCTGTATATCAGGAAGGATGCAAGTGTGATCAGATTAAACTGGATGAAGATTATATTTATGTTATCAAACAGTTGCAGGCTAAGTTACTGGATGAGGTGGAAACGAAGCATATCTCTATAGAAACGAATCCTACATCAAATTATAGGATTGGTGATTTTGATAGATATGATGAGCATCCTATCTTATATTTCTTCAATTACGGATTGGAGCATGAGGGTATTGCACCGCATTCTATAACTGTTTCTATCAATACAGATGATAAAGGTGTTTTCTCTACATCTTTAGAACGTGAATTCTCTGTAATGGCCGCTGCTTTGGAAAAGAAGTCGTTAATAGAGAAGGACGGCAATTCTCCAAGAAGGATTTATGACTGGTTGGATAGAATCCGTGAAATGGGATTTGAAATGGGGTTTGATAAATGAGAATAATACATGTAAGCCTGACACAGGTGTTGATACGTGATGAAAAGGCATTGATACTCAAAAATAATATATAATGATGATAGACTTTCAAAAACAATTCGACTCAGTTACAGGGGCATTAAATCTTTTCGACCTCTCGTATTTGATTTCTGGTGCAGCTATGCTTGGTGTACTTTCATATACGTATCCTGAATTTAGATATTTTCTAGTTCATAAGGACAATATGATCTTTTCTGCAATAATTTGTGTGGTTGCAGCTTATATTTCAGGTGTAATCTGCTGGGTTATTGGAAAAAGATTCCGATATTTGTTGTTGGTACTTAGAAAATGGAATCTTAAAGCAGTAAAGAAGGACTTCGAAAAGTTGTTTGATGAAGCCTTGTCTGTATGTGAAATTGAGGAAAGGTCGAAAATTAAGAAGATGGCGAACCGCAATAAGACCTTAACATATTCATATATGTGGATGAAGTTGGACAAGACTTCTCATGCCCCATGTAAAAGACGATTCGATTTTATTTCGCGTTTTTGGACATTCAGAGCCATTTATGAAGGATTGATTCCACCTGTTGTTTTGGGGGCTTTCTTATTGTATACATCTCATTTTTCTACTTGCTTTTGTGGTGAAAAGTGCATTTGTAAAGTGGTAGAATGGGTTGATTTGTGCGATGTTTTATTTTTCTTATTTTATTTCATTGCAATTTTCTGTATCGTTGCTTTATTAGCCATGGAAGCACGAAAATGTTTTAAAACTCAATTACGCGAAGTTGTTTTGGCTTTTAGTGTGTTTTGTAGTGAAGACATGAGAAATTAGCGTGGCTTTTTGTAAGCGATGATAATCTTTAAAGATAAAATGAACATGAATTCATCTGTTGTCTTATTGAACTTATTGCGAATTGCGCTTGGTAATTCTGCTGGATGGAAGGGGGAAGGAAGCGTGGACTGGAAGGAGGTGATAGGGCTGGCACGGAAGCAAGGGGTGCTGGCTATTGCCTTTGATGCCTTGGAAAAGGTGCCGGCGGAACTTCGACCTTCTAAGCCTATTCTGCTGGAGTGGTTTGGCAGGGTGAACACCATGGAACAGGTATATAAACTCTATGTCAATACAATCAAGGATTTGGGACGACTTATCGGCAGTAATGGGCTTTATATGATGGTGATGAAGGGATATGGTTGTTCTCTTCACTATCCTAAACCGAATCACCGGCCTTGTGGGGATATTGATATCTTCCTGATGGATAAGGAGGGAAGGCATGACGAGGAGATGGTGAAGGCTATCGATGACGTGGTTGCCAAAGAGAAGGGTGCTCAGATTTCATATGATGATGAGCATCATTCTATCTTCGCTTTCGGGAAGTGTACCGTGGAGAATCATGCTACGGTTCTTAATGTATCGCCATATAAGGTGAATATCTGGATTAATGATTTGTTGGAGGAACTTGCCAAGGATAGTACTGATGAGGCTGCTTTGGGATTGGTCTTGCCTTCTGCCAGATTTTATTCTATCCATCTGCTCCGACACATGGCTACTGATTTCGCTACGGAAAAGACGACGTTGAGGCATGTGCTGGATTGGGCTACGTTTGTGAAGTGCCATTCTGATGAGATTGACTGGGGCTTCGTGAGGGATGTTGCCCATCGGGCTAAGATGCATCTGTTTCTTGATGCCTTGAATGGGATTTGTGTGGAGTATCTGGGGTATCCCAAGGAGATGTTTCCTGTGGAAAAGGAGAATGTCAGACTGAGAGATAGGGTGTTGGGAGATATTCTCCATCCTGAATTTCAGGATGAGGTGCCTCCTATGGAAAAGAGAATTGCGTATGGAATTGTCAAGACGAAGAGATTGTGGGTGAATAGGTGGAAACACAAAATGGTGTTTGATGAGAGTATCCTTTCTTCGTTCTGGCATTCTGCGATTTATCGGATGAGACACTAAATTTTTAAATAACAGCTATCGTTTGATAGCTTTGAACTAACTATATTATTTTCAACAAATATGAATACATTTAAGAACATTAAGGTTGCAGTGGCCGGTACTGGCTACGTGGGACTGAGTATTGCCACTTTGCTGGCACAACATCATCAGGTGACTGCTGTAGATGTGGTCCCTGAAAAGGTGGAGAAACTGAATAAGAGAATTTCTCCAATACAGGATGATTATATCGAGAAATATCTGGCAGAGAAGCCGCTGAATCTGGTGGCAACATTGGATGGCAAGGCGGCTTACAAGGATGCGGACTTCGTGGTGATTGCTGCTCCTACCAACTACGACCCGGTGAAGAATTACTTCGATACTTCGCATGTGGAGGAGGTCATCGACCTGGTTTTGGAGGTGAATCCTGATGCGGTGATGGTGATCAAGAGTACCATCCCTGTGGGCTATACCCGTAGTCTCTATCTGAAGTATGCCAAGAAGGGCGTGAAGAAATTCAACCTGCTCTTCTCGCCGGAGTTCCTTCGTGAGAGCAAGGCACTCTATGATAATCTCTATCCTAGCCGCATCATCGTGGGCTATCCTAAGATTATCGACCGCCCTGAATTTGCTGAGGAGAATGAGGCTATCAAGAGTGTAACGGATGTGGAGATGCTGAAGGAGGCTGCCAAGACTTTTGCGGCTTTGCTGCAGGAGGGTGCCATCAAGGAGAACATCGATACGCTCTTTATGGGTATGAAGGAGGCTGAAGCTGTTAAACTTTTCGCCAATACTTATCTTGCTCTGAGAGTAAGCTACTTCAACGAGCTGGATACTTATGCGGAGATGAAGGGGCTGGATTCTGAGGCTATCATCGACGGCGTGGGGCTGGATCCTCGTATCGGTACACATTACAACAATCCTAGCTTCGGTTATGGCGGTTACTGTCTGCCTAAGGATACCAAGCAGCTGTTGGCTAACTATGCTGATGTGCCTGAGAACCTGATTGAGGCGATTGTGGAGAGTAACCGTACCCGCAAGGACTATATCGCTGATGCCGTGTTGAGAAAGGCGGGTTATTACAACGAGAACAGCAGCTATGATGCTGGTAAAGAGCATGAGTGCGTGATTGGTGTGTATCGTCTGACGATGAAGAGTAACAGCGATAACTTCCGCCAGAGTGCCATCCAGGGTATCATGAAGCGTATCAAGGCGAAGGGTGCTGAGGTGATTATCTATGAGCCAACCTTGGAAGATGGCAGTACTTTCTTCGGAAGCAAGGTGGTGAATGACTTGGAGCAGTTCAAGAAGCAGAGTCAGGCGATTATTGCCAACAGATATGATGCCTGTCTGGATGATGCCAAGGAGAAAGTTTATACACGTGATATTTTTAGAAGAGACTAGTTATGGTACAATATAATGTTGATTTAACGGGGAAGACAATCCTCGTGACAGGTGCTGCTGGCTTTATCGGCAGCAACTTGGCTTTTAGACTGTTGAAGGAAGTGAAGGACGTCAAGGTAGTGGGCATTGATAATATGAACGACTACTATGATGTGCATATCAAGGAGGAGAGACTTCGCAGACTGCAGGAGTTCGATGGCTTTACCATGGTATATGGCAGTATCGCTGACAAGGCGGTAATGGACAAGCTCTTTGAGGAGCATCAGCCAAAGGTGGTGGTGAATCTGGCTGCTCAGGCTGGCGTGAGATATTCTATCACGAATCCGGATGCTTATATCCAGAGTAATTTGGTAGGTTTCTACAATATTCTGGAGGCTTGCCGTCATCATGAGGTGGATCATCTGGTTTACGCTTCTTCATCTTCTGTTTATGGTTCAAACAAGAAGGTGCCTTATTCTACGGATGACAAGGTGGATAACCCAGTGAGCCTTTATGCTGCTACGAAGAAGAGTAACGAACTGATGGCGCATGCCTATTCAAAGCTCTATAACATTCCAAGTACAGGTTTGAGATTCTTCACCGTGTATGGTCCTGCGGGTAGACCTGATATGGCTTACTTCGGATTTACCAACAAATTGGTGAAGGGTGATACCATCAAGATTTTCAACTATGGTAACTGCAAGCGTGACTTCACTTACGTGGATGACATCGTGGAGGGTATCATGAGAGTGATGCAGCATGCTCCTGAGAAGCAGAATGGTGAGGACGGTTTGCCTATCCCTCCATACAAGGTTTACAATATCGGCAACTCGCATCCTGAGAATCTGCTGGAGTTTGTAAGCATCCTGCAGGAGGAGCTGATCCGTGCCGGTGTGCTGCCTGAGGACTATGACTTCGAGGCACACAAGGAACTCGTAGCAATGCAGCCGGGCGATGTGCCTGTGACTTATGCTGATACTACTCCGCTGGAGG
>ERZ1026892.380-NODE-380-length-21104-cov-20.882797_pt1 | contig 21104 bp, 7 predicted proteins | sample MGYA00380176_ERZ1026892 | MGnify/ENA primary metagenome ERZ1026892 (study PRJEB33269, sample SAMEA4719812) | human gut metagenome | biome: human-associated habitat; feature: organic feature; material: feces | place: Cameroon | collected 2013-10 ... | reverse complement strand
AAAAAATGTCCTAACCTATTTAGGCTCTGCGGATTTGCAATCCGCAGCAAAGGAGTATGCTTTTCCTTTTGTTGGGGGATTACAAATCCCCCGGTTTTAATAGGTCGAACCTTTTTTTACGGCGGATTTCAAATCCGCCGGGACGCCTGACGGGATTGCAATCTTTATTGAATAGCCAGCCGGTACCCACACGCCCTGTAAGGGCAAAAGCTTCAAAGATTCAACCAAAAATGAGAGTTTAATATATATTTTTTATTCATTAATTAAAACCAATGATTATGAAAAAATTGATTTCCATGATGCTGATGCTTTGTGCCATCATCACATTCTCAGCATGTTCGTCAGACGACGATGGTCCTAGCAACCCAGTGAGCAATGCTGTGGTTCCATCTTCTGCAAAAATTGGTGCCGAGGTAACCGTTCAGGGCAGCGGCTTCGCTTCTGGCCAGACCCTTTACCTGCAGCCAGAGCAGGGCGCCGAGGTAAACACCAATGCCAAGCTGACAAGCAATGGTGCAACCTTCACCATCCCTTACACCCTGACACCAGGTAAGGTAAACGTAGTCTTGAAGGTAGCTAACGACAGTTTCACCTTGGGCAGCATGAATCTTCTTGCAGCCGACAACCCAATCTCAACCCTGTCATTGCCATCAGAAATGGGTCTTGGCCAGGAGGTAACCATCGCCGGTATCGGCTTTGCCCAGGGCGATAAGATTGTAGTGGGCGACAAGACCATCGATGCCACTGTTACAGCTGATGGCGTAAAGTTCACCGTTCCTGCAGACTTGGCAGAAGGCGAGTATGCCGTATCTCTGGTTCGTGGCAGTGCTTCCTGGGAGTTGGGTAAGGTATATGCCTTCCAGCAGCGCCAGATAGAGAGCATCACCATTACAGATAATGCGATGCTCAAAATGTATGCTCCAATGTTAGGTCTTGAGGATGGCACACTGACTGTGAACTTCGCCTATAACGAAGACGGTTCCCTGAAGGGAATTTCTTCTAATGGTGGTGTAGAGTGGAATTTCGATTATAGCGGTAAGACCATCACAACCATGAGTTTGTTCGCTGGAGCGCCATTTACTTATACCCTCGACGATCAGGGCCGCATCATCAGCAGCACAGGTTACGATATGTATGGTGATGACGTTGCCTATACCTGGAACTACGATGCAAATGGTTATCTTGTAAGTGTAAAGAAGAATGGTGCAGCAGATAATGATGATGCAAATCTCCTGAACACCTATACTGATGGCAACTTGTCTGCTTATACCTTGAGCCTGGCCAACGGGTTGACAACAGATAAGAGCATCCGTACATGTCCTAACACCGTGGAGCCTCTTTATCTGCTGAATGCTTTCGGCTGGATGCAGACACGTGAGGATTTGTTCCTGGGCTTCCTTCTCAACCGCAACGTGAAGGTATCTACCTGTGTTCCAAGTCAGCTGATTGCTGCTGAGCTGGATGAAAATGGTGCAGAAACCACAGTTACTGCAGGTATCGAGAGTTCTTTTGCGAACAACACATTGACCATGCAGACCACTGGTAATGTTATTTCCGGCGCTCAGTCAATCTACTCCAACAAGGTAGTTGTTACTTATAAGAAGAAGTAAATTTCGTTGTTACCAACGAAAACAAGTAAATTATTCAACAGGGTGTGTCATAAGTTCATGACGCACCCTTTTTTAATTATTCAAGAACGCAAGTCCGCCAGGCGTTCTGCCGGATTTGAAAGCCGGCGTTAAAATTAGTAATACGCCATCTCCATATTTAATAGAATCTTTCCCATTGCAGCGGCGTTTGCCTTGACTTTTGGATAAAAAACAGTCATTTTAGCCTTGACTTTTGGATAAAATTAACTATTGTTTGCCTTGACTTTTGGATAAAAGTTGTATCTTTGCATTGAAAATCAACGAATTACATAAAATGACATATTACAAGCGAAATATCGATAAAAAACTTCTGGAGTGGAAGGCATCTCAAAGAAGAAAGCCGCTGCTGATACGTGGTGCCAGACAAGTAGGAAATAGTAGAAATTATATCATTTTTATGGTAAAAACGTATATTTCTCTGCTGCTTTGTGCCTGTTGTCAGATTGTTTCTGCACAAGCTAGGACGGGTGATCCCTTATATGATTTGCTCAGAAATGAGATGACATATTACTATCAACATTTGAGTCAGGATTCTGTGCCTGTACAATTCATGTCGTTCGGTGCACTGGATGAGAAAACCATCAGCATCGACAGCGACATGGGATGTGCTACTATGCATGAAAAGAATGGGCGCAGATTCTGCCCTAAGATTTTGTTTGGCACGCTGAATGACGGAAAGGGACTAAATCGTTTTGATTATAAGGAAGAAGAATGGATGGACAGTCAGATGCTGATGATAGATCTGCCTTATGAAAACGACACAAAAGTTATCAAGTCTGTAATTTGGAATGCCTTGAGCAGAATATATCGTGGGCAAATGGCTATATGGCAAAAGACGAAAAAGAAATCCATACAAATGCCACTCGTTGCAAAAGGTTCTGCAGCAGTACATTACGAAGAACCGCTTGCCGAAGCGTCTTTCGATAAGGAATATTGGAAGCAACTTTTGAATAAAACTACAGCTGTACAAGCACGCAAAACGCCTGAAGCCCATTGTTTGGCACACATTGAAGGTCTGAATCAAAGACGATATATTATCGATTCAGAGGGTACAGCCGTCGTGAGCAACAGACAGTCGTTCGTCTTGGCGATTCGTGCGTCGGTTAAGGATTTCAGAGGTGTGGAAATTGCATTAGATAAGGAATATTTCGCCTATAAGACATCAGAACTACCTGATCAAGAAACACTTGCCCACGATATGGAGGTTTTGGTTCAACGGACTTTTGCACTAAGCAAGGCACCGATGGCTGAAGCATATAGCGGTCCTGTGATTCTGTCGGGAAATTCAAGTGCTGTCTTTTTCCATGAGGTGTTTGGACACAGACTGGAACGTCAAGACTCTGAATTTGCATCCATGAGGGGGAATCAAGTGTTACCTACAGATTTCACAGTCACATGCAACCCTCAGCAACAATATTTAGGTGGAACTCCACTGGCTGGCTATTATCGGTATGATGACGAGGGATCGATGGGGCAGAAGGTGGAATGTGTAAAAGATGGAAAGATGGCGAACATGTTGACATGTCTGTCACAGCAAGCTGTCACCAACGGGCACGGCCGTTCTTTGTTTGGAAATGATCCTGCCCCAAGACAATCAAACCTAATAGTGGAGACTTCTCATCCCTATACGGAAACAGAACTGCGCAAGATGCTCATCAATGAATTGAAACGACTAAAGAAGGACTATGGTTATTACATCAAGAGCGTCAGCAATGGATGGACAACACTCAGGAGTAGTGCTAAGGTAGCTTCTTCTTTCAATATTTTTCCTGTGGAGACCTACAGAATTTATACTGACGGAAGGGCAGACGAACTAGTTCGTGGCGTGTCGCTCATCGGTACACCGTTATCCGCCTTTAGCAACATCAAGGCAGCAGGGGGGAAAGTAGAAGTGTTCAACGGCCGATGTGGCTCTGGGTCAGGATGGATTCCTGTGTCAAGCTGTTCACCGATGGTCTATGTGCCGCAGATTGAAACCCAAGTTATTGATTATGGTGAGGGATGTACGGATACATTTCCTCATCTTGACTTCCAAACTTTGGCTGAGAATGGGACGCAGGATGCCGACTCCGTCATTTTTAAGGCGATGAAAGATGAGATAGATAAGGGAATGACATCAGAAATCAACGGACAGCACCCGATGTTCCTGGATTATTATGTACGTCGTCAGGCTACGACCAAGATTGTTTCGTCGTTGGGAAGTTGTCTGAAATACGAACCAGAAGGCGTGAAGAACTCTGGACTGGTTCAGGTTATTGCCGGTAACAGAATGCAGACCTCTTATAGCGGTAATACATTGGGGCGACCATTTCTTCTGCCTGATGAACTATGCTATTACCATCTGCGAAGCGAATTAAGCCAGCGTACGGCGATACAATTCCGCAACGCTACAGATTGGTTGGTTAATAATCAGAGCGAAGTTAGAGCAGACAGTTTGCCAGAATGGTTGGAATTGCCAGGCAGAACAGTCATCGAGTCATCAGCACTTGACGGATGGCAGGAAGATGCAGAATTGTTGAAGGTGCTGGCGAATAAGTTGTCGGAAGTTTTGGGTACATATTCAGAGTTTACTTCATCACGTGTGGAAATAGAGCAAAAGTATATCGACTGTTACCGCGTCACATCTGAAGGACTGAAAATGAGAACGCCATTCAGGCAAATTAAGCTTCTCTTGTTTGCTGATTTACCGATGGCGAACGGAACAAAACTTAATGTGATTGATGGCTATGGAGCCATTTGTGATGTGGCCGATTTGCCACCGACTGATTCGCTTATTGCTTTCGTGAAGAGAACGGCAGAATTCAATATTACTCAATGCAAAGCAACACGTTGTGATGACTTGGAATATATGGGGCCTGTGTTGTACGAAGGCTCTGCTGCAAATGTGTTCCTTCAAGAGAATACTTATAATAAGACGCTCTCAACATATATCCACACCCACTTTAATCTGAACAAGAGAGAATATGATAATACCTATCAAAAAATAGGTAAGAAGGTCGTCAGCAATCATATTTCTCTAACTCAGTTGAGTAATGATTCCGTGTTTGATGGACACCGACTGTTGCGCTACAGACATTATGATGCAGATGGGGTTCGTCCCCAGACAGTAGAATTGATACGTGATGGAATCTTACTTAGGCAGTTATCGGGACGTGTTCCTTCACCAGGAGCCAAGACTTCTACTGGTAACGAGTCATTTAGAGAAATGCAAGCACCAACATGGCCAACCATGTTCGAAAGTGGCGTGATGCGTATTGATTGCAAAAAAACTATGTCCCACAGGAAGTTGCAGAAGAAACTTTGCGTCCTAGCCCGTCAACAAGGATTGCCTTACGCTTATATTTTGAAAGGTAGATCAGTTCTGATGCGTGTTGATACAAAGACTGGAAAAGAAGAACTAATGCAGCAGCGATGTAGCGACCAGCCGTCCATGCTGGAACTGATGGGTGACGTGATGGCATCGAAAGAGATGACAGCGGAGCCGGGGACTTCTGTCATTCATCCACAAGCCATCCTGCTGCCGATGGCAGATCTCTCGTTTGAAGACCTGAGAACAACAGCTCTGTGTGAACGGTTCTTAGAATTGAGACATTGATAGAGGTATGGAGATGAAGGTGGCAACACCATAAAAAACAAATAGGGTCTATATGCCACGTTGAAAAGTGGCGTATAGACCCTTTTCACACCAAACGTCAAATACCATCAAGGCATTGCATCTTACCTTTATTATTATAGTAGGTATATTAGAAGTATGCGCAAAAAATTGATGGAGAGAATTTACTAATGCTATATGTTCTTGCTCCTTTTACTTTTATTGTTGTTGATTCCTATTTAACAATTCCAAAAAATCATCTTAAAATACATATTAATACGACAGTATATAGATTTCAAATGTTAAATACAAATGAATCCGATAAGAATTAAGAGAAAATTTTGCTCGTTTTTGAGAAAAAAGCCGTATATTTGTAGCGGCTCTCAAGACTGTATATCAAATTGTGTTCACTCAATGAAGATAGGCAGACAGCCTACGCCGAGCTGAAAGCTGAGAAGTCCAAACAACTTTCTCGGTAATAAGCGGGCAATGGGTGGGAAGAGAGCCAAGACATAGAAGGCGTTTATCGACGCTGTGTTTGAGACGAGTCGAATCTAGCAAATTCAATTATCTAAGTCTCGGATATAGTCAACGGTAGATGTCCCGGGTGTGATTATATCAATCCCGTGGAGACCTTGTAAGCATAGATTGTACCCTGTTGGATGCAATAAAATGTATTATATAGGTCTCTTTACGGACGTGGTTTTCATATCGGCGTGGGCTCTGACGTTGTCTGTTCGACTTAGATAGGCAATGCTAGAGCCTCGACTCGTGGAATAGACAACAGGACGATTCCACGCTTTTTTTATGTCATAAATTGTGGATTTTACACAAGAGATAAGAAACGATATGAACGCATTGCTTAATGTGCATACCCACAGAGGTCAAAGCAGATCTCCTTACGCTGGACTTACCTCCAACGTCCTCCCCGAAGCTCAAAGCTCACAAACTGGGGTGTCCTCGGAATATGTACAAAAGCCAAATCATGAATGGTATGTATTAAGAGTGACTTATAATAGAACAGAAAAGGCATGTGGCATCATATCAACCTCAGGTGTAGAGTCGTATATGCCTATGCACTATGTCATAAAGAAAGAGATTGGGAAGAAGAAGCGAATTTTGCAGCCTCTTCTTCCCAATCTCTTTCTTGTATATGCTACAAGGGAAGCTGTAAACTCTATTATCAAGAAAAAGGGGGATGAAACATCAATATTAAAATTTTATCTTGATAAGACGAAGCCTTTGGAAGAAAATGGTAAACACCCACCCCTCACCATTCCATTTCCTGCAATGGCAAACTTCATAAAGGCAACAAGTACGAATAGTGAACATGTACGAATAGTATCACCAGAACAGTGCCATTATAAGAATGGTGATATAGTTAAGATTATAGATGGTGAATTCAAAGGTGTTACAGGAAAAGTTGCTCGCATTGCAGGACAACAACGTGTAGTTGTGGAAATATCTGGTTTATGCCTGGTGGCAACAGCATATATACCCACGGACTTTATTAAAGTTATAAGATAACGCCGAAAGGCATATTGTTTAATTTAATTTCAATTCATTATGAAAAAATTCAAAACATTTCTATTTTCTCTTATTGCAATTTTGTGCTTGGGAAATTTTTCATCATGTAGTAGCAGTGACGACAACGATGGTGATGGTCAGTTGGAAACTTCTCAATATGCAGCCGATGCTGCAAAATATGAGATAACAGATGCAAGTTCAGAAGTAAAGTCTATTGAACTTACAGAGAGTGGTCAGTATATTGTCATAATGAACAATGTGGGCAGAAATGCCAAGCAGACAATTGGCTTGCACAAGATACCAGCGACCTTAACACGCGCAACATCAGAATATGTTGGCGTGTACTATGGCAATTACACGAAAACAGACAAGGATTACTTTCTGTTGGAAGATTTCGGTACTGTAAGAATAAACAAGGATGATAATGGAAGCGTTGCTTCTATGACAATACATTCTAATAAAAGTGGAAATGAATGGACTTGTCCTGCACGCCTTTCTCCAAAGACTAATACGAACAATACTGTGATGACGAACAGTATCTGCCGTACTTGGAAAATCAAAAGTGTTGGATTGTGTTACAAATTGAATGGAAGAGCTCTCTTTGACTATACGGAAAGTAGCTACAAAGAGCTGTACACCAAGTTGAAAGAATATGTAAAACGAGAGAGTTCGGATGATTGGACCAATGAGGATGAGGAAGAATACAATCAGATGATAGAAGAAGCTGATAGTTATATGGTGAAGCAACTCGTGTTTACAAAAGCTGGCACGATACTTGCAAAAGTCGGTGAAGGTATTTTAGTTGATGGTTTGATTTGGAGATGGGCAGGCGACAATTCCAACGAGATACAGACTTGGTATATTGATTTTGATTATAATGAGAATGGCAAACCTGACGAGAATGAATGGCGCGGCTTATTCACCCTGTTTCATCCTAAAGATGAACCACAGGGAAAAACGATAGCTACTGTCAACAAAGGGCAGCTTGTCTTGGAAGTACATAACAATGAAAGTGATGAAGGAGGTCCATCGGTTGAGATGATAGAGACCCTAACTTTTGATGTAGCCAAGTAAGATGAGAGATGCCAAGCCATCTTACTGAGTCGAAATAATAAAAAATAAAGGTGGAAGTCTTGATTGTACTTCCACCTTTATTATTCTTGCATTAGAATCCTATGCTTCCTTCCAGTCAACCAATCCCTTTCCCATATCATCCAGTTCTATGGCAAGGGCTATCACTTTGCGTTTATCTGCCTTGAATGGCTCGGCATACTGCTTGGCTTTCATCTGCTCCTCGGCAGCATCCACACCGCCGTTGTTACTCAGCTTCAGCTCCAGCACATAGATGAAGTTGGTGACTTCTACCACCATGTCAATCCTGCCTGTAGCAATCATCTTCTCTACTTCCACCCGGCAACCGATGGCATTGAAGATGGTGCTCAGAATCAGGCGGTAGCGCTCCTCCATATCCATGCTGGCAAGCTTCTTGTTGCTGTAGGGCACATCCGCAATGAGTGCCTTCAGGCATTTCATGGCTTCGGGTAGATTACCTACGCTGAGATGAGCATTCAGAAATGCCTGGGTAGATTGAAGGTCATTGTTCTTGCGCATGGTCAACGTTGGCAACACGATTTCATTCAACGCTTGCCTCACCTCGAAGTTAGGAATGCCAAGAAGATAAGTTCCGTTTATGTAACCCTTAATCGTAAGATAGCCAGACTGATAGAGAAACAATTCGGCTCCGCCGCCTGTCACATCCGATGTCTCTATGGTTTGACGGAGGATGGCGCAAGTATCAAAATTACCCAATTTGATTTCCATGTCATCCACAAACTTAGGCAGCAGCGAGGTTGCACCCGATGAAGCCCAGTAGTTCTTCAAATCAGAATCTGCCAAGGCATTGATGAGACTGAACGGATTGAATACATCCACCATATTGCGGCGACTGAAATGATAGCCGTCATAATATGCCGTCAGATTGGCTACTGCTTCGTCGTAAGTCCAGTCTTCATATTCTGCCAACTTATTGATTTCCGGCTTGAAATCACGTAATAATTCTTCCTTGGTAATACCGCAGATGGCAGCATATTCCGGCTCAAAGCTGATGTTGCTCAGATTGTTGAGCACAGAGAAGAGAGAGATTTGCGTAAACTTGGTGATACCCGTAATGAAGACAAATTTTTCGTATTTATCATCTGCCTTGAGAATGGCAAAAACATCACGATAAATAGCGGTACATGCTTCATGCTGTGGAGTCTTCCAGGAATGCTGCAAAGGGGAGTCGTATTCATCGATAAGAATGGCAACCTGCTGTCCGGTTTGCTCATACGCCCCCACGATTATTGCATCGAAGCGGTCGGCAAGCTTGGCGGTTGGCTTGGGAGTAATACCATATTTCTCCTCCAATTTGTCAAAAGTGATGTCGAGATAAGAGCGCAAAGTGTCAGGTTCAGCACCCGCACGGCTCATATCGAGTCTGATGACAGGTCGCTTCACCCATTCCGTCTCCAACTGCATAATCTTCAATCCCTCGAAGAGTTCCTTCTTACCCAAGAAATAGGCTTCGAGTGTATCAACAAGAACGGATTTACCAAAGCGGCGTGGGCGGCTCAGGTAATTATACGTTTTATTTCTGTTGGCAAGTTGCCAGATAATATCTGTCTTGTCAACATACAGGCATCCTTGCTTTCTGATTTTCTCAAAAGACTGGATGCCTACAGGCAATATTCTATCGTTTGTCTCTACCATAATTCCTAATCTGTCTTTAAAAATCAACTTTTGCGCAAAGTTACGGTTTTATTTTCACATCTGCAAGAGATTTCAGAGAAAAGTTACAGAAAAAGTATCGGGCGATTGGATAGAATTACGTTTAAACACATATATTTACGTTTAAGCACAAAATTTGACATCGACTTTAATTTTTCTGAAATATTGACAGGGTTTGGTGATTAAAACCGTATCTTTGCAAGATAAATGCAGTTATTTACATTCATCAACATAAAACAACAAGGCTTATGAAAAGACTGTACTTGCAAAAATCGTGCATTGAAAAACAGTATGTGCACATTCGCAATAGCCTTATTGCGGTAAGTATGGCATGCTTATCCACGAGCATGATGCCATGCTATGCCCAAAATGCTAAGCCCAAGATTGCTACCAGAGGAGTCATCTCCTCGCAACCGGGGGATTACAAGCAGGTGGGCAACACTCAACTCTTTTATCGGCAAAGTAGTAACTCCATCGATTTCATGGGACAATTCCAGAATCGATACTATGGCTCCACCTATTCCAATGGCGGATATAGAGTCGCTTTGCAAGTGAACAACAATTATCCCCAAAATCTGGATTGCCAGAACGGTTCCACAATTAATGGCGTAAAATTCGTGCCTTCCGTGGAACCACAGGGTGAACTGGCAAGAGTATGCTATACCCTTACCAACAATAATGATACCACCGTTACCATCAATATGGGCACCCATGCCGATGTACAGATTGGCAATAACGACCAGGCACCTATCTCAAAAAGAAATGATTCTGCAGGCAATACCTACGGCATCACGATGAGTGATGGTGCCGGGGCGCAGCTTTGCGTATTGCTGGGTGCAGGATTGAAAGGTGTAACTGCCGTAAGTGATTATTGGTTTGGTCGTTACGATCAGAATAGAGAAGAATCAAGCATGGTTGGCAATTATTACCAAGGCTCCAACTGGATGGTTGAAAACGGTAACTATGACAGCGGTATGGGCTGGTGCTGGAAAAACAGAAAGATTGCAGCAGGCGAAACCGTTACCTTCTCCTATCTCATTGGCGTAGGAGATGTAAACCTGGAGCCAAACTCCTCGTTCGTTGCCACACCGGATGATCCTACCAACTGGAATAATCTGTACCTGCCTCACCGCCTCACCCTGGATGGCGAATATGAAAGTCCTGCTGGACTCGACGGAAAGATAGAATATGCCGTAGAAGATAGCGAGGAATGGACTGCCCTGACGGATAACCTGGCTTCGGGAAGCAAGTTCTCTGCCACACTCACCGTCAACTTCGTTCCTGGCAAGGCCAAACATACCATCCGGTTCAGAACCGTAGATAATGTGGGCAATGCCACCCTACTCGCCCCTATCGAATACGCCGATATTTCTGCCTACGAATTCACCGGCATCAAGGACTATACCTTTACCGGCGATTCCATCTACCAGCAGGAAATCACCTCTACCCTGCCTAAGGAGCAGTATGTGGCCGTGAACTATCAGAATAACGTGCATGCCGGAAAGGGTAACTTCCTGGTAGAAGGCGTTTTCCCATATACCATCGGTTCTAAATACCATGAGTTCACCATCAATCCGGCACAGCTGGAGGGTGACATCGATATGGATACAGACACCGTTTACTACTTCTATCATGCGCAGGCTATCACGCCGGCTTGGAAGTTCACGAACCAGGCATACAGCCAGTTGAGAGACCGCGTAGATTACTGGGCAGAATACTCCAACAATATCTATCCGGGAACTGCCACACTCACCGTGAGCGGAATAGGCGATTATGCGGGAACCTTCACCAAGCAGTTTACCATCGACAAGGCAAAGCTTCCTGAAGATCTCTATCATGTAGAATTCCCTGATTCTGATATTACCTACGATGGCCAGCAGCATCTGGCACAGGCTACCAAGAGCGAAGGAATGGGCGATATCCTCTTCACCTATGCCCTGCAAGGCGCAGCCGACAGCAGCCTGGTTGTACCACAAGCAGAAGGTACCTACGATATCTTTATGGAAATTAAGGATGGTGCATATTATTATGGTAAGCCAAAGGAAAGAATCGGCTCCTTCACTATCTATCAGATGGATGCACAGGAGTGGAAACTCCTCACCGTGCTCAATGCCACCCTCATCAAGATGGGATGGAAGGAACCTTGGGATATGAGCCAGGGCGAAAAGAGCGCTTCAAAACTGAAGGGCGTGACCCTGGAAAAAGGACACGTGATGGCACTCGACCTGAGCAACCAGCAACTGAAGGGCGATCTTCCTGCCACTGCTTTCGTTCTCCCAAAACTGAAAAGCCTCAACATTTCGCATAACAGATTCAAGGGAAATCTGGGCGTCTTGGGAAGAACGCTTCCGGCATTGACATCACTCGATGCCAGCTACAATGGCTTTACCGATGTGTTGCCTACGTTGCCAGCTACCATCAAGCAGCTCAATATCAGCAACCAGACCATCGACAAGACCATCACCGTAGATGGTTCTCATCTCAATATCAATGCCATCATTCCGCAGTTGCCTACCATCCTTGCCTACGACCATGAGAAGCAAGGATACAACACTTCGGAGATCGGCTTCCTGATTACCCAGTCGGATGCAGACGACTGGTACGGCAAGTGGGGCATGCACGTGATTTACAAGAACGGAAATCTCTCCGTGCCATATATCACCACTCCATTTGAATACCGTGGCGAGAGCGGCGATACGCTTACTGCCGTAAAACTCAAGTCAGAAGCAGACCAGAGCATCGAGGGCAGCAACCTGAAGCTGAAGTATATCTTCCAGCAGGGCGATGCCAACTTTGCACCAGGCATCGATGCCACCGACCTGCAGACCACCATTCTCTATGCTTTCGGCGCATACCGTTACATGCCGTTCAACTTTACGGCTGCCGATACCTACAAGGATGAAATCATCAATGTGCAGGATGTGGTTTGCACCGTCAACATCATGTTAGGCGAAGCCTCTTCTGCTGCCAGAAAGCATTATGATTCTCGAAGCTATGATGGAAATGCTGGAAATGCTGAAAATGCTGATAGCCAGCAGAATACTAACACATCAGCACAGGCTGGCATCTACCTACGTGGTGGCAAGATCTTCCTCAATACAGAAGTACCAGTGGCAGCCCTCAGTATTGCAGCTTCCGGCAACATCAGCTGGAATCTGAAGCAGCTGGGCATGGAGCAGGCCACAGAAGGAAGTTCGCTGGTAGCTTACTCGCTGTCGGGTAACACCTTGCCAGTCGGCGAAACCCTTATCGGAACTTACGAGGGCAATGCCACCATCACCGGCATCAGCCTGGCAGACGAGGAAGCCAAGTCCATCTCTTCCGGCACACACAATGGTACGGTAACCCGTATCAATGGCATCAGCGAAAGCAATGATGCAGCCGAGATGGTTATCTTCAACACCCAGGGCATCAGAACGCAGAAGATGCAGAAGGGCATCAACATCGTGAAGACCCAGAAGGGAACTAGAAAAGTTGTCAAGAAATAAAAAAACTCTGGTAATATGAAACAAAGACATTTCATCACCACCCTGTGCCTGCTGATGCTCTTCGTGGCATCGGCATGGGCACAGAAGAACACGCTGGAAATTCCAGACGTGACCGTGGCGCAGGGAAAGTCGATTTCGCTGCCCGTGAACATGGAGAACTCCGCCGATATCGTGGCGGTGCAGTTCACCATGACCACGGCAGACGGCGTCACCTTCTCTTATGAAACCGCCCGAACCACGGAACGTGCCGATGGCCACTCGCTGACCATGAGGCCTATAGGAGTGAATAAATATATGGTCATGATCTTCTCTTCACAAAACCGTGCGTTCATAGGGCGAACGGGCAGCATCATGACCGTAGTGCTCAACACCTCCAGTTCGCTGAAAGAGGGTGACAAGATTCCTGTCACCCTATCCGATGTGATTATCGGCGAAAAATCGGGCAAGAACCTCGCCACAGGTTTTACTTCTGGTTCGGTAAACATCGCCAAGTCGCCTGATTTGGAAGTAAGCCAGGTAGAAACCAAGGCCACCAACCTGCTGCCTTACAATAAGATAAGCGTAAACTGGCAGGTTAGCAACATCGGCGGCCTCTCTACAGAAGCCGGATGGAGCGAACAGGTATTTGCAGAATCTGCCGACGGTAAATTCAGCAAACTGCTGGGAACCATCGACTACGACCAGAAGCTTGCCGCAGGCGGAACCATCAGCAGAACTGCCGAATTCGACACCCCAATGGAACTCGGCATCAGCGATAACGCCCGCATCAGGGTAAAGGTGCGCCCATACAGCAACACGGGCGAACCTAGCTGGATGCTCGCCAACAACGAAGCTACCACCAGCGGAACCCTGCAGACTGCCAACATGCTTTTCATCAACCCTGCAGCTGCGCACATAGAAGAAGCCAGCGCACAAAACGTAAGGTTGAAGCTCATCCGAAGCGGAAGCACGGCACAGGCAGAAACCTTCAAGCTTACGCAGACGGCAGATGCCCGCATAGAATTGCCAGCCGAAATAACCATCCCTCAGGGACAGTCGGCTACCTATTTCTATGCCAAGGTCATCGCCAACCAGAAACTCGACAACGATTCCATCGTCACCGTCAACATCGATGGCAACAACTACATGACCGGTACCACAGCCATCAAACTGACGGATGATACCAAGCCGCAGCTCACTCTGAGCGCCAAGCAGCAGGATGTGACGGAAGGCGGAAAGCTGACCCTCACCATTACCGCTGAACGCCAGTCGGCCACCGATAAGGCTATCAGCCTGAGCTGCGACCTGCCATCAAGATTCAGGATTCCGGCAAACATCATCCTCCCTGCCCGGAAAACCTCTGTGGATGTGGAAGTGGAAGCCCTGGAAGATGATATTCCTGATGTAGAGAAGGTTGTAACCTTTGCCGCATCTGCCGATGGATATGAGAATGGCACCCTGCTCTCTACCCTGGTAGATGACGACATTCCTACCCTGCAGCTGGAACTCACCCCTACTGCGATTTCTGAGGCCGACGGTCCGCTTTCGGTAAGCGCCAAGTTGAGCCGCACAGACAATATCGACAAGAAGGTGACCGTTAAGCTGAGCGACAATTCTGAAGGCAACCTTTACTATGCCCGCCAGACCATCGAGATGGCTCCGGGCGTAAAGGAGGTAACCCTCAACATGGGTCCGATAGACAACAGTCTGGTGGATGGCGAACGCACCTACCAGGTAACTGCTGCCGTGTTCATCGCCTCATGCAGCTGTAATGCCAATGTGGGAACATCGGGCGGAGTGGTCACCGTGCCGCTCACCATCTACGATAACGACGGTCCGGCGCTCAGTCTCAGTGCATCTTCCTCCCTGTTGAAGGAAGGTGGAGAGATGACTCTTACCATCAGCAGAAACACCGATAGCAAGAGCCGACTTGACGTGAATCTGAGCAGCAACCACGATGCAGCCATCGAATACCCTAAGACCGTGACGATAGCTGAAGGCGAGACTTCAGCCACCTTCACCGTGAAGTCGAAGGGCAACGATACCACTGGCGATGACCTCACCGCTACCCTCATAGCCGAAAGCGAGGGATTTGCCAAGAGCAGCGTATGGTTTACCATCAGCGACCAGACCCTGCCTGATGCCCGCATCATGGCCATCAGCAGTCAGGAAAGTAAGGTTGAGGCTGGCGGAAAGGCCACACTGAGCCTCAGCATTGCCAACCAGGGAAGTTATGTGCTCCCTGAGCAGACCAAGATAGGTTTCTATTTCGACAGTGCCGCAACTCCAGCCGATGTAGCCTATCTGCAGGACAACCTTGCCGCAGGCGAGAGTACCACGATGATGCGCGAAATCACCCTCCCTGCCACCGTGGGCGAGCATAAGCTCTATGCCGTGGTAAACGATGGCCAGGGTGTGAAGGAGCTTCTCTATACCAACAACACATCTGATGTGCTCAACATCGCTACCGTGGCACCTATCTCCATGGAAACCAAGGTGGCCAAGGCCATCTATGCCCCTGGCGAAAAGGTGGTTATCAGCGGAAAGGCGAAGGGTAAGGATATCGCCAAGAAGAGCGTGGAGGTATATATCGTGAACGGCGGTTACCGCCATACCATCACCACCCAGACCCAGGACGACGGCAGCTTCGAGGTAAGCTACGAACCATATAGCGGACAGACGGGCCACTTTGCCGTAGGTGCCTGCTATCCTAGCGCCAACCTCTCGGAGGAACAGGCTTCCTTCGATATCTATGGCATCAAGCGAACCAGCAATGATGCCATCACCTGCGAGGCATCGCTGGGAGATGTCTATCAGGGCAAGCTGAACATCAGCAATCCGGGCAAGCTGACCCTGACCGGCCTGAAGGTAAAGGTAAATTCCAAGCCAGATAACTGCACGGTGAACGCTACTCCTGGCACCACCACGCTGAAGGGTGGCGAGAGTACCGACGTTGTATTCAGCATTACTCCTAGCGGAGCCAGCGAGGGCAGCGACTGGGAGAAGATAGAACTCAGCATCGAGAGTGCCGAGGGAGCCGTCCTGCCTGCCACCTTATATTATTACTGTAGGGTGAAGACGGGTAAGATTGAGGCTTCTGTGGCCAGCATCAAGACCACCATGGTGAAGGGCGAGTCAAGAGACTATCCGTTTACCATCACCAATGTGGGTAAGGGTGAAACCGGAAAGATTTCCCTCGCCTTGCCTTCATGGATTTCGTCGGTTACACCGATGGAGATGCCATCTCTGGCCAAGGACGAAAGCACGGAGATTATCCTGCGCATGACTCCTACGGACAAGATGCAGCTCAACGTGCCAGTGACGGGCAATATTGCCATCAACTGTGCCAATGGCGAAGGCATGCCATTGCCGTTCTGCATCGAGCCTGTATCTACCAAGGAAGGTAAGCTCACCATCGATGTATGCGATGAGAATACCTATTATACCAAGGAGGCTCCTCATCTGGCTGGTGCCAAGGTGGAGATAACCCACCCTACCACGGGCGCAGTTGTAGCCGAGGGAATTACCAACGAGAAGGGTCTCTTCTCTGCAGATCTGCCAGAGGGTTACTATGCGGTAAGAGTATCTGCAGAAAAGCACGATTCCTACAGCAATAACCTGCTGGTTGACCCGGGTACGGAAACCAAGAAGGTGGTGAACCTGAGCTATGAGGCTATCAATATCGACTGGAAGGTTGAGGAGACAGAGATTCAGGACGAGTATGAAATCAAGACCAATGTGAAGTTTGAGACTCATGTGCCAGTACCTGTGGTTGAATTAACGGTTCCAGAGAGAATCAATACTGAGGATTTGCGAGAGGGAGAATCTCTGATATTCAATGCTATCTTGACAAACAAGGGCTTGATTGCAGCAAAGGATGTACAACTGTTGTTACCTAATGATCTCAAGTCCTTGAAATTCGAGACAATAGGTACTGATGAAGCAATCGATCTTGCTCCAAAGCAGAGTAAATCCATATCAGTTAGAGTAATAAGAGTGGCTCCAATAGGCGTGGATCCATGCGTTACCTATATCGGCAACCTCTATTACTGGGAGTGTGGTCCTGATAAGAAATGGAATAAGTATTACAAATCCGTACAGATAACTATATGTAAGAATAAAACTACTGTTGCCGTATATCCATCCCCAGGTTCTGGTGGAGGCTCTGGTCCTGGTGGAGGACCTGGAGGAGGTGGCGGAGGAGGCTATGGCTCTTCCAGCAACATCCCTACTGTAACCCAGAAAGTGGATAAGAGCTGTAATCCTTGCCTGAACATGTATATTCAGAAGATTGCAGAATGCGGATTGAGTTTAATAACTCCTGCTCCTCTCAGTTGTGCTCTTGGACTTAGTTTCTGTGCAAGAGATCTTGATAAGGATAGTCATAATTGGAGAACATGGGGAGGTTGCGTTACCAGCGCCATTGGCTGCATTCCTGGAATTGGCGTAGTACCGACACTGGTAGGTTGCCTTATTTCGCTTACAGAACCATGTGAGGCAGGCAATTCAAGCAGTTATAGCGAGCCTTCATACATCACAGACTTCAAGAACAAACTTGCTATTCCTCTGCAGGAAAGTAAGGCTTTCCAGAATATGCTCTTAGAGTATTTCGGAGATGAAGTTTGGGTAAACGAGACCAATGGCGAAGACTTGCAGGACTTGATGGTAATGCTTCAGACTTCGGAAGAAGAAGTTCTCACGGCAGACAACTACATCAAGTATAAGCCACAGAATGTTACTAAGGAGCAGTATAACAAATTCATCGAAAGACTGAACAATACGGCACTCGCAAAAAACGATGATGGCAATTACATCGATTTGAGCAAGGTGGCAGGATATGTCAACGAGATTAATTCTGCGAATGAGCAGAGTGTGCTCATGGGCTACGAATCCACTACGGATATGCTGAGAAAAGAATACGCTCTGTTGAAGGAACGTCTTGAAGAGTCTTCAAGCAGCGTATGCTCAAGCATTACCCTGCAGTTCACCCAGAAGATGGTGATGACCCGACAGGCATTCCGTGGAACCCTTACCGTATTCAACGGAAGTGAGCAGGAGGCGATGAAGGATGCGAAACTCACCCTCACCGTAACCGATGAAAAGGGCAATATCGCCATGAGCGATAAGTTCCAGGTGAACCTGGAGAATCTCAAAGGATTCGCAGGAAACAAGAACTTCACCGACGGCTGGACCCTCGATGCAAAGCAGGAAGGTATTGCCACCGTACTCTTCATTCCTACCAAGAAAGCAGCTCCTACCGTGGAGACCCGCTATGCCTTCGGAGGAACCCTCTCTTACGTAGATCCGTTCACGGGACTGGAAGTGACCCGCGACCTCACGCCTATCACCCTCACCGTGAAGCCATCGCCAAACCTCGACCTCACCTACTTCATGCAGCGTGACATCAAGGGCGACGACCCTCTGACCAAGGAGGTGGAACCATCTGAGGAAGCAGAGTTCTCACTGCTCATCAACAACCTGGGCTATGGCGATGCTACCAATGTAAGGATGACCACCAACCAGCCGGAAATCGTAGATAACGAAAAGGGACTCAAGGTGAAATTCGAACTCATGAGCAGCCAGCTCAACGGACAGGAAAAGACCCTGGCTCTGGGCGGAAGCGTATCTACCGACTTCGGAACCATTCCGGCACATAGCACCAGCTATGCACAGTGGTGGATCAAGAGCTCATTGCTCGGACACTTCACCGATTACGACGTAAAAGCTACCCATCTGACCAGTTACGACAACAAGGACCTCTCGCTGCTCAACGATGTAACCATCCACGAGCTGATACGAAGCATCGACGTAACGAAGGGAGACAAGACCCTGAAGGGATTCATGACCAACGACATCGTGGATGCCGACGACACGCCTGATATGCTCTACCTCTCAGACGGTGAAATAGAAAAGGTGAACGTGGCTGCTTCTTCAAGCATCACGAAGACATCCGATACGGAATACACCCTGACCATTACCCCATCTGAGGAAGGTTGGAACTATGGCAATCTGAGCGATCCTACCTATGGCGTATCCGCGCTCAAGAGCGTAACCCGCGCCAGCGACGGAAAGCAGATTAGCCTCCGCAACTTCTGGCAGACCGACCGCACGCTGCGCGACGGAAAGGATCCGCTCTATGAGAACAGAATCCATTTCGCCGACCAGTTTGAAGGCAAGAATGCCGAAAGCTACATCCTCACCTTCGAGGCTACCCCTTCTCTGATGCTCGAAGTAGCATCCATCGAAGGTGCTCCTGCCGAGGATGAAGTGGCTACCCAGCCGGTGAATACGCTGAAGGTGATGTTCAACAAGTACATCGACCCGGCTACCTTCACCAGTGAGGATATCCAGATCAACGTGCAGGGTAAGGAGCAGGACAGCCAGCTCGTGAAGATTTCTACCGAGGACAACAAGACCTTCGTTCTCGACCTGACCCAGCTGAATGCCAGTGCCGGCAACGGTTACTACACGCTTACCGTTCAAACCTCGGGCATCACCGACAGTGAGGGCTTTGCAGGAAAGACCGGAAAGACGGCTAGCTGGACGATGTTCATAAACAGCCAGGTGAAGCTCATTACTTCCGTATATCCTGAAAATGCGGGAGAAGTAATCGGCAGAGTAGCCGGAAACGAAGTAGCCTACGGCACCACCATCCAGTTGGTAGCCAAGGCCAAGGAAGGCTATCAGTTTGCATCCTGGAGCCTGAACGGTGAAACCATCTCTACGAACGACACCATCAACCAGGTGGCCTTGGGCGACTTGACCATGGTGGCCAACTTCGAGAAGAAGACCTATCAGGTGAACATCGAAGAGAACTGCGAGGGTGGCAGCATCACCCAGACATACACCGGTGTTTATCATTACGGCGACCAGCTGGTACTGAAGGCTGAGGCCGATGAAGACTACAGTTTCGCTCACTGGACCGTGAACGGAAAGCAGACTGAGGATGCTGAAGCCCTGAGCCTCATCGTAGATAAGGATCTCACGGTAAGCGCCAGCTTCAAGCAGGAGCGCTACGAGCAGAACATCACGCTGATGAGAGGTTGGAACTGGATAGCAAGTTATCTGGCCGATCCTATTTCGGCAAGCGACATTGCATCCAAGAGCAGTCAGATTATCAGCAGTTCTGAGGAGATAGAAAATCTGTTGCCTGCCCATACCTATAAGGTGAAGGCATCAACCAGCTTCATCAGCAAGAGCAAGGGCCGCCTGTTTGAGGCAAGCACCACCCCAGTGGGCATCAATGCCGGCTGGAACTGGCTGGGCTATCCGCTGCGTGAGAACCAGGAGTTGGCATCTGCCATCAGCAATGCCAGCGAGGGCGACTACATCGTAGGTCAGACAGGATTTGCACAATTCTATGCCGGCACCTGGGAAGGAACGCTCAGGCAGCTCATCGCCAACCAGGGTTATCTGTACAAGTCAGTGAAGCAGAACAACCTGGAGTTTGCCGAAGCTACCACTCCATCTCAGCTCTCTGACGAGGAGCAGCAGGATATGGAAGTAGATATCCGTCAATATCCAAGTACGATGAACATCATCGGCAAGCTGACCCAGAAGGATGCCGACATGACAGGCAGTGACTATCGTCTTTACGTGATGGTAGGAAACGAATGCCGCGGCATCAGCCAGCTGATAGACGGCAAGTACTACCTCACCATTTACGGCGAGAAGGATGAGAAGCTGAACCTGGTGATTGAGAACCAGCAGACCCAGGAGTCCATTCTGGTACAGGATGCCTTGACCTTCAAGGAGGATGTATTGGGCAGCCGCACGTCGCCATACGATTTCAACATCGACATCATGACGGGAATAGAGAATATCCTGGCTGATGGCAAGGAGTTGCGAATCTACAGCATCGACGGCTATCTGATTGACGCCCACGCCACCGTGAAGACGCTGAAGAAGTTGGTAAAGGGTGTATATATTATTAATGGAAAGAAATATGTGGTTTCAGAATAATATGTAGCGATAAGGAAATGTAAAGAAAATCACATTTCCGGATAAATGAAGAAAGAGGGTGTGTCATCAATGCATGGCACACCCTATTTTTTGTTGCTTCATCGTTTTTCTTCATCGGATTACGCTGAGTTAACGGAACAT
>ERZ1026892.377-NODE-377-length-21166-cov-42.284923_pt1 | contig 21166 bp, 9 predicted proteins | sample MGYA00380176_ERZ1026892 | MGnify/ENA primary metagenome ERZ1026892 (study PRJEB33269, sample SAMEA4719812) | human gut metagenome | biome: human-associated habitat; feature: organic feature; material: feces | place: Cameroon | collected 2013-10 ... | reverse complement strand
CAGAGGTTGACGAGCGTTCGCCTCGCGACAACTTCTTCCATTGTCTGGTCAATGCTGCTCATCAGTTCCATCGTCGTGAGAAGAATGATGACCGCTATATCCTTTCCGGTTATCCATGGTTCAAGTGCCGTGCCCGTGATACATTCATTTCTCTTCCTGGTCTTACCCTATCTATTGAGGAGAACGACTACTTTGAGTTGGTCATGAAGACTGCTATGCGCGGTTACTACGAGTTTATGGAGGGTAAGCCTCTTACAGCTCATATTACAGAGATTGAGCAGCCTGATGTGCCACTTTGGGCAGTTTGGGCCTTGCAGCAGTATGCCAAGGAAACTTCTAAGGAAGAGTGCTATAAGAAGTATGGTCAGTTTATCAAGGATGTGATCCGTTTCATCCAAGGTAACAAGCATCCTAACCTGGAATTGAAGGAGAATGGCTTGCTTTATACCAATGGAAGAGACAAGGCTGTTACCTGGATGAATTCTACCGCCAATGGCCGTCCTGTGGTTCCACGTACCGGATATATTGTTGAGTTTAATGCTCTGTGGTATAATGCTTTGTGCTTCTGTGCTTCTTTGGCAGGCGCAGTAGGTGAGGAGGCTGACCAGCAGGAATTGCTGGCTCAGGCAGAGATTACTAAGAAGTCGTTTGTTGATACATTCCTCAATGAATATGGCTATCTTTACGATTATGTAGATGGCAATATGATGGATTGGAGTGTTCGACCAAACATGATATTCCCTGTAGCCTTCGACTATTCACCATTGTCTCAGGATCAGAAGAAGAAGGTACTTGATATCTGTACCCGTGAACTCCTGACACCTAAGGGCTTGCGTTCGCTTTCTCCAAAGAGTGGTGGCTATAACCCTATTTATGTAGGTCCTCAGACTCAGCGCGACTATGCTTACCATCAGGGTACGGCATGGCCATGGCTCGGCGGTTTCTACATGGAGGCAAGTTTGAAGCTGTACAAGCGTACTCGCTTGAGCTTCGTAGAGCGCCAGATGGTGGGTTATGAGGATGAGATGTCTTATCACTGCCTCGGTACCATCAGCGAGCTCTTCGATGGCAATCCACCATTCTCAGGTCGTGGTGCTATCTCTTTTGCCATGAATGTGGCAGAGATTCTCCGCGCGCTTGAATTACTCGAAAAATATCAATATTAATATAAGGAGGACGCTATATGAAAGTATTAATGTTTGGATGGGAGTATCCTCCTCACGTATTTGGTGGCTTGGCTACTGCCAACTTTGGTATCACCCAGGGCTTGCATGCCCAGGGAGATGTCGATATTACATTGTGTCTGCCTCATCCTTTCGGCGATGAGGACCGCAGTGCATGTAAATTTGTGGCTATGAACAGTGTGCCTATCGCCTGGCGCGATGTCAATCATGACTATGTGCAGCAGCGTGTGGGCAACATCATGAATCCTGATGACTATTTCCGCTATCGTGACCACATCTATGCCGACTTTAACTATATGAATGTGAATGACCTCGGCTGTATGGACTTTGCCGGTGGTTATCCATCTAATCTCCACGACGAGATCAACAACTACAGTATCATTGCCGGAGTTGTAGCCCGTAGCGAAGAATTTGATATTATCCACGCCCACGACTGGTTGACATTCCCTGCTGGTATTCATGCCAAGCGAGTGAGTGGAAAGCCATTGTGCATTCACGTACATGCTACCGATTTCGACCGCAGCCGTGGTAAGGTGAACCCTACCGTATATTCTATCGAGAAAGACGGTATGGACAATGCCGACTGTATCATGTGTGTATCTGAGTTGACTCGTCAGACAGTTATTCATCAGTATCACCAGGATCCACGCAAGTGCTTCGCCATGCACAATGCCGTTTATCCATTGAAGCAGGAGTGGCAAGACATTCCACGTCCTAACCATAAGGGTAAGGAGAAGGTGGTAACCTTCCTGGGCCGTCTCACCATGCAGAAGGGTCCTGAGTATTTCGTAGAGGCAGCCAATATGGTATTGCACCGTACCCGCAACGTGCGTTTCTGCATGGCAGGTTCGGGTGATATGATGGACCAGATGATTTATCTGGCAGCAGAGCGCGGCATTGCCGACCGTTTCCACTTCCCAGGCTTTATGCGTGGCAAGCAGGTATACGAATGCCTCAAGGATAGTGATGTCTATGTCATGCCATCTGTGAGTGAGCCTTTCGGTATCTCTCCTCTGGAGGCGATGCAGTGTGGCACACCTACTATTATCTCTAAGCAGAGTGGTTGTGGAGAAATCCTTACCAACTGTATCAAGGTGGACTACTGGGATATTCATGCCCTAGCCGATGCCATCTACAGCATCTGCCACAACGAGAGTCTGTTCGACTATCTCTCTGAGGAAGGCAAGAAGGAAGTTGACCAGATTACCTGGGAGAAAGTGGGAGCCCGCATCAAAGATCTCTATCTCAAGACTTTGGGATGGAAGTAATGTTTAATGTTAAAGGGCTAATCATAAAGTTCAAAGTTCAAAATTTAAAGTTCAAAGTATGAAAACAATTTGTTTATATTTCGAGATACATCAGATTACCCATCTGAAACGCTACCGCTTCTTCGATATCGGTACCGATCATTACTACTATGATGATTATGAGAATGATCGTAGCATCAACGATATCGCTGAGCGTTCATATATGCCAGCCTTGAATGCCATTCAGGAGATGATTGAGAAGAATGGTAAATCTTTCAAGGTGGCTTTCTCACTCTCTGGTGTGGGTATGGAGCAGTTGGAACTCCATGCTCCTCAGGTGATGGAGAAACTGCAGGAGTTGAACAACACTGGCTGCGTGGAATTCCTCGCAGAGCCTTATTCTCACGGTCTTGCTTCATTGGTTAATGAGGCTAGCTTCAAGGATGAGGTGAAGCGCCAATGCACTAAAATCAAGGAATGTTTCGGCAAGGAACCTACTGTTCTCCGCAACTCTTCTCTCATCTATAGTGACGAGATTGGTGCTCAGGTAGCTGATATGGGCTTCATGGGTATGCTGACCGAGGGAGCTAAGCATGTATTAGGTTGGAAGTCTCCACACTATGTTTATCATTGTGCCATGAACCCTAAGTTGAAGCTTTTGCTTCGCGATGTTCGTCTGAGCGATGACATTTCTCTGCGTTTCAGCAACAGTGATTGGGAAGGTTATCCTCTCTTTGCAGACAACTACATGAATCAGATTGCTGCTTTCCCGGAAGAGGAGCAGGTTATCAATATCTTCATGGAGCTTTCTGCTTTGGGTATTGCCCAGCCTTTGTCTAGCAATATTCTTGAGTTCTTGAAGGCGCTTCCACAGTGTGCTAAGGACCGTGGTATTACCTTCTCTACTCCTACCGAGATTTGCCAGAAGATGAAGTCTGTAGGCGAAATCAACGTTCCTGATACATTGAGTTGGGTAGACGAGGAGCGTGATGTCAGCTCATGGCTCGGTAACCCAATGCAGCGTGAGGCATTCAACAAGCTCTATAGCGTAGCCGACCGTGTTCGCATTGCCAACGATCCTCGTATCAATCAGGACTGGGATTATCTCCAGGCTAGCAACAACTTCCGTTTCATGACTACCAAGCCAAGTAACGTAGGTTTGGACCGTGGTATTTACTCTAGTCCTTTCGATGCTTTCACCAACTATATGAACATTCTTGGTGACTTCATCACTCGCGTCAACAACCTTTATCCTGCTGAGGTGGATAATGAGCAGCTTGAGAGTCTTCTCACTACCATCACAAACCAGGACGAGGAGATTGAGATGAGAGACAAGGAGATTACCCGTCTTCAGGCTAAGATTGAGAAGATTGAGAAGGAAGTGGTAAAACTTCGTGGCGACAAGCCTGCTGCAGCCAAGAAGCCAGCAGCCAAGAAGACAACAGCCAAGAAGGCTGCTTCTAAGAAGGAGGAAGCTAAGCCTGAATAACATAGTTCTATTTTAAGTAAAAAGCCCAGAGGTATTATCCTCTGGGCTTTTTTTATCTCTATTTCATTTCTACACGTGGAAATCGTGATAAAACTCTATTCTTTATGTTTAGCGAACGAAAATAAGACAGGAAATGAAAAAAGACCGTAATCTCAAGATTCTTAATCCTAGATTACAGTCTTTAATTAAATAGTTTCTTTGTGTATGTCGTGGTATTTATAAAAAATCCTTCATCAAACCTTGATTAATAACCAGGATTCTGGTCGGCAGCAGTCAACTGGTCGTTGGCATCGATAGCAGCCTGTGGGATAGGACGGAGAAGCTTCTCGCCTATATACTGCTTAGCCTTGCCTTCTATCTCGTGGTTATACTTGTTGCAGCGGTCAACCAAAGTCTGGGTTCTGCGCAAATCCATCCATCGTGCACCGTTACCGAAGTTCTCGCAGGCACTCTCGTCAAGGATATTATCGATGTTGATTGTTCCTGTGAGTGCAGGAAGACCAGCACGCTGGTGAACCTCATTTAGGCGGGCCAATGCCTTATCATTAGCATTTGCCTTCATATAAGCCTCGGCTGCTACGAGATACATCTCTGGCAATGTGATGATATGGATATCGCGATAGCAGGTATTCTTCTGGTTAGAAGCAGTCTGGCTGTCATCAAACTTCTTGCAAGGATTTGAACCGTAAACCAACTGCTGGTTGTCGTAATAATCCATATCCTTGCCATCCATATTCTGTGCCTCCTTAGTCTTTGAATCCATCGGGATGCGGTAGGTATTCGCTCTGTTGGCTGGATCTTCTGCCTTCCATGCAGCAAAGTCTGCATCAGTTTCATACCATGCAGAATAGTAACGGGTTACAGGATATCCCTTCAGACTCTCACCATTCTTATACCATGTCCAGTAGCCTGTGCCTGCGGCATTGCCCTTGTTTACATCCGGCAATTCCTTCATGAAGGTTGCATCGTAACGCAGGTCGCCCTTCTGGAAGCAATGCAAGGCATAGAGAGTTGGTACATAACTGGAAGTTGTTGCCTTGATAGGATCCTCGGCTCCACCCAGATAGTTGCAGTAGTAGCCGCTCCATTCTGTACCACCTGATGTGGTATTATTGGCTGTAGCCAGATCATATTCTACATCCCAGAGGAACTCTGCGTTATCATCGCCAGAACCATCTGCCTTCCAAAGACTGGCAAATGGTGTGGTCAACTTTCTGCCTGCAATTACCTCATCGGCAAGAGAAGCTGCCTTGGCAAAGTAATCCTGCTTGCCGAGATCCCAGGCTGCAGAGAGATAGGTCTTGGCGAGGATAGCCTTGGCTGTTTCCTGACTGATGCGGCCGCCACCCTTGGTAGCTGTAGATGCCTCGAGCACGTTCTTGCCGATGACATCCTCCAGCTCGCTGATGATGTAGGCATATACATCTGCTGCAGATGACTTAGGATAACCCGTATCGGCTGTGGTGAGGAAATCCTTCATGATAGGAACACCGCCGAAGTTGTTCACCAGGAGATAGTACTCGTATGCTGCCAGCACACGTGCCTCGCCCACGAGCTTGTTCTTCAAGGCATCATCTATCTTGGCACTCTGTGCATAGTAGGATACTGAATTGGCTGCACGGATACCTGCATAGAGATAAGTATAGAGATTCTTGATATCACCATTTTCTGGAGTCAAGGTTTCATAAGTGTTCAATGCCTCATTCATCTTGTTTCGAGCATCGGCATACATATCTGTACCTGCAGAAAAGCAGCTGGTGAACAGAGGTGCTGCATAGATGTTTTGCAGACGCTGATAGGCATCATTTACCAAAGTGTTGAAGCCATCTTTGGTAGCGAAAGTTTGTTTGTCGCTCACATTCGACTTGTTTTCTGCGTCCAGGAAGTCGCTGCAGCTGGTCATGGTGCTCATGCAGCAAGCAGCGAGAGCTACGCTATATAATATCTTTTTCATAATTGTTTCCTTTTTTTATATGAAGTTTTGAACTTAATTGGGATGAAGCTTAGAACTTCAAGTTGACACCAAACTGATAGGTTACAGATGATGGACCACCATTCTGCAGGTTCTGTGAAGCCCACTCAGGGTCGAAGCCCTTGTAGTTGGTGAAGCAGAATGGGTTCAGGATATTCATGTAAACACGAAGATTTCTGATTCCTGCCTTGCTCACTACGTTCTTTGGCAAGGTGTAACCCAGGGTGATGTTCTTAACCTTGGTGAAAGAGGTCTTCTGATACTGGAAACCTTCTCCCTTGGCTGAACCCTTGTCGCCGAAGTAACCACCCATGGATGTATCGCTGTTGTTTGGATAAGGATACTGTCCGTAATGGGTCTCTGTGGCGGTTGTAATCTCACCTGTCTCATGATTGATGATCGGTGCTCCTGCAGGGATGTAGTAATCCAGCTGCATGTGAGCATTACCACGGTCGCTATACTTCATAAACTTTTCATGGAAGTAGCTTCGAGACCAGAATCCGCTCTTGGTATAGAACATAATAGAGAAGTCGAAGCCCTTGAAATAGACATTGGTAGAGAGACTTCCAGTCCAGCGTGGATCGGTGCAGCCATAAATCTGCTTATCGCTGTCGTCAATCTTGCCATCGTCGTTCCAGTCGTTTACGGCTACCTGACCTTCATACCACTTATACTTACTGCCATACTTCTCGTAGAATTCCTTCAGGGTATAGTGCTTGTCACCATTCATGGTGTGCATGGTTACACCCTTGTCGGTGATGACATCGGTATGGGTATAGTCACGGAGCACGTTCAATGGCTCGCCGATGAACCAGTTGTTGGCTACCTCATCTACCTTACCGTTACTCAACTCCTTAATCTTGTTCCAGTTGCGGGCAAAGTTCACGTTGGCACTCCAAGAGAAATCCTTCTTGTTGATGATGTTGAACTGCAAACCCAACTCGATACCTCTGTTCTGGACAGAACCTACGTTGAAGGTAGATGTCTTCTCACCAGTCTCCAAAGGCACTGAACGCGACATGATCTGACCATCTGAAAGACGGTTGTAGAAATCGGCTGTCAAATTGATGCGGTTCTTCAGAAAACTCAAGTCGAGACCGAGGTCAAACTCCTTCACCTTCTCCCAAATGAGGGCTGTATTCACCAATCCGTTAGGATAATAGCCCTGCACTTCCTTACCATCGATGGTTACGTAGGTAGGACCTGTAGCAGAAGAGATGGTTACGTAGTCGCCCACATTGTTGTTACCTGTAACACCGTAAGATACACGAAGTTTGGTATTATCAAGCCAAGAACTGAACTGCTTCATCCATGCCTCATCAGAAATGCGCCATGCTGCAGCTACAGAAGGGAACCATCCCCAGCGGTTGCCATCGGCAAAGCGTGAACTGCCATCGGTACGGAGTGTAGCTGTGGCCATATATCTTCCCTTGTAAGAGTAGTTGGCACGGAAGGCGAATGACTCCAGAGATGACTCATTGTATTTGCTGGAGAGATTTCTATCGCCGCTGGCTGAACCCAGATTGTGGAAGGTGGTATGGTCGTTGGCAATGCCCTTACCCTCCTCATACTGATACTCGGTGTTGCTCTTGTAGAGTGAGAAGAGAGCCATGGCACCAACGGTATGATTGCCGAAGGTCTGGTTATAATCCACCTGGTTATCCCAAGTCCAATCCATGCGGGTGGTATTGGCCACGGAAGCAAAGTTGGTCTTGTTCTTCTGGTAGTAGGTAGAACCTACGTCGTTGCCCTCGTTGATACCTGTGGCATAGAAGATGCCCTGGCGCTTGTGCGAATAGTTTGGAGAGAATGTTGTGGTAAACTTCAATCCCTTTATGATATTGGCACGCAGATACAGGTTACCCATCATGGTATATTTCTTGGTCTCGTTGGTATAGTTACCATCATAGAGGTCAATCAATGGGTTGTAGGTGGATGTGAATTGTGCATCCGACCCGAAGGCAGCCTTGGCACCCGGGTTAGGAATCAGATTGCCATCTGCATCTGTAGGAGATACGAATGGGTTGAAATAGAATGCATTCACGTATGGTGAATAAGTTCCATCGGTACAAACATCTTCTGTCTTACTCATAGACAAGTTGACAGAGAAACCAGCATCAAAGACTTTGTTGAGCTTGGCATCCATGGCACCCTTCAGGTTGAAACGCTCATAGTCGTTGCCTTTGAATACGTTCTCCTCGCCCTGGTAACCCATACCTACACGGTAGTTTACCTTATCTGTAGCACCGGCAGCACTGATGAAGTGGTTCTGCTGAGCTGCAGTTCGGCTTACCATCTTCTTCCAGTCGTAACCGTCGAAACTTGGATCCATCATCAGTTCGTAAAGCTTTGAATCCTTGTAGCTGGTTCCTCCCTTGCGGGTCAGGAAGGCTGAATTCAAGTCGGTATTCTTGATGATGTAGTGTGGATGTCCATCGGCATCAACACCCTTGCGGCTTGAACCATCGTAGCTCTTTCCGTCGAGCGTGGTATATCTGGCAAAACGGTAATCCATGAATTCGTTGGCACCCATAAATTCTGGCATACGGGCCAACTTTCTTACGCCGTAATATCCATCGTAAGAGATGGTGGCCTTCTGGGCCTTGTCTGAACCCTTGCTGCCCTTGGTGGTGATCATGATGACACCGGCTGAAGCACGGGAACCGTAGATGGCGGTAGATGATGCATCCTTCAATACGTCGATGCGGTCGATATCATCAGGATTGAGGAAGTCCATGTTGTCGCAAACTACACCATCGATAACATACAATGGCTGAGCCTGCTTGTTGATAGAAGCCTGTCCACGAACCTGAATATTGAAGCCTGCACCTGCGCGGCTACCAGACTGGGTGATGTTGACACCAGGTACTGAACCCTGCAAAGACTCTGCGAGATTGGTTGTGCCACGAGCTGCAATCTTATCAGAGTTGATAGATGCAATAGAACCGGTGACATCTCTCTTACGCATGGTGCCGTAACCCACAACAACGACCTCGTCAAGAGCTGCGTTGTCATCTTCGAGCGTAATGTTCCATGACTTTTGACCTCCTACTTTGATTTTTTGTGTTTTGCAGCCTATATAGCTGAATGTAAGAACCGTGTTAGGTTCTACGTTTTGGATAGTAAAGTTACCATCCAAGTCTGTGATTCCGCCAGCTTTACCGTTTTGGTCGGTAATGGTAACACCAATCATTGGCTCGCCATTAGAATCCTTCACCGTACCCTGTATTGTTTTCTGTTGTGCAAACGCACCAATACAAACAGAGCCTAAAGCAAGTGCCATGCTGGCACGTTTAAGTTGTTGATACATAATGATGTTGTTTTATAGGTTATATTACTTTTAAATGTTTGTTTGGTCTTTTGAATTTACTGGCAATTGTTGTCGTGTATTATTCTTCTAGATCAATAGAAATCAGAGATTATTATTTAGATTTTCTTTGATTTCGGTGTCAAAAGTAATAAAAATATCGTTATCTTGTATAGATTTTGATGGAAATTGTTACGTAAACGTTTTCGCAATTCTGTAGCATTACCAGATTTTTTAGTACCGAAATAAGGGTACAGAAAACCCCGCAGGCAGAAAAATCATCTGTCTGCGGGGTAGGGGTTATTTTTCGAAATGTATCCAGTCGATGTCGAAGAAGGCTGCGTCGTTCTTCTTGGCTGTGCGGGTATTGAAGAAACCGAGTTTCGCTCCAATCCATTTGCCTTCGCGCACAGTAAATGGATTGCCTATCTTGATAAACTTCTTGCCATCCAGACTGTAGCTCCATTCTGCGATAGCCTGTATCTGGTTGGCGATGCCCTCGCTGTGTACCTTTACGCGAAGCCATACATCCTGTGTGGCGATGCGAGATGAAGGAATCTCATCTACGGCATATTTCACTGTGTATGGTTGAGGCTGCTTGCTGGTCTTGATAGCTACCTGCTTCACTACTTTCTCAGCCTTGCCCTTCTCTGCCTTCTCGCAAGTTACATATTGCAATACAACGCCTTCGTCCTTGGTATCAACAAATTTGAGTGCAGCATAGTCCATGCCCTGCATAATCATGCCTGCGCTTTCGCCCAATACCTTATCATTCTCCTTGTAAGCCTCTGTGCGGTTAGGGATAAACTTCACTTTTGCTGTGGCAGTGAAGTTCTCGGTAGGAAGCTTCTGAAGCAGAAGGTTAGGCAGATCATACAGGTTCCTTACATCTTCAGCCTGTTGCACACCATATAGGCGCAGCTTGGAGTTCTTGGCATCGCAGAAGTACCAGTACTGACTGTAAGGACCATTCCACTGCCATTGCAGTCCGAGATCTAAGCTGTTGAAATCATCCGATTCCTTAGGCTGGAAGATTCCGCTTGATGGCAAGTTTGGCTTCTTCCATTGCTGAACTGGATCTCCGCATCCGTCACCGTCCTTGTCGTCTCCGATAACGAGCCAGTCGTTTACCCATTTGGCTGGTTGCAGATGAACCACACGTCCGTAGGCATGCTTATCCTGGAAGTGGAGGAACCAGTCTTCACCGTTCTGTGTATCTACCCAAGCACCCTGGTGAGGGCCGTTCACCTTCTTGTTCTTTCCCTGTGCCATACCCACATACTCCTCGTAAGGACCGTATGGATTCTTGGAACGCAGTTCTACCTGCCAGCCATACTTCACGCCGCCCGCAGGACTCATGATGTAATAATAGCCGTTGCGCTTGTAGAACTTGGTACCTTCGATGGTAGGCTGGTCTTCGTGACCATCATATACGATGCGTGAAGGACCAATCACCTTGGTGCCGTCTGGTGACATAGGAGCCACGAAGAGCACCGATTTGATGCCGGCTCTAGAACCGGCACAACCATGCGAAAGATAAGCCTTTCCGTCTTCATCCCACAGAGGGCAGCAGTCGATAAGACCTTTTCCCTTCATCACCCAGGTGATAGGCTCCCAAGGACCACGAGGATCTTGTGTCTTGGTCATGAAGAGCCCCTGGTCTGGATCGCCGCAATAGATGTAGAACCATCCGTCGTGATAGCGGATAGAGGGTGCCCACACATAGTTGCCATGCTGAACTTTCTTGCGCCAGTCCAAGTCTGTGCCCTGATACTCTGGCAATACAGGATAGTCATCGAGTAGGGCAGCTCCGATAATCTCCCAGTTTACCAGGTCGGTGCTGTGCAGAATCTGCAAGCCTGGGAAACATTGGAAAGAAGACGATGTCATATAGTAGTCATTGCCCACACGGCATACGTCAGGGTCTGAGTAGTCGGCGTCAATAACCGGGTTGCGGTACATTCCGTTCTTCATGTTCGGATTCCATGTCTTGGATACCGCCTTCTGGGCATTCACGCTCACCGCAGAGAGCGGAGAGCTCAATGCGATGGTGGCGAGAATGCACAGGAGTGAATGAGATTTTATTTTCATTGTTACCGATGTTTAAATGAATTATTTAGCTACGTATTTCTTGTTGTTGTAGATGTAAATGCCTTTTTTGAGGCTGTTCAGCTCTTCTGCCTTGGCATTGGTTTTCACCACGCGACCGCTCAAGTCGTAAACATTGTTGTTGGCAACCTTAGCGGTTAAAACAACATTGCTGATACCGGAACTTGTTGCCTTTACACCTTTCAGTGTGATAACCCAAGCGCCCTGTGCTCCTTGTGGTGTGAAGGTAAGAGTACCTGTAGCAGGAGTATCCAAAGTAATATCAAACTTTGTTTTGGTATCCGTTTGTGTTGTACGGCTAGGGAATACGTATTTGTCGCTGGCAAAGGTTGTTCCGTTCAGCTCGCCGAGATAGCAGGTCTTGTTGTCTTCATTGGCATATCCTGCAAATGTAGCCGATGTAATGGTAATATTCTCTGGCAAGTTGATGGTAAACTGTATGCCTTTGCTGTACTTGATGGTATTGTTTTTAGCTGTAGCGTAACTCTTGCTGCTTTCTATGCTGCAACCGTTATTGAACGTCCATGGAGATGGATTTGTGGCTGAAGAAGTGCTGGTTGATGCATCCAGAATATAGCTTACTTCTGTTGTCTCACCTGGGTTTGGAGTGGGATTTGGATCCAAACCTGTAGCATTGCACTGGTCGTCTACACTAGAATCGTACTGGCGAATCCAGAGTTTGCCAGACTGGCATGTAATCTTAGAGTTGTTCTTGAACACGAGATTATCTACGAAGCGGATATCGATGCCCTTCTTGGCTGAAATCTGCACGTTGTCGAGAGTCACGTTCTTGATGTGGCTCTCAGGGCGGCCAATCAGGAAGATAGCGTTACCTTCGCATACATCTGTTGTCTTCACGTTCTGAAGCAGAATGCCGTTGTAGGTTGGGGTAGTACTATCCAAGGCTCTTGCATTTGCCTTATCTACGGCAGGATCACTGTTGTAGTTCTTATCGTAGAAGCAGTCGATAGAGAATGGGTTCTTCACCTTGGTCATGGTGAAGTTGGTGAACTTCCAGTCCTCCTCGCCACCGCCACGGAGGGTTACCTTGTTGGTTGTTTTATCTACGTCTTGACCTGTCTTCATGCGGATGCCCGCAGTAGTACCGTTCATGGTGATATTATCGAACCATACATGTTTGATGTTTTCGGTAAAGCTGCCGATAGAAGCACCATGACCTGTTCCGAAGTAGCAGTTCCATACATGGATATACTGTGCATCGTTGTCGCAAACTACGTTGTCATCGCCGTTGCTGATGTTACAGTTGTAGATATTAACGTATGGACCCCAGATAGAGATTCCATCGGTGTTATGCGATGCCTTTCCCTTGCCAGCTTCAGATGATGGTTCACTGATAGTTACATCATGGATGGTAGCATGGCTAGCCTTACCGCTGTTGCTGATGGTGATGTTTACACCCGGAGTATTCTGAATCTTGAAGTTGCGGAGCAGGAAGCGCTTGCCCTGCTCGAAGCGAATCATTGCGCCAGGATTGAAGGTTTCGCCATTCTCTCTAGCGAGCCACCAGCGTGCACCCTGACCGTCGATGACAGATGTTTCACCTTCACCCTCGATAACAACGTCGGTAACGTTCTTGCCCTTGTTCTTTCCGCCGATGAAGACAATCTTTTTGTTAGGAGCCTTGCCGTATTCCACGAGCTTCAAGGTGGCTCCAGCGCTGAGGTGAAGGATGGTCTTCGCCTTGATGCTGAGCACCTCGGTCTTGCTGGTCATCTGGTCTGTGCTACCAAACATCCATGTACCTGCAGGTATTACGACCATACCGCCAGTTGAAGGAACTGCATCAAGAGCTTTCTGGATAGCCTTGGTATTATCTGCAGCAGATGTAGAGGCACCATAATCCTTGATGTTAAACGTATTTGCCGAAGTGATAGCAGGCAACTGAGGCAAGTTGACTGCAGCCCAACCCTCAGGGGTGTTCTGTGCGTTCTGCTCAGCAGTGATGCCGGCAAAAGTTTGTGCCTTGGCAAAGAAAGGCACAGCCATGAGTGCTGCGAGCACGATGGTTTTGATCATTTTTCTATTCATATTTTTTAGGCTTAATTTCTTTTTGGCAAAGTTACTACTTTTCTTTCAATAACTTATACTATCAGTATAGAAAAAACACGAAAACGATTACGCAATTTCTTATAGTGATTTATGTTAAAAAAGGTGCAATGTCCTCATCATCGGACATTGCACCTTTAATCATATTATTTATCAGATGTAAGTACTATTACTGTACAATCCAGCGTGGGTCGCCGAAGTTACCATACTTACTCTGGTATTTGTCTTTGATGGTGAAATCACCTGTTGAAGGTGATACCCAAAGCTCTGCAGATGAAATGTCTGCAGGATCTCCAATCTGCAACTTTGATTTCCAAGTGAATTCATTGGTATAATATACATCAACGAATGGAGCGTTCTTGTAACTTGTTGCTGTTGCATCTGCTAACGCTGCACTCTGACCGATGAGGGTGTTGCTAACGTTAGGAACAATATTGTTGTTCTTGTTGGTATCGATGAGATACTTACTGCCCACAACTGCGTCATACAATGTGCAGTGATCTACATTCACCTTTGTCATGCTGTTGGCTACAGCAATCATAGGACCTGCTGAGAGGTTGGCGATGGTAGAGTTGGTGAGGTTTACTGTTTCCAACTGTGCCTTTGGAGCATCTTTACCTGCTGCCAACATACCATAAGAACCGATCTTATTGATCAAGCAGTTGTTGAAGTTGATGCTACCGATGGCAGGTTTAATTCCCTTCTGCAGACGGATGATACCACGGGTATTCTTGATATTACACTTGTCGAACTGAATAGAACCGATGTTATCGTCCGTGTTCAAGTTGAGGATGTAGTCTGCGCTGTTGTCCTTATTCTCCAAGTTGAGGTTGTAGAAACGGATGAGATCTTTTTCGCCCTCAATCTTGATTTCCTTCACCTTCCATGTAGAAACGGCACCAGATGCTCCCCAGAAGTAGATGCTCTTGATGTTGGCTGGGATCGTGAGTCCCTTCTGTTCGCCAGTATCAGAACTTGTCATCTGGTAAGTTGCATTCTTAGGCATAACAATGACAACCTTGTCTGATGTAGCTTCCTTCAATATTGTACCCAGGTCCTCGCCCTCGGCAAGAGTCATGACATCAAAGCCTTCAGGGTAAGCTTCGGTAGTCTTGAATGAATAAGTACCTCTCAGATTCTCCTTGTTCCACAACTTCACCTTGTATGAAGAGTTAGCCTTCAAGCCAGTAATGGTCAGCTTACCTGCTGCAACGTCCTCGGCAGTGAAGTCAACCTTGGTAGAATCTTCTGAACTCTTGTAATAGTAAACAGCATCGATGGTCTTACCTGCAATGAAGCTTACGGTAGCTGTGCTTGATGTTACATCAACACCTGTGATAATCTGTTCAGCCTTGGTTTTGAACTTAAACTTATCCAGGTATTTCCAGTTAGAAGATTTTCCGTCTAAGCTGCGACCCTTGATACGGATGTAGTACTCTGTGTTTCCATCCAGATTGTAGATGCTGTCAGGAGTATCTACAATTGTAGAGTCAACAACGCTATGATCAGTGCCGCCCATAGGAATATCGTTGCTCAGAGAGTCTGTGCTGTATTCGATGAAGTAATAGTCGGTGTTTGGCATCTTCTTGAAGCTCACCTCAGCACGGTCGTCCAGAGGAGTAACCGAAAGTTCGATAGAGTGGAACAAGCGGTCGTAGCTAGCGTCAACACTCCAGTCATTGTCATCGGTACAAGATGTCAATGAAGCAAATCCCAGGAGCATGAGTGCTCCGGAGATTGCGCTTTTATTAATTTTAGATAAATTCATTATTATTCAAATTTTATCTTTTATTAGAATGGTTGATGAATTGCTGTTTTATAGCAATCGCTTATTAATATCCATAAGAATTACTCAACTTGCCCTGTGAATCGGCGATACTTGATGTAGCGATAGGGAGTAGGTAGCGATTCTTTACAGTTGTATTGAGATATGAACTGATGTATGGCAGTTTACCTTTAAGGTTCTTCTGGTCCTTATCGGTTACCTCTGCACCCCACCAGGTTACACTCTCGTAGCCGGCTGTATTCTCAGGAACTTCATACCAGCATACAGAATTCATATCTATCTTTTCATCTGTAGCAGTCTTGGTGGTCTTGTAATAGAGCTTGGCAGGATACTCATTAATCTGAGCCTCATAGTCAGCCTTAAACTGGTCTATCTTCTTGCTCAGAAGGTTCCAGCGCTCCAACTCATATTTACGTACACACTCACCTGCAAACTCCCAGGCATTCTCGTCAACAATGGCATTGAAGAATGCATCCTTGTCAGAAGAAATTCCAGCTACGTATGCCTTGGCATCAGCCTTGTTGGCATCAGCGAAAGCACGCTCGTGTACCATGCCGAGAGCGTCACGGGCACTTAATCCGTTTACGCCACCTGTAGTAGCGTCAGGATTGCCGTTAAGCTCATTCATTACTTCAGCATACATCAGGAGAACCTGTGAGTAGCGCAGGGTAATGAAGTTGATACCTGTACATACCTTTTCTGTACTTCCCAAGGCTGCCTGGCGCCATTCCTCGCTCATCTTACGGATATCCCACTTACCGCAGTAGATACCGAATGGTGCGTTCTTGTCGAATGACTCTTTCATTACGCCATCAGTCTCTTTCAGGGTATAAGGAGCGCAGGTGATGTCACGACGCTGGTCCTTGTGGTCGTATGACCAGAAGAGAGGAGCTGTCATCTTAACCTTACCAGATGAGTTACCCTTCTTGCCATAGCGTGAAGAAGAACCATTGATGCGAACACCGATGGCATAGCCTAACTCACCACTTCTGTTAACACCCAGTGCTACCTCGAAGAGATTCTCGTAGTACTTGTCATCAAGCTTGTTCTGGTTGATGAGATACCACTCGTTCTCATAGCTTGGGTTCAACTGGTGAATGCCCTTGCTGATGATTTCATTGAGGTGAGTCTGTGCCAACTGATAATACTTGGTACGCTCAGCTGCACCTGGACGCTGTGTAGGATAGGTTGGGTCGCTGTTCTCTGCAGCAGTCTCATATCCGTCTTTCTGATTTTCGCGGATAGCCCATCCGGCACGCTGCAAGGCAATCTGTGCGAGCAAGCCATGAGCATAGCCCTTGGTGATACGCTCTGTGGTATATGAGTTTTCGCCTACCCAGCAAAGGTCAGGGATAGCTCGCTCCAACTCTACTATCATGCTGTCCATGATTTCATCACGGTCGGTCTTGCCTACGTAGATGTTGCTCAAGTCTGTCTTAGTTCCTTCCAGCTTCATTGGCACGTCACCGAAGTTTCTTACCAGGTTGAAGTAGAGGAGTGCTCTTACTGTGATAGCCTCGGCACGGTAGCGATGCATCAGTTTGATGTTGCTCTTGGTTTCATTGCCACTCTGTGTGTCGAAGTTGTTTACGAGCTCGATAACGTTGTTGCTGTATTCGATACCCTCGTAAAGCTTGTCCCAGGTGGTCTGAATCTTAGACCAGCTACCAGCTACCATGTTGAAGTTGCAGGCACCACGCTCACTGTTGGTCTGTGAAGTGGTAGATGCGTCCTGACCATCTATCAACTCAATATCAGAGTTGGTACCGAGGGTGATAGCCAACAACTGTCCGTAGATACCCTCTTCTGTCAGTTCACCGTATGCCTTGTTCAATACAAGACTAGTATAGTAAGGTGAAGTTGCTACCGCATCAGGAGTGTGCTCCGAAGGTGACTGCTGATCGAGGAAATCACTACATGATGTTGTTGTACCGAGCAACAATCCGCTTATCAATAATGCTTTAAAAATATTCTTATTCTTCATTGTTATATCCTCCCTTGAATTAGAATGAAACGTTCATACCAAATACGAATGAGCGGCTCTTTGGATAAGCTGCATAGTCGATACCTGGGCACATTGGATTCTTCTTTGAACTTGTATCTGTCTCTGGATCTGAACCTGAGTAGCCTGTAATGGTTAACAGGTTATAGGCTGTTGCGTAGAAACGTACGTTGCTCAAGTTTACCTTCTTGATCAGGTACTTTGGCAAGGTATAACCCAATGTCAATGTCTGCAAACGGAGGAATGAACCGTCCTCTACAGCATAGTCTGTGATAGACATGGTACCTGTTACACAAGGGTTGAATACGCTTGCGTTGGCATTGATGGCATTCAGGGTGTTGTAGATATTCTCGATACCGCCATATTGAGCGATGACAGTTGAAGAAGGCTTTGTCAGGTTGACACCTGTGGCTGGATCAACGCATGTATAGCGGTTGATGAAGTCGTTGTTCAGGTTGTAGCCCTTGCGAGAACCCTGATAGAAGCTAGAAGCCAACTTGGTACCATTCACAATCTTGTTGCCGAATGAGTAGTTGCAGAATACAGATGCATCGAAGCCATGGAAGGTTGCGTTGAAACCGAAACCACCTGTCCAAGGTGCGATGGTGTTACCCAAGCGCTGCTTGATAGCCTTGCCGTTCTCGTCTGCCTCCAACTTGATGGCACCTGGAGCCAATGTTCCACCGATGGTACCTACGGTATTTGCGATGCTGGCATCTGCCAACTCCCAAGCTGTACCGTTCCACTTCAAGTCGCCTGTGCCTGTCTCTGGGTTATAAACAGTATAGAAACCGTTCATCTTGTAACCCCAAACCTCACCGAGTCGGCCACCTTCTACGAGTCGGAAGTTCTGGTTGTCATTGCAGAGAGAACCTGCCCACTTATACTCCTGGAATTCAGCCTGGCTGTTCAGCTTGTCAATCTTGTTGCGGTTGTAAGAGATGTTGCCTGTGAAACCGAGTGTGAAGTCCTTCTTGTTGATGATGTCAGCATTGATGGTGAACTCGAAACCCTTGTTGGATGTCTGACCGAAGTTCTGATACTGGTAAGCATATCCCGAAATAGATGGGATGTTGGTCTGCATCAGCAAGTCCTTGGTTGTATTCCAATAGAAGTCGAGGGTACCATTGATACGGCTGTTGAAGAAGCCGAAGTCGAGACCGAGGTCACGGGTGATGGTTGTCTCCCACTTCAGGTTTGGATTAGACAAAGTCTTGTGCTCCAGCATGGTAGTGAAATTACCATCGAAGAATGGCAATTTTGCAGTAGCATCAGACAATGAGTAAGTTGCATCAATCAAACCACTCTTGATACGGTTGTTACCTGCAGTACCATAAGAGAGACGGAACTTCAAGTTTGACAACCAGCTAGCTGTACTCTTCATGAACTCCTCCTCGCTTACACGCCATGCGAAAGCTGCTGATGGGAAGTAACCCCAACGGTTGCCTGCAGCAAACTTAGAAGATGCATCGGCACGGAGAGTAGCTGTGAAGAGATATTTCTCTGCGTAAGAGTAGTTGATACGGCCGAAGTAAGACAAGAGGTTGTCCTTACGGCCGATGGTGTTATCGTTAGGGAGAGCTGTACCGGCAGCCTGGTTAGCCAAAGCTTCCTTGACACCGAAAGTAGTAGGGAAGGCTACGGTTGTTGATGTGTAGCTCTCATCCTGAGATGACGACCACTCCTGACCTACGAGTACATTGAGCTTGTCACCCTTCAGCAGGGCGTTCTTTGTATCGTATGTCAAGGTATTGGCATTACGCCAGTTCTTGTTGTCCTTGCGGATGATCTGAGTCTGTGGCTGACCTGAGTAACCGAATTTAGAGTTGCGTGATGCGTATGTACCCCAAGCCTGGTCTGTCTTCTCATAGCTCCAGGAGTATCCGAATTCAGAGCGGAAGGTGATGCCCTTGAATGGCTTCCAGTTCAAGCCGGCATTGTAGTTCTGACGGAAACGGCGCTGCTGCTTGTAGGTATCATCCATACGCTGTGTAGGACTAGCCTCTGTGCTGTTTGAGCTTTCATCATCGTCATCGCCGCTGATGAACAAAGGATCTACTGGGCGGAATGTAACTGTTTTGGCTACGATAGAGTTAGAGGCATTGCTCTCGTTGGTATCAGCACCAGAACCCAAACCATTAATCTTGGTGTAAGCCAAACGAGCATTGAAGTCCAATGTCAACCACTTGTTCAACTTGCTGTTGAGCTTAGCGTTGATATTGTCCTTGGTATAGTCAGAAGCCTTCATGATGCTCTTGTCGTCAGTACGGGCATAGCTGATGTTGTACTTAGTCTCCTTGGTACCACCGTTTACTGCTACGTTGTAAATCTGCTGCAAGCCAGTGCGGCCGAAGAGGTCGTCCTGCCAGTTATTACCCTTTACAGACTTCCAAATCTCCATATCATCGTAGTCACCATACTCTGTGTTACCTACTTCATACTGATAGAGAGCGTAGTTGTAAGGATCCATAATCTTGGTCTCCTTAGCCATCTTCTTGAAACCTAAAGATGCACCAAAGCTCACCTGAGTCTTACCCTCCTTGCCACTCTTAGTAGTAACAATGATAACACCATTGGCACCACGGGCACCATAGATAGCTGTTGAAGAGGCATCCTTCAATACGTCGATAGTCTCGATTTCGCTTGGAGCGATATCGCTAATAGAACTTACAGGGAAGCCGTCAACGATGTAGAGAGGAGAGTTATCCTGTGAAAGAGAACCACCACCGCGCACGCGGATCTTGATGTCTGCATCAGGCGAACCTTCTGTAGTTGTGATGTTTACACCGGCAAGCTTACCAGTCATGGCCTCGCCTACACTTGAGACAGGGATGTCTGCAAGCTCTTTGGAACCGATGGAAGCCACAGAACCTGTAAGGTCCTTCTTCTTCATCGTACCATAGCCGATTACAACCACATCATTGAGGGTGGTATTGTCATCCTCGAGCTTGATGTCGATAGTTTCTTTACCTGCAACGCTTACTTCCTTCGCTTTCATACCAATGTATGAAATCTTCAGTTTCTTGCTCTTGCCTTTTAAGTTTACAGTGAAGTTACCGTCAATGTCGGTCACGCCACCATTGCCAGCTACACCTACCTCCATGACAGATGCGCCGATGATTGGCTCGCCCGTATTGTCAGTAACAACTCCTTTTACCGTTTGCGCAGAGACGCTTGTTACCATGAACATGAGCGCACCTGCAAGCGCAATCTTCTTTCTGTTATAATTACCAGACATACACACTTATAGGTTAGATTATACTAATATTAAAATTTGTTTTCTTACTCTCGATTTGTACGTTTAAGTAGACAAAAACCGCTGTGCAAAAAATACGCATTTATAGCGCAATTTTATGCACAGTCTGTTTTTTTCGTCTGCAAATGTAGGTAAAAAAAATGAATTACGTTAAAGATTCACGTGAAAATAATACGTAAACGTTTGCTTAAAGATTGTTTTTAACATAAAAACCCCTAAAAGTAACTGCTCAGTACCCCTATAGGCATAACTTCTTTAACTTCTGAAAGAGGCTCATTCCACTTATTGCCTAACTATGGCACAATATTGCCCTCAACTGGGGCAACTTTTTGCCATTGCCGGGCACAAAATGATGCGTCGGGAGAAAAATTTCGGGATGTCTACCTTCGCCATTCGGAATATGCTTTCCGGCTACAGGAAGCGTGGTTTTGCTTGTGAAAAACCTTACTCTCAATTTTACCCTTCACCCTTCACCTTTTCGTCTGAAACCCCGATAAACACTGGGGTTGTGAGAGGTGAAGGGTTGGTGCAACCCTTCATCCACCCTTCACCTACCCTTCACCTTATCTAGAAGTCCAGCCATCATTGAAGACAGAAGCTGGCCATAATAGATGGCTGGAGCTGATCATAATAGATGGCTAAACATGGGTTCAGAGATGATTTCGCACCCTAAAAAAGTCAGGGTGAAGGGTGGTAAGCGGCTCCGCGTTTATACCTTGCATAATTCAAAAAAAAGCAGTAACAGCT
>ERZ1026892.373-NODE-373-length-21218-cov-4.571186_pt1 | contig 21218 bp, 14 predicted proteins | sample MGYA00380176_ERZ1026892 | MGnify/ENA primary metagenome ERZ1026892 (study PRJEB33269, sample SAMEA4719812) | human gut metagenome | biome: human-associated habitat; feature: organic feature; material: feces | place: Cameroon | collected 2013-10 ... | reverse complement strand
TGCAGGAAAATAGAAGTAGGAACTCTCTATTGCACCTTTCTTTGGGATTTTACAGGTTAATGCAAGCGAAGTGGCACCCTAGGCGGGCTGAAAACCCAATAAGCACATAGACCAGGGCAAGCGAAGCGGCACCCTGGGCAAGCATTAAAGACCATTCCACAGCGTGCTACGCACGCACCGTGCAAAACATTGATGGGCATTAATGGCTTTGGCGGCCATTAATGTGAAAAGACCAGCGTGCAGAGCACGCTCAAAAATCCTATTATGGGCGTTTGGTAAGCAAGCAGAAAATGGTCCATCTTATTTTTTAATGTTCACTAAGCAGCTGAACCAACTGACAAATCAAACCAGCTAAACCACACAACAATGGACATTGTACTCTATAGTAGAAAATCACATGGATATTCGACAAGCATCTATGCCGAGTACACTTGTGGAAAACTCACCATAACCAAACATCTATTGAATCCCCCCGACGATGAATACGGCATTGACGAATCGGAGTCTTTCACCAACTTCAACGAATGGCATACCGCCAAACTGATGAAAGCCTTAGAGGTTGAAACGCCCGGACAGCTCCTCCACACCCTTAAGAAAAAGTTCCACGAAAGTGGCATAGACTTCAATATCGACCATAGAATCCGCGAATTCTGCGATAAACATGAGGTAAAGTATCGCACACAGACTTACTACTAATTCGTCCCCCCCCAACAACTTGCGTAAGGACAGACTTGCGCAAGTTGTTTTTGTATCATTGCTAGTAGTCTGTGAAGTATAAAAGTTAAATAAAACATATGTGAGCATTGAAAAATAAGTTGCGGACTTTTGTAAGTGCTGGGGACTTTGCACGTGGATATTTGCGCTTCGCGCGGTTTTCAACATCAATGTCCGCCAATTGGCCGTTAATGAGCGTCAATGTTTTCCTTGTGGGCTATGGTGGGCTATGGTGGGCTATGGTGCGCCATGTCCGTTATTGGTTTGACCCGTAGCGTAGCTGCGGAAATGGTCGTTAATGGCGTGCTTCAGCACGCTGGGGGGAGAAGCGTGCGCAAGCACGCAGTATGAATGGCCATTAATGGCTAATTGACGGAAATTAATGTAGAAACCCAGCGTGCGCAGCACGCCCAAGCAAATCCGGATGATATGAGGACTTGAAATTTTCTCAAACCACTTCTGTTTGACTATAATTGTGAAGATTTTCCGACTTTTGTTTTTTACTTTAAGAAAAAACACGTATTTTCGCGTTGGATTATCAAGTCTCAATTCCAATATCGGCAAAAAACAAATGTTTATGTTGATACAGAATGAGATAGCTCACGCCGTGCAAAGTGTGGAGAAGTCAATCTGACATAATCTATACTGAGCGGGCTGGGTGGGCAGATAATCCAAGACATATGAAAGGCGTTTACTCAACGCTAAGTTTGAGACACATCGAAATCTAGCAAATTACGATCATCCAGCCTTGAGCGTAGCAACGGTAGATGCCCCGGGTGTGATTACATCAATCCCATGGAGACCTTGTAAGCACGTATTGTATCCGTTAGGGTGCAATGTGTCTGTTTACTGAGGTCTCTTAATGGAGGCGTATATCATACGGCGTGGGCTCTGACGTTGTCTGTTCAGCAGGATTAGGCATTGCTAGAGCCTCGATGTGTGGTACGGACAACAGGACGGCTCACGCTTTTTTTTGTGTCTGCGTATCAAGTCAAGTCTTTGATAAGGTACCATCCACGATATGGAATCATATTGCGCCACATCAGATGTAAAAAGCACAAGAGAAGACCAATCATCTCCTCTTAGCGTTGGACTTACCTCCAACGCCCTCCCCGAAGTTCAAAGCCCCGTTTCGGCAGAGAACTCACATACAGGGGCGTCCACAAGAAGTGCACTTCCGCAAACAAAGTCGGCAACCATCAAGCGCACCAAGGATACGCCCCATTGGTATGCCTTGCGCACCACATACGGTAGAGAAAAGAAAGCTTACGAATATCTGGTAAGCAAGAACATCGTTGCTTTCCTCCCGACATTGAAACAAGTTAAGTTGGTTGATGGGAAACGTATAACCACAGAGCAATCGCGCATCCCCAACCTCTTTTTTGCTTACGCCACAGAAGAACAACTTAAGCCTTTCGTTTTCGACAACGTAAACCTTCCCTTCCTTCGATTTTACTATCGCCACACACGCATAAACAACAAAGTAGTCAAAGAACCTCTCATCGTTCCCGACTATCAGATGGAAAGTTTCAAAATCATCTGCACCGCAGATTCTGAAGACATCATCGCTTCAACTGATGAAATAGAAAGATTCAAGGAAGGCCAAAAAGTGCGTATCACAGATGGCAAGTTCAAAGGCGTGGTAGGAACGGTAGCCCGCTACCAAAGCCAACAACGCGTAGGCATCGTCATCGACGGACTTCTGACTGTTTGTACGGCTTATGTTCCTAGTGCGTTTATAAAATCCACACAATAACAACTGCAAATAGCATATTACAACAAAAATATTCATTTTAGAAGTTTACATTATCTGTTTTCATTGAAATCATGCAACGGATATATTACAACTTCTGATTTCACGAGATATCTAATCAAAAACTCAACAAGTCAATGGAGATGGGCACTAAAAACTGCCGACTCTCTAGGGTATGCCCTAAATTGACTGCTTACAAAGTTTATGTCAAACGAACATTCATTTATAGCAAATTCCGGAATCCAGACAATAACAACCCCCTTGAGTATCAATATTCAAGAGAAATTCAAAATGTGGTATCATGAATGGTATGATACCACTAATGGAGAATGGTTGTTAGATCCAGTTTATGAATTAAGAACAGAAGACGGGTGCGTTTATTATAATAAGAAAAAGCTATATACAGGTGGATATTTGGCAGACCCCACCATTGAAATTGATGTCAACGATCTGAAAAGTGATGGCATCACGCCCTTACGTATTGATGACGAGAATTGTCCTGGTGTAAGAGGTGAAATTTTCAATATGACTTTTGCAGATAGAGACTGTAAACTTCAGTCTTTTGAGAATGTATGGCTACCATTGCCTTACTTCTTTAAACGTACTCCTAAACGTTTCAAGTTCGGCCCTCTCAATTGGGCAAGATTAAAATTAGTTCCAAAATCCGAAAGTAAAGGTATCAGGCATTATGATGCAATTATAGCGTTTGACACAAGAGCAAAGTATGAAGTCACAGATGAATACGATGAGTGTCCAGTCTTCCCGGACAAGTATCGTAATGACATGGATTTTGCTCTGTGCAACAATGAGTTCTACTTGATGGACTATTGCACGTCAGGTAAGAATTGGAGTTATATAGACGAATACCTATTGCATCTTGTACATCCAACGGTACAAAGGGTATCTCAAATCAAAGGTGCAAATATTAGACGTACAGCCTATATTGCGACATATGCTTTTTTGATAAATTATCTCGCCCAAAAGGAACTATTGCCTGTTGTCAAATTATATAAGAATGTCGATGTCGAGACCAAAGACGTTGATATGGTCATTGATATTGGTAATTCGCGAACAACGGCTTTACTCATTGAGGACAACACTAATTTCAACCAAGTAAGAAAGTTGGAATTGGTTGACTATACGGATTTAGTCGTAGAAGGTAGCGATGGACTAAAGATAAACAAGCATGCCGATCCTTTCGACATGCGGTTAGCTTTCAGAAAAGTTGACTTTGGTGATTTCGGAATTAAGGATAGCAAGCAATTTGTCTATCCTAGTTTGGTTCGTTTGGGAAAAGAGGCTAACACCCTTTTGCATTTAGCCACCAACAATACCGATGATACGGAGGCTTTATCAACATATTCAAGTCCAAAGCGATATCTTTGGGATTGGCGTCCCAACAAAGAAGAATGGAAATTCCTTGTGCTAAAGGGAGAAAAGGACGACCATATATTGAATTTACGTGGAATTACAAATCAACTGAAAAGCGATGGCACTGTAGATTTGGATGGTGAGAGCGGCAACACATACCATTATTCTCGTCGTTCTCTGATGACATTCGCCTTCCTTGAAATGTTGGTTCAAGCTCGCACACAAGTAAACTCTGAAGAGCACCGCTCTAATAAGTTTGGCTTCGGTAAGCCCAATATGCCACGAAAGATTAAACGCATCATAGTAACTTGTCCCACAGCAATGTCAAAAGTTGAACGTGAGGCTTTGATTCACTGTGCCAAAGATGCTGTTGTCTTACTTGAGAATTCAGAATACGACAACCCTTCAGAAAATGAGAAACCAGGAAAATCCGTTGAGGTAATTCCTGCTGTTCGCTCATTAAAAGACGAAGGTGGTTGCTGGTATTATGATGAAGCTACGTGTGCCCAACTTGTTTACATATATGGCGAAGTTGGCCACAAATACAAAGGGTGTTGCAATGAATTTTTCAATCTTTATGGAAAGGTTGAGGAAGGAGACACACAACCTTCTATTTCTGTAGGCTCATTGGACATCGGAGCAGGAACTACAGACCTTATGATAAGTAAGTACACATATATTAAAGGTGACGTGACCACCATAACACCAGAACCGAAGTTCTATGACAGTTTCTATTTCGCTGGGGACGACATCCTTTATGCTCTGATAAAGAATGCCATGCTACTAGATGAAGATAGCGCATTCAGAAAAGAGCTGAAAGATTTATCGTTTGCTGAATACAGACAGAAAATTAAGAACTTCTTTGGCAAGGATTATAATGGTCAGACTGTTGCAGACAGAGTACTACGCAAAAATTTCAATATTCAGTACTCGATTCCTTTAATGTGCCATTTTCTTGAACTGCTCAAACGAAACAGTAAAGATTGCAACGTTCGTTATGACGATGTATTTGCGGAATATCCGCCTAATGCGTCCGTAATTTCCGAATTCAAGGAAAGGTTAGGAATTGACATTACCCGACTCACATGGCGATTCAAACGGGATGCCATCAGCAATATTGTAAGAAAGGAAATAGAGCCCCTTCTTAAAAAAGTGGCTACAATTATGTACTCTTACGCATGTGACGTTGTTTTGCTTTCTGGCAGACCTTCTTCTTTTCCAGTGATTAGAGACATTTTCCTAAAATATTACGCAGTGTCCCCCAACAGACTCATCGCTCTCAATGATTTTTATGTGGGGGACTGGTATCCGTTTGGGGAAAACACAGGCTATATAAAGGATGCAAAAACCATTGTGGCAATGGGTGGAGTTATAGGTAACTATGCTTCGGAATTTTCCAATCTCAACAAGTTCATCATCAACCTTGACTTGTTGAAGAAAAAATTGAAGTCAACGGTCAACTTCATTGAAGCATCACGTGAGGGACAGCCTATTGAATACTTCCTTACACCTGATAAAAATCGTGGTGATTTGATGGTCAGCAGTGTACCCGAGATACTCAACGTAAGACAAATCGGCATGGACTCATACCCTTGCAGAGCTTTATATTCAATCGACTTCAACCGTCACAAGATGGCTGACAAGATTCGCAAAAGAGCAATATTGGAAGGCTATGAATACCCAACTGATACAAAGGTAATGGCATTGATTAAAGATACAATAGATCTTTTGAAGAAGCGTATGCCTTTCAAGATTACCATTGAACGAGATGTAGATGACAAGGAAAATCTGTCGATTAGTGCCATTTCAGACAAAGAAGGCAACGATGTTATGGACGGCAACCTTGAAATCCATATTCAAAGTCTCGGTGTGGACGAACAATATTGGTTGGATTCTGGTGAATTTGATTTCTAAAAAAACGCAGAAGATATGTTACAAGACATTGAACAACATATAGATTTGATAGAGAAGAGCATTGCCTGGGCAAGGGAATTCAACAAAGATTCCTTTCCTCATGATATATTCAAGGATTATCGCAGACAGTTGAAACGAATATACAATGCTCTTGATGGCAACTGCTCTGCAGCAGCCTATGGCGAGAGTCAGGTGGGAAAATCCTACCTGATGAGTAGTTTGTTGTCTTCTCCAGACGCTCCGTTTGTTATAACAAACGGCGGAAAGTCCTATAGTTTCATAGACGCTATCAACCCGAGTGGAGGCAATAATGCCAAAGTTGAGTCTACTGGTGTAATTACTCGTTTTACACTACAAAAGGACGTCAACCCAATGAAAAACTATGTAAAGATACACAATTTGTCTGTTGTTGACCTCATTTTGTTGCTGACTGACTCATACTACAATGATATAAAGATAAATCCAGACAACGTTCTTAAATATGATGACATCAACAAGCATCTTGAGCAGATGAGCGGCTTGTGGAGTGCCCATAACGTTCAGCATGACAAGATTGAAGAAGATGATATCAAGGACATCAATGACTATATCCGTGATATTATAGGTAATGCTGCAACTGGTGTTATACAGTCCAACTTTTGCAAAATTGTTGCACCTGTCATTCAGTATGTGGCGTATGACAAATGGGTGGATATTTTCAGTTTGCTGTGGAACAAAAACGCCGAAATCAGCCATTTGTTCAGCGTCCTCATCAATGAATACAAAAAACTCGATTTCAACACAAACGTTTATGTGCCGTTCGATGCTGTGCTCAGAGAAAAAGGTACATTGCTGAAAATAGATTGGTTGGATACTGTGTGTGGCATAAAGGCTGATACAGGAAACGATGTAATCTATACAGACGTGTATGATGTAAGAGGGAACATCATTGCTCACGATTTCAATAAAGGAAATTTGTCTGCACTGATAGCAGAGCTAACCTTCGAACTACCAGCATCATTGGCTGGCGAAAGAAAGTTCTTGGAGAAAATAGACCTTCTGGACTTCCCTGGAGCACGCTCACGTGAAAAGTTCAAAGAGGCAGACATTCATACTGTTTTGCCGAAAGTGTTGCGTAGAGGTAAAGTTGCATACTTGTTCAACAAGTACTCACGTTCCTTGAAAATCAGCAGTGTTCTGTTCTGTCATCATAACGACCAGAAAGCAGAGGCTACAATCGGCGACACTATCAATAATTGGATTGAAGACAATATTGGGGCTACAGCTGAAGAACGTGCCAAGATGTTGACCAACACAAACGGCATTGCGCCATTGTTCTTCATCGCAACAAAGTTCAATATTGACCTCGAACGTACGAAGACGGACAATCCCGGCAACAAAGACCGACTTTCCGCACATTGGAATCGTTTTGATATGGTTTTCCCAGAAATCATCAAGCCCAACAGATGGCTTGACGAGTGGGCCACAAGTGGGAACATGTCACGGGCAGCTGCTTTCCAGAACATCTACCCTCTACGCGACTTCTATTGGTCGGGCAAAAATAGAGTATTCGACGGTTATAGTGATGGAGCCATAAAGTCCAAGGAGAAATCCATCCATAAACATTCCGACTATCCCGAGTATTTTGAGGACTTGAAAGAAAGCTTCCTGCAAAATGATTTTGTAAAGAAGCATTTCGCTAATCCAGAGCAAACGTGGAATGATGTTGCAACAGTCAACAACGACGGATCAAAGCCTATCATCCGTAACCTTGACGCAATATCCGATTTCCTTGACGATGCTCGCAAGCAGAAATATCTTGCCCAGCTTTTGGAAATCAAGCAAGAGATGTACAAAGCTCTGTCTGTATATTTTGAGCCGGAAGACAACGAAGCAAAGAATCTGAAAGTGAAACAGATTGCCAACGACATCAAACGTTCGTTGACATTCTCTGTTGGTTCACAACCAGAAATATTTGGCAGAATAATCGACTCTTTGATGGTGCCGGTTGGTGACTTGCGTGATATTGCGTACAATATCATCATTTGTCATTCTGATGAACCGAAGGACTTTTCCATGATTAGCTTTATTCGTAAACAGGCAGGCATAGATGTGTCGGACTGCAAGCAAGACAATATCCAAAAGCTATGCGACCTATATGGCGACATAAAACTTATCGAGCAAGACTTGAAGAAGAAAGGTAGCTCTGTAGATGAAGTTGTTTCTGCTGAAACAGAGACGCTAACCACGATAGCTGATGTCGTGACGAAGCACATCCTTGATTATTGGAAGAATTTCCTCCAAAAGCAGGTCAAGCAATTGGAAGAAAGTCTTCCACATGCAGATGAAGTGATATTCATGCTTACATCACTACTCAAAAAACTTGGAGTGAAGAAGGTCATTTCGGAACGAATCGACAGATATTGCAAGGTTTTCAGCATCAACGAACAGCCCAATGCCATTGCTGATTACGCTTCGTTGACCCTCAATAACTTTGTAAGTTCGGCAGGAAGAAACTATATGAGTGACAATGATGTCGAAGCAATAAGAGCAAAGGCTGAAAAATGTCATGTAGCGGTAGATTTGAGTCCATCTACATGGAATGTAGTGCGCAAACCACAATCCTTGCTGACAACACTCTCGGCTTTCGACGATGCTGCCAACATAGATAATGTAAGTATGGATACACTCATGAAACTTCCTCTTTGGGATAATTTCCAACGTTGGGAGAATCTGGTAACCGTTGGTTTGCTCTATGCAAGCGACATATCTCATGTGGATCCTGTTGAAAACGCTAAGGTAAAAGTGCTTCTTGAAGAATGTGAAAACCTATATAAAGAATAAACGTAATGGCAGGATATACATTCAAGGGTAAGCAGAAGCTTTGTTTTACTGAAGTTTCCGACTTTACCGACTTTCAAGGGATTGGTCATGATCCCTTATACAAACGGTTTGACAGTGTACAAAGCGTTGTCAAGAAGGTTGTCGCGGCCGAATACCAGCATTTTCTTGCTACTCCACAATACATTGAGGAAGAAGACCAAATATGCTGGCATATTAACGAATGGGAAGAAAGCCCTCAAAAACTTGTCGATCTTACTGGCGACGAAAGGGCCAAATACGAAAGTATTAAAGAGAATACCATAAAGGCTTACCGCAACGCTGCACAGGATTGCAATGGTGAAGACCTAATGATTATGGCTGGCGCAATTCGTTATCTTCATGACGAATGTATCTATTGTTGTGATGACAAAGTCTTTCTTGTTGCATGGGGAATGACTACAGACACACATCAGCATAAAGTCATAGGCTCTGTCATCCATGAGGTTGATATGGTGAAAAAGTACAAGATAACTTTCGATGCCAATGCCAATGGAGTACTTGTTAGCAAGTTAGACAAGTCCATGACACGTCCAGAAGGATTTGTCCTATCTGCAAGGGATTTACCGCAAGTGTCAGCTAACGATGGATGGATATTTGAAGGTTGGACACCATCACCTATTGGTGTGACCGTAAACTCAGACTTGAACTTTGTGGCTACATATAAGGAAATAGCAAGCCCGAATGTCCCCGAACCTCATATTGTTCCTGTTGATGATCCTGAGACTCCCGAAGAGCTGGAGATACCAAAGCAAGATGAGCCAAAGTTCTATACTTGTAACTTCGATGCAGGTGAACATGGCAAAACGGAAGGTGTATCCTCCTTTGCAAAACAGGAAAGTTCAAGACTTTCTGATACTGAAATCCCCAAGGTAACACCAAACAAAGGATACGAGTTCAGGAGATGGATTCCCACTCCTGATAACGCCCTGATGGATAGCAACAAAACGTTCACCGCAGAGTACACTCGCGTGCCTTGGTGGAAACGCTTTTGGCTTTGGCTGACAGGCTTATTCATAGGAAAAGGTTGCTTTAAGTGGCTCCTTTGGTTACTAATGACATTGTTGGCAATAACATTACTGTTATTTCTACTAAAGACATGCAACGGATGTAGTGGGCTCTATGAGGAAAATGGCGTTGTTCCAATTGACAGTGTTACGACTTCCGACGGAAGAGTAATAGATGATAACGGACGCATCAGACCTATCACTGGCAATGACGGCAAATTGCCCGACCAAGGTGACGTAGTAGCCCCTGTGACCGGTGAGGATGGAGAAGAAATCCCTATTATCCGTCAACCAGGCGTACCCAACACGATAGCCAACCGTCTATTCTTATTCATGGAGGACGAGAATGACAACATCGAGGCATTAGCCCAAGATTTCAAGAAAGCCTATTCCGAAGACAAATACTCCATCATTGGATATGACAAAGAAGTGAAGTTGTTGGTCGTTCAGATTCCAGAGAACGAGCGTGACCAAATTCGTCAAACGATAAACTCGAAGATTTCCAACCATAAGTTTTTGGTTTTTGACGAGGAGATATACGAGTTAAATGGCCATGAAAGTACCACTACGAAAAATATGGGCTGGCATTTGGAAGCAATTCACCTGAAACAAGGTTGGAGTATAACTAAAGGTTCACCGAATGTTACTGTCGCGGTTGTTGATGATGGTATAGAGGCAGGACACCCGATGTTCAAAAACCGCATCGTAAATGCCTATAACGTTTTCACACAAAACAACAGCCTAAGTTTAGGACAAGGGCATGGCACACACACCGCTGGCCTTGCAGCAGGAAGTGCCGACTACTACGCCAAAGGAGCATCTGGCGTCGCTCCAAACTGTAAGTTGATGCCTGTACAGGTATTTGATAACAAACAGTGTCCTTTGTCAGCTCTTATTGCAGGAACGATGTATGCCATTCATCATGGAGCTGATGTTGTAAACTTGTCTGTTGGTCCTTCCTTCAAAGGGTTGAACCAATTGCCAGTCGACCAACAAAACGAAATAGCTCAAAGGCAATTCAAGAATGTTGAAAAACTATGGGCTAGAGTTTGTGCTTTGGCAGCCAAGAAAAACTGCATCCTGGTATTTGCTGCTGGAAATGATGACATTCTGTCCAGCATACCGCCAGAGAATAGAAACGCTTCATCTATAGTAGTAGCAGCCGTGGACAAGAATCTTTATCCGACGGATTTCACAAACTATGGTCCATGTTCTGACATCTCAGCACCAGGAAAAGGCATTTACAGTTCATATCCTCATGGTGGTTTCAAATCCTTTGACGGAACAAGCATGGCTGCTCCGTTAGTATCGGGTACCATCGCTTTGATGAAGTCTATTAAGAAGGACTTGACCGTAGAGCAAGCAAGGAATGTCCTTTACAAAACAGGTTCGGACGTTTATGGCTTCATGCCTCCAATGGTATTGGTTGACAAAGCTCTCGAAGGTGTCAAGCGTGGAGATTTCAGTACTCCAACCCAACGAGAAATGAAACCTGTTCCAGATGGCGCAGGAGACGAATCTGCCGCAAATCGCGCATCTCCCGTTACGGAGAGGTCACCTGTTGAGGGTAATCCCCCGTCACCCTCACAAGGTTACGAAACTGATTACGAAGCTATTCGCAAACAGATTGCTAGATATAAGCAAAAAATAGAAGAACTAGAACGTTTACTTCCGCAAAATAGATAAATATGAATAGAAAACTAAGATTTTCATGGGGACACATAGTTGCGTTCCTCGCACTGATTTTTATTGCGTATGTCGTTTTCATGGGGTCGACATACTACACAGTTGGTAATTATTACGTAGGTTTAATTACCATGGGATGTAGTGTCCTTTTAATTGTTCTAACAATATTAGGGGCGCAAGTACTAAAGGGTGTGGATAAAAAATTTCACAGGAGTATTGTCTGGGAACGCATATTAGTGTTGTGTTCTCCGTTTATCATTATAATCGTTGGTGTTCCTTTCTCACACTTTTGGACTGTTCAAAGTTCAGAAGATGAAATCATACAGCAGTTTGACAAATCAATTAAGGCCTCTATGGGCATATTCTCCGATTATGAGTCATATTCGGATTCCAGAATAAAGCAGCTTAAATCTACTTTGTCATCAAAAATAAAAGATGACAAACTTGTAAATAACAGAATCGATGAATTGTCGCTATACTTGAAAAATTCGACAACAAAATCCATTGAGGAGGCAAAAGGTTGGATTAATAAGGTTAGCAATTCTCCTACAATATGGAATGTTTTCCTATTCGGAAACATATCCACCATTGAGGGTGCAATAGAACAATGGACGGAATCCTTAAACGCTATTTCTCAAAAGAGTTTTTCTTCAGAAACTGATGTTGACCCATTTTCCACTGCAAACATACATAAGGAGAAAGCTTTGAATGGACTAACTAGTTTAAAGGGGTTGTACAAAGAAACTAAAGCTCCAAATGCATTAGCTATAACGACATTGATTATTTGCTACTTGATGCTTTTATGCCCATATTTCGTTCAAGAACGTCATTCCAGAAATGTTGAGACATTCTTTGGCAACAATAACAATACAAAATCAAGTATTAAAACGAGTAAAAAGACAGAAACTAATAGAAGTAAATACGACTCATTTTGATTATGAATACAAAAGACAATATATTAGACAATCTTACCGAGTACACCCCTCATCAACTCGCAGAGTATGTTGATAGGGGCGTGATTACTTGGGATGATATGCGTGATACTGGTGACCTTACTCCGACATTACGCAAAGCTGTTGAAGAACAAATTACACAAATTGCTCAAATTGAAGATCAAGATTGGGATAAAGCTCTTACTACTGGTACGAAGTTTGCATTCCAAGACTATCTTTCCAAATACCCCTCAGGAAAGTTCGCCGATGCCGCCAGGGACAGAATCGCCGAGTTACTACAAGAAGATAATAAAATTCATGTAGAAGACGAATGGGAATCACTCGACAAATATGACATTGAGGCATTGCGCACTTTTATCCGCAATAATCCGGGCAATTTACATGTCACTGAAGCTCGCGCCAAAATCAATGAACTGCAAAGAGAGAAAAGACGGGGGAACGGAACCCGTTTGGTTATTTCAGCGATAAAGGATGGGTACAATAGTAACCGTCCTGATCTAAAAATACCAGAGTTGCTGAAAACCTATCTTAACTCCAACAGAATTTCATCTCGTGATATTGCAACTGTCATTGGTGATGACAATAACATTATGGAAGCAGAAATCGTTCAAACTCTGTGTAATGAAGGAATCATCGAATACGATGATTTGGAAAATATCAGCGGTATTGACTCGATCTTTGTTGACAAATTGATTGATTTTCAGTCAAGCGATGTCCCCGACCTTCCACCTGCACAACCATTGGAGGAAATAAAGAAAGACTATACAGAAGTGTATTTTTGGGGGATTCCTTCTTCTGGAAAAACTTGCGCATTAGGTGCAATTATGAGTGCAGCAAAAAATGGCACGAATGTCAAAGCTATGCATCCAGACGGCAACTGTCAAGGTGCTGCTTATATGATGCAATTAGCAGATCTGTTTGACCCTGAAGCCGTATCGGTTTTGCCACCCCGTACTGACGTACAAGACACATACGAGATGCGATTTACTCTTGTTGGCGAAGATGGCCGTGAGCATAAACTGGCATTTATCGATTTGTCTGGTGAGTTGTTTACATGTATGCATCTCAAAGCATCTGGTCTACCTTTCGAGAGACAAGAACAAGCGGATGCAATCAACACTCTTGATAACATCTTGGTAAAGAATAGAACCAACAATCGTAAGATTCATTTCTTCGTGGTGGAATATGGTGCGCAAGACAAAAAGATTCGGAATATGAGCCAAGATTCTTATCTTCAAGCAGCCATTAGCTATATCAACGAAATGGACATATTTGATGAATTTACGGATGGCGTTTATATGATTGTTACAAAAGCCGACAAAGCAAATGTTGAAGAATCAGAGTTAGGTGCTCATCTTGCCAATTACATTGAAACTTACTATAAAGGACTTTATGGTGGACTTGTTGACATCTGTGAAAAGAAAGAAATCAATGGAGGTAGGGTGTCAAGATTCCCCTTCTCCATTGGTAAGGTTTGTTTCCAGAATTTATGCATGTTTGACAAGGAGTGGACACATCGCATCATTGAAGAAATAAAAGATCGCTCCTATGCTGAAAGAGCTGGTCGTTTGGGTAAATTAACTAGAATGTTTGGTAGATAATATGGAAAAGAACAAGTTAGGTATTGTTATTAATACGACAAAAGCTAATAACCGCACAAGCGGTTTTAGATCCATTTATCGTTTTAACGATGACGAATGGTCTTCGGTCATTCGTGATACCGGAGCAGAATTGAAGAAGGTAACAAACAATTCCACCTCTGCTCCAATTCATTTCATTCAATTCGAAAGTAATGGATGCTGCTATTGCATTATGCAGTCTATTGCAGGAAGAAAAGATTATCAAAGTGCATGGATTTTCATTCACAAAGATATTCTTCTTCCTAATGGCGAACTGTCTTCAATAATACAAAAGGTTGAAGAATTCTTGTCTCTTGATGTAGAAGACAAGAAGGCAGAACTGGACAAACTGTTTGGGAAGCCTTACCCAACAACAAACAACCCAAGCTATCCTGTTAGTTCCGGGGACACCTATGCTGTGCGCTACTATGGCAAAGGAACAAACTTTATGTACGAACGCAATTCGGTATTGGACGATGAATACCGCTATCAATCAGAGTATTGCAAGTATAAATCTGTATTTTTGATAGATAAAGAAAGCGGACTCCAAGTTTCTGATGTGCAAGACTTGTCTAACACAAAGCTTGAAAAAAACTTTGTGATAGAACTTCCTGCCGAACTTTACGGTTTCAAGCATAATTTGGTAGCAAATTCCTTAAGGGTAACAGAAGGTGCCCAAGTGAGAGTTAGATGGACACGCTCTGGTTATGCCCCAGTGGATAAGCAAGGAAAATGCAGTGAGGATTTGTTGATACAAAAATCAGATTGTTACCGTTCCTTTCGTCTTGACTTGTTTCGGGTTGTTGACAAAGTTACGGGACACGTTCTAAATGAAAAACCAGAATTTACTGGAATACATCGGATTAATGATAGCAGAAATCCAACTATCGTTTATTTCAGAGAAGAAGATTTGGATAAAGTATCTTGTTGTATTGAGATAGCGACTTACGAACGTTTTGTTGGTACGTTGGATCTTACAAAGCCAAATGCCAAAGGTGAATATGTGATAGAATTGTTGCCCGAACAGCATGTATATAAATGCTATATCGAAACAAATATACCAGATGTTCGTACTATAGAGTTTGAAATAAATACTCAGCACAGACTCAGAGGAACAGAGATTCCAGGATTCCAGTTTGACGGAAATCCATCTGAACAGCGCAGAAACAAACTCAAAGCAAATTCGCAACAAAGGGTAAAGGATCCGAAAAGAAATCAACCACAAGAGCCTATTGGAAACCAAATGCCTATAGGCAATGGATTTTGTGGACCAGAACCTCCCCGCAAGAAACACGCACCTTGGTATCTATATGCAATTGTGGTTATACTCTTACTATCCATTTTAGGGGGTATTTACTATTTTTTCATTAGGGATGAAGAAGTAAGCGATCCTCAAAATGCTGAGGTTGTAGATTCCCAATCAAAGAGTGATTGGGAGACGGCTTTTGATTATCTGAAGGGTCAAAATACATTTTGGATAAAAGATGATATGGAATCGTATTTAGAACTCAAGGGTGTGTATACGATGATTAAAGATTATCAATTTAAAAAACTAAAATCTTTTATTGAACGTCACAAAGAGGATTTGATGCAAATAGATTCTTGGAACCGTTTGTATTACAAAATACAAAATTGTAATGACAAGAAAGGAGCATTTAAAGCTATAGATGGTAAAATCAACATGGAGGAATATTTTCAGACAGATTTCAAATCAATGAACGATGTTACGAATAATAGCGAAACTCAAAATGATGACAGAATTTCTAATAATAGTAATGCTGGCACCATTAACAATGGCGGCTCTAATCGCAACACAAACAACAATGGTGGATCCAATGGTAATAGTGGTTCCAATGGTAATGGAGGTTCTAATACAGAAAACAATCAAGATAATAATATATAATGAATAAATCTCTTATAAAATCAACAATCTTAGCTTTAGCAATCGCCATTGCTGTAGGTGGAGTTCTATTCTTCATCCAAACTGTAGTGAGCCCACCTGAGAACATAAAGGCGGAAAATGTTCATACGCAGGATATACAGAAAGTTGCAAAGTCGTATAACCCAAATGCGATGGAACTGAATGAGGCTATGAGCCAATTCGATGCCATCGTTGATCGAGCAACAATATGCAAAGAGGACTCGTTCATTGAAGACAAAACTTACGACGATGCGGTTTCAAGTTCGGCAGAGAAAATTTCCGCAAAGTTTATCTGTTGGTCAATGTCTAAATTTAGCCAATCAGTATGGAATCATACTGACCATGTTGAAATGATGAAATTGATTAACAAACTTAGAAATGTTACAGTAGCTCAAGGCTCTAAGAAAGCCTTAGACTCTAAGTCTCTTGCATCACTCACTAAGATAGAAAGTGTCATCGGTGAATATGGCAATGCTTGGAAAGCGGCTAAGCAAACGTCTTTCATCAACTATGATGATGCATACACTAAACGCAAGAAAGCTGAAACTTTTGCAAGGAGCGAGTATCTTAAAAATTGTACAAGTCTTGTTAACGCTCTAAACTCTGTTGGAGATAAGCTAGAAAAATCTTGCTTTTACCAACTTAAAAGACGTGTTGACAATTTACAGGACCTATACTCTTTTAGCTCAAAGGATGCTTATGATAATGAGTCTAGTCATGTTTACGATATGATTCAAAGATTCGAAAAGACTCAAGTTTTTGGAGTAAGCACGTCTGCGCATGCTAAAGTATTAAAAGATTTGCAGGACTATTATGATAGGACTGCAGAAAATTATACATGGACTGAATAATCGAGAAATAAAAAATGGGAAAGTCTTATAAGATTATCAATACACTCTTACTTTGCCTTCTTGCCATTTCTGCGAGTGCTCAAAAAAACAAGAAAAATAAGGATGTAGTAACGATTTCTGAAGCTAAGTATGATAAATTTCGTGACGATATCAAGCTGTTGACCGATAGTACAAAAACCTTAACAGACAGTTGTGCATATCTGAATTCTATCATACAGAATTTGCAGAAAGAAAAAGAGCAACTTAATAATGTTGTGAGAAACAAAGAAAAAGAAATCGATGACAAAAATGCGATCATTAATCAAAAGGATATTGTAATTACAAGTCTACAACAGCAACACAAGACAGATAGTTTGTCTGTGTCGCAGAATCTAAAATCTGTATTAGAGATGCAAGGAATGGCAGATGAAACCTTAGCAAAATATGCTAATGGCCGCTTGTATTTCAAGTACGAAGCAAAACGAATACATGGATGTATTCTAGACTTTGATAAAATCAAGACTGCTGCGGTAAAGGAAAAATTCAAGCAATTGCCCAATTTATTGAAGAATTACGAGATGTATTCAAATCAACTTAAGGCTTTACTTGAAAACGCTCAAAACGATCAAGACAGGAAAGCAAGAAATAAGGCAGAAGGATATAAAACGAAGTATAGTAATGCTATTCGGAATTTATTCTATTATTCCCATTACTATGCAAAGCAAAAATCAGGGACATGGAGCATCCCTTATTTAGATAACATTATAGATGTCTCGATGTCGATTCTGAAAAAACATGATCCAGGACATAACGACCCAGTGAATTTCAACTCTTTGATAGAAATGCTTTAATCCAAACATAAAAGTTCAGACGACTTCTTAGATGGGAATGGGGGTTTAGCGCAACAAGCGACACTGAACAATGCAAAGCAAATCCACCTTTATTTCGAAATGCGTATTCTGGCCAATACCCGTTCACCTATTTCGGTGACACCCGTTCAATCCGCACATGAACATCTAGCGAAAACGGAGCATTGCCGTTCACACCTCCGTTGACTATCAGACTTGGCGCGGAAATCAGTGCATTTAAAAAGCGTTTTAGCGAGTTCGTTCTGCCAGCATGCTTTTCGTCTGCGACGATTGTTGTTTGCACTGATGATGGAATTTACACGATAATGACACGTTCGGCTTTATCCTCTAAAGCCAGCGTGGCATTATCGTGTTTTTCGTTCATTGGGGATGCGCTGATATGTTGAGAGAGGAAGGGAGGTGAGCGTTATTCCACGGGGAAAGGGAAAATAACACATAGAAGATGGCCAACACTCAGCAAAACATTGTACTTTTGCATGGAGTTGGGGGTGTGAACCTTTGACCTTTGGCCTTTGGACATACATCCTTGGAACAACCCCATAAATCGAAGCATAAATGAAAAAGTTTGGATTTAGAAATTTGTTTTACGGATTGCTTGCTGTCGTAGCCCCTGCGCTGACTTCATACGACTCTGAAAATGTGACACCGTTCAATTACAAAACTTTGCTGGAAAAGAATTACAAACCGTAAAAGATAAATAATGAATATACGTACACTTATAGGCGAAGCTACAGCCTACGATAAAAAACAACAACTTGAAGTCAAGCGGCCGAAGAGTTGGATCAAAAGTGTTTCTGCCTTTGCCAATGGCGAAGGTGGAACTTTGGTTTTCGGTATTAGCGATGATGACCAAGTGGTTGGACTTGCTGATGCCGAAAGTGATGCCGAGAGAATAAGTGAGGAGATAAAGACAAAACTCGACCCAGTACCAACCGTCAATCTTGAATTTAAAGAGGTAGATGGCAAGAAACTTGTGCTTCTCCATGTTCACAAAGGACAAGAAACGCCATATTACTATATCGGTGATAAGCAACGTTTGGCATTCGTAAGAATAGGCAATGAATCAGTAGTTGCAGATCGTCTCAAACTGAAAGAACTTGTGCTGAGAGGTGCAGGACGCACCTACGACTCAATACCATCACCCTATAAGTTCGAGGACATGTCTTTCTCACGTCTCAAATCCGCACATTATAAACGTTTGGGAATGTCTTTCAATGATAGCGATTTTGAATCTTGGGGTATCATTGATGATGATGGTAAACTGACTAATGCTGGTGCATTGCTGGCTGATGATTCTCCAATTCGTCATTCACGCATATTCTGTACTCGATGGAATGGTCTTGACATGACAAGTGGATTGGGTGAAGCACAGGATGATGCAGAGCTTGAAGGTAGTGTCGTAGGACAATTACAAGATGCAGTTGCTTTTGTAAGAAATAATTCGCATAAGCGATGGTGGAAAGAAGCAGAATACAGAGAAGAGTTGCCTGATTATCCCGAACGTGCAGTAACGGAAGTGATATGTAATGCCATCATTCATAGAGATTATCTTGAACTTGGCAGTGAAATCCATATTGACATATATGATGATCGAATGGAAGTGTACTCTCCTGATGGTATGTTTAGCGGAAAACTTATCCAGCAGATGAACCCTTTGGCTGTGCCTTCCAAACGTAGGAACCCATTGCTTGCTGATTTCTTTAACCGTTTAAAACTGATGGAGCGTAGAGGCAGCGGCATGAAGAAAATCATAGGCGCATACAAACGTTTTGAGAAAATAAAGGGTTATCGTGCCCCAGAATTTCGTTCTGATGCAACCGAATTCCATGTTACACTTTGGAATTTAAATTTTGAAGAAGGTGTTATTAGTGAAATACCTCCAACAAGTACTCCTTTAATAATACAGGAATACAATGAAAACGATAAAGAACTGTTCGTAAAAGAGTTCGTAAAAGGCACTCCAAAGTTCGCAAAAGAGTTCGTAAAAGCGAGTCGTAAAATATATAAACTGATTTCTCAGAATCCACATGTCAGTGCTGCACAGATAGCAGAATCAATAGGATTGTCAACGAGACAGGTACAAAAATACATGAAGCGTCTACAAGATTTGAACAAGATTGCTCGTGTTGGAGGACGTAAGACTGGAAAATGGAAAATTATAGATGAAGAATACGAAGGCTTCTTTGATAGGATATAAATCGTAAAGGCAGATGGTTACACCACTTGGTTAGCCATCTGCCTTATGTTTTTGGTCTTGAATTTATTCCTCCATAGACGATACAATGAAGTCGTCTAAACTAATGAAAGTTTAACCTTTTCGGAGAAGTAAGATGGCAAAAGATAACAAAAAACTCCCATTTTAACAAATCTCAATTAGTTTAGACGACTTCGTAGTATGGAAAATCAGATTGTCATATACAAGGATGAGAGCAATGCCATTCAACTTGAAGTCAAGATGGACGGTGATATGTTGTGGCTGACACGTGGACAGTTGGCCACATTGTTCGGTCGTGATTACAAGACCATCAGCAAGCATATCAACAATGCTCTTAAAGAGGAATTAGCCGATGAAGTGGTTGTCGCAAAATTTGCGAATACCACTCAACATGGTGCCATTGAGGGGAAAACACAGACACATGAGGTAGAGTATTTCAATCTTGAAATGGTCACTTCCGTCGGTTATAGAGTTAAGAGTGCCAGGGGTATTCAATTCCGCAAGTGGGCAAACCGAATCTTGAAGGACTATCTCATCAAGGGCTATGCCGTCAATGAGCGCATCCGTCGGGAGCAAATCGGCGAACTTCGACAATTGGTGGGGATGATTGGTCGTACCATTCAGAACCAACCGTTGATTTCCACGGATGAGACCAATGCTCTATTTGAAGTGGTGACAGACTACACATACGCCCTTGACACTCTCGACAACTATGACTACGAGCGTCTTATTATAGACAAAACCACGAAACAAGAACACTTCCACGCGACCTATGAAAATGCGATGGAGGCAATTGATGGCCTACGCAGGAAGTTTGGCGGAAGTTCACTTTTCGGCAACGAGAAGGATGACTCGTTCAAGAGTAGCATTGGTCAAATCTATCAGACATTCGGCGGCGAAGAACTCTATCCCAGTGTAGAGGAGAAAGCCGCCATGTTGTTGTACCTTGTTACAAAGAACCACTCGTTCAGCGACGGCAACAAGCGTATTGCTGCAACGCTTTTCCTCTGGTTCCTAAATAACAACGGCATCCTCTATCGGGAAGATGGTACCAAACGGCTCGCAGACAACACTCTCGTCGCCCTGACATTGATGATAGCCGAAAGTCGCACAGAAGAAAAGGATGTGATGGTAAAGGTGGTGGTGAACCTCATTAACCAAAGAAATAACTGACAACAACAAGACAATATAAAAGATCGGCTCTACCCATATTGTCCGTGGCTGAGAGGCATGGCTGCTAGCCAAAATATCCTGCTACAACGGAACAGATAAATAAGCTTTTGTATCTTTTCATCATGGCAAAGAAAAGTATAGTCAAACAGAAGTGGTTTGAGAAATTTTTAAGCCCTCATGTCCGATGGATAAAGGACGTGTATTCTTATTCTATTCAAGTTTCGCATTTGGCGATTGGTCTTATGGGATGTTTTGAGGTTTTTACATCCGGATTTGCTTGGCGTGCTTCGCACGCTGGGTTTCTACATTAATTTCCGTCAATTAGCCATTAATG
>ERZ1026892.371-NODE-371-length-21256-cov-13.370124_pt1 | contig 21256 bp, 19 predicted proteins | sample MGYA00380176_ERZ1026892 | MGnify/ENA primary metagenome ERZ1026892 (study PRJEB33269, sample SAMEA4719812) | human gut metagenome | biome: human-associated habitat; feature: organic feature; material: feces | place: Cameroon | collected 2013-10 ... | reverse complement strand
TGGTCAGCGCTTCCGGGTCGTCGAGGCTCACTTTCGGGTCGAAGCCGGTCGCGCCCACTTCCAGACCGCGCAGCGCTTTCTGCAGGGATTCCTGCTGCGTGCGGCCAATCGCCATCACTTCACCGACGGATTTCATCTGGGTGGTCAGACGGTCGTTAGCGCCAGCGAATTTCTCGAAGTTGAAGCGTGGAATCTTGGTGACAACGTAGTCGATAGACGGCTCGAAGGAGGCCGGCGTACGCCCGCCGGTGATGTCGTTCATCAGTTCGTCGAGGGTGTAACCCACCGCCAGTTTGGCCGCCACTTTGGCAATCGGGAAGCCGGTGGCTTTCGAGGCCAGCGCCGAGGAGCGGGAGACGCGCGGGTTCATTTCGATAACGATCAGACGACCGTCTTTCGGATTCACCGAGAACTGGACGTTAGAACCGCCGGTTTCAACGCCGATTTCACGCAGTACCGCCATCGAGGCGTTACGCATGATTTGGTATTCTTTGTCGGTCAGGGTCTGCGCCGGGGCCACGGTGATAGAGTCACCGGTGTGGATACCCATCGCATCGAAGTTTTCGATAGAGCAGACGATGATGCAGTTGTCGTTTTTATCACGCACCACTTCCATCTCGTACTCTTTCCAGCCGATCAGCGATTCATCAATCAGCAGCTCATTGGTTGGCGAGAGGTCCAGGCCGCGTTCGCAGATTTCTTCGAACTCTTCACGGTTGTAAGCGATACCGCCGCCGGTGCCGCCCATGGTAAAGGACGGACGGATGATGCACGGGAAGCCCACATCAGCGGCAACCGCCAGCGCTTCTTCCATAGTGTGCGCGATACCGGAACGCGCGGTGTCGAGGCCGATTTTCTTCATTGCCACATCGAAGCGACGACGGTCTTCTGCTTTATCAATCGCATCTGCGGTCGCACCAATCATGGTCACGCCGAACTCTTCCAGCACGCCCTGACGCTCCAGCTCCAGCGCGCAGTTCAGCGCGGTCTGGCCGCCCATGGTCGGCAGCACCGCATCCGGACGCTCTTTTTCGATGATTTTGCGTACCACTTCCCAGTTAATCGGCTCGATGTAGGTCGCATCGGCCATTTCCGGGTCGGTCATGATGGTTGCCGGGTTAGAGTTCACCAGAATAACGCGGTAACCCTCTTCGCGCAGCGCTTTACACGCCTGGGCACCGGAGTAGTCAAACTCACACGCCTGACCGATAACAATCGGGCCCGCGCCCAGAATCAGGATACTTTTTATGTCTGTACGTTTTGGCATGGCTCTTATTACTCCTGATTATTTCGCGGACTGACGGTATTGCTCAATAAGCTCGATAAAGTGGTCGAACAGCGGCGCTGCATCGTGCGGGCCTGGGCTCGCCTCTGGGTGGCCCTGGAAGCTGAACGCCGGTTTATCGGTACGGTGAATCCCTTGCAGGGTACCGTCGAACAGGGATTTATGGGTTACGCGCAGGTTGGCTGGCAGCGAGTCCTCATCAACCGCAAAGCCGTGGTTCTGCGCGGTGATCATCACCACATTCTTATCCATGTCTTTCACCGGGTGGTTACCACCGTGGTGACCAAATTTCATCTTGATGGTCTTCGCACCGCTCGCCAGCGCCAGCAGCTGATGGCCGAGGCAGATGCCAAATACCGGAATGTCGGTCTGGAGGAATTTCTCAATCGCGTCGATGGCGTAGTCGCACGGGGCCGGGTCGCCAGGACCGTTTGACAGGAACACGCCGTCCGGATTCATCGCCAGCACTTCTTCCGCGGAAGTTTTCGCCGGTACCACTGTCAGGCGGCAGCCGCGGTCCACCAACATGCGCAGGATGTTGCGCTTGGCGCCAAAATCGTAGGCCACCACGTGGAACGGCAGCTCTTCTGCGGACTTGGCTTCCGGCAGGTCCCCTGAAATCGTCCAGCTACCCTGCGTCCAGCTGTAGGATTCAGCGGTAGTCACTTCTTTTGCCAGGTCCATCCCATTTAAGCCCGGGAACGCTTTGGCCTTTTCTAAGGCCAACGTAGCATCCAGATTATCGCCTGCAATGATGCAGCCGTTCTGAGCGCCCTTCTCGCGCAGCAGTCGCGTCAGCTTACGGGTATCGATATCGGCAATCGCCACGATGTTATGGCGCTTGAGGTAAGAAGAGAGGTCTTCGGTGTTGCGGTAGTTGCTGGCAATCAGCGGCAGGTCGCGAATAACCAGACCCTGAGCGTGAACCTGAGAGGACTCTTCATCGGCGGAATTGGTGCCGACATTACCAATATGAGGATAAGTAAGAGTGACGATTTGGCGAGAATAGGAAGGATCAGTGAGGATTTCTTGATAACCGGTCATTGAAGTATTGAAAACGACTTCCCCAACCGCCGAACCCGTTGCCCCTATGGCCCGACCGTAAAACTGGGTTCCGTCTTCCAGAACCAATAGCGCTGACTTAATCAAAACACCCTCCAGAGAATATTTACTCGCTTTATTTGCATATTAATTCATAACAAAGGCACAAATCAATGCAAATCTGCTTACCGATGAATTTCTGGCAAACGGCGGCATTCTAGTGACAGCCTCGGCAAAAGTCTACCTCAAAGGACAATTTTTGTTATTATTTTGCGCCACTGGTGAAACAAGCCGTCTCCAGGCACCAAAAAGACAAACTAACTCATGGGAGAAAACGCTTGCGGAGCAGGAAGAGTGTAAAACTATGACGCAGCGCCTTAAAAAGTAGACCAGATGGTCAAAATTTACATTTAACCAACACATTTAAGACACATAACATAGAAAATTAATGACTTGAGAATAAAATAAGACAAAGATCATATAAAATAAAGGGCAATAAAATATTGCCCTGTGTAATCAAGTAATTATGACTACAATAACCACATCACGATGGGTAATAAATTCTTATAGTTCATTCAAATTCAGCACATCACGCATATCAAAAAGACCACTTTTCTTTGTCTTAAGCCACAATGCCGATCTTACCGCACCGTTAGCAAACGTCATGCGGCTGGAAGCCTTATGCGTTATCTCCACGCGCTCGCCAATATCGGCAAACATAGCAGTGTGTTCGCCGACAATGTCGCCCGCACGTACGGTCGCAAAACCAATCGTGCCCGGCACGCGTTCACCGGTATAACCTTCGCGCGAGTAGACCGCGCAGTCTTTCAGATCTTTATCCAGCGCCCCGGCGATCGCCTCGCCCATTGCCAGCGCAGTGCCTGACGGAGCATCCACTTTATGGCGGTGGTGCGCCTCAATAATTTCAATATCGGTGTAGTCGCCCATCACCTTCGCGGCTTTCTCCAGCAGCTTCAGCATGACGTTAACGCCGACGCTAAAGTTTGCGGCGAAAACGATCGCAATCTCTTGCGACGCCTCGCGAATGGCCTGTTTACCGGCGTCGTCAAAGCCGGTAGTACCAATCACCATCCCTTTACCCTGCTGACGGCAAAAAGCCAGATGCGTCAACGTGCCTTCCGGACGGGTAAAATCGATGAAGACGTCAAAATCATCTTTTACTGCCTCAAGGCTACTCTGGACAATAACGTTGGTTTTCCCCACGCCAGCCAACTCACCGGCATCGCTGCCCAGTAAAGAGGAGCCCTCACGCTCCAGCGCAGCACCGAGCTGAACGCCTTCCATCGCCACAGCGGCCTGAATTAACTGCCGTCCCATGCGCCCGCCGGCGCCGGCAATGGCGACACGGATTTGTGCTTCATGCATAGCTATTCTCTTTTGTAAAAATTGCGTAAACCGTTTTCAGAGTAACCAGCGCGCCCGGAGGCCGCTAGCTGAAAACGCCCATAATTAGAATTTAATGATAAACAGAGGGGAATATCAGTAAAAGACATGATTCATCCCGCAGGATGAATCATTGCTGGAGAGAACGAAAGAAGAGTAACTTACTCAGGATAGAGGGAACCGGCAGGAAAATGACTTAAAAACCAGGTCACTGCCAGTAAATCCGCGCTTCCGCCCGGGCTTAAGTTACGCAGGATGAGTTCATCATCGAGGGACTGCATAGCTTCAATTCCCCCCTCAACCAATACGCCCCCTTGCCATAACAATTTCTGTGCCTGCTGCTGCACATAGTAAAGCCCTTCCAGGCCTCCCCGTGACACCAGGTTGGTGTCATCATTCCACGCCATCAGATGCAGCAATGTTTGCAGCAGGGCAAGATGGGTATCGTCATACTCCTGCACGACCCGGTTAAACACCGGCAAAGCCTGCGTTCTGACGGTTCGAAAACCGCTTTCCGCTTCTCCCCGCGCGCCCGACAGGCCATAGCACTGGAAATGGGTTTCACTCTTTGTCAGTTTTCCCGCTTTTTTTGCTGAGAGCTCGCGCGCAACAATATTCCGACTCAGGCGGGCAACCTGGTCGCAGATGCGATTTTGCTCCAACGGTTCTCCCCGCGCGAGAAGTCGGCCAATCGCTGCGCTCAGCAGGCCAAAAGCGAAAATCGCCCCGCGATGGGTATTCACACCATTGGTCGCCTGTAGCATATCGTTCTCACAGGCCATCCCCAGCGGACGCAGCATCGCGAGGACATTTTCTGCCGCCACCGCCGCCGTGTTGTTGCCCATGATAAAAAACTTTTCCATCCACGGCGCAATGGCGGTAGTGCTACATTCAAATGCCGCCAGATCCATATCCCTATGCGCTCCCGAATTACGGATATCGACCAGACCAGGCTTTGGTGTCAGCCTGACTTCCGTCAGCAGCGCTCTCGCAACCAACCCGTTAAGATCGTTAGCCGCCAGCGATGAGTACGCTGGCGTACGCCGTTCAGTCACAACGCTCACGCTCATAGCATTCAATCCTTCGTGCAATTTCATCCAACAAAAGGTCAAGGGTGTGATGCTTACCCCGGGCACAGAGATGAGCATCCTGCTGACATATCAGACATGGCCGGGCGGGATACCCGAGGTCACGGCGTGATAACGACTTTCCGTCGCTATCAATAATGTCGATATCCCAAAGCCGCCCTAACGGATGGCTCATCTCTAGTGTCAACATGTGCTGTTTCAGTGCCATTGCCGGCGCACAGATCGCTGCCATCCATTCCGGGCCGCTGCGTTCATTCACATGCATGTCCCAGACGTTGACCCACTCCCTCTGTTCACAACGCATCTGTATTTCGGCAATTGCGTAATTGGCAACACGCCGCCAGACCGTCGAGTTTTTGACGGCGCCCGGTGCCACCAGCGTGAGGGAAATCAACGGTAGTCGATAGCAGTTCAACGCCTGATGCTGACTGGCGGCACGTTTATCGCGCGCTTGTAGCATCTCCTCCAGCGTAACTGCCTGGCCCTGGTACAGCAGATCTGCGCCCTTCATCAGCCTTTAACCTGGCGAATAACGTCAATCACTGAACCGTCGCGATAACGCACCACAGCCACCACCCGATCGGTAAACTCAATCGGCTGCGGTTTACCCGTCAGTTGCTCAGCGCGCTGTTGCAGTTGTTCGATGGTCATCAGCGCCACACCCGCGGCACGCAGGTTATCAAGCAGATCCTGACGTGCGGGGTTCACCGCAATACCATGGTCGGTAACCAGCACATCAACGCTTGCCCCAGGCGTTACGGTGGTCAGCACTTTTTCCACCACGCACGGAATTCGGCCACGGACCAGCGGCGCGGTAATAATAGTGAGATCGGCGCCTGCTGCCGTATCGCTATGGCCGCCCGATGCACCACGCAGTACGCCGTTTGAACCGGTCATCACGTTCACGTTAAAATTTACGTCAATCTCCAGCGCGCTCAGCATCACCACGTTCAGGCGTTCGCATGCCGCGCCTTTAGAACCGGGGTTAGCGTATTGATTGGTTGAGATTTCAATATGGTGTGGATTCTGCGCCAGCGAACGGGCAGCATCGCCATCGAATGATTGCGTATCCAGCAGCGCTTTGATCAACCCTTTCTCATGCAGATCCACCATAGTGCCGGTGATCCCGCCCAGGCCAAAACTCGCCGTAATGTTGTGGCGACGCATTTTGTCTTCGAGGAAGCGACTAACCGCCAGAGAAGCGCCACCGGTGCCGGTTTGCAGCGAGAAACCGTCACAAAAATAGCCCGAGTGTTCGATCACATTGGCCGCCTGGCGGGCGATCAACAGTTCACGTGGGTTGCTGGACAGACGAATCGCGCCCGCGGTGATTTTTTCCGGATCCCCTACCTCATCCACCTGCACGATCAAATCAACCTGATCCTGCGCGATACTGGCCGGATAATTGGGGAATTCGACCCACTCTTCAGTCAGGAGCACCACGCATTTAGCGTACTGCGCGTCAACCTGCGCATACCCCAAGGAGCCGCAGCGAGACTTGCCGCTAAAGCCGTTAGCATTACCAAATTCGTCGCAGCACGGCACCCCGAGGAAAGCGACATCAATATTCAGCTCACCGCTCTGAATCAGTTTTACGCGGCCGCCGTGAGAGTGGATCTGTACCGGGTTTTCCATCAAGCCAGCGGAGATCTCTTCCCCTAACTTGCCGCGCAGCCCGGAGGTGTAAATCTGCCGCACTACGCCATTTTTAATGTGTTCGATAAGCGGCCAGTGGGCATCTATTAATGAGCTGGAGGCAAGCGTCAGATCGCGGAATCCCATTTCCGCCAGCTTCGCCATCACCATATTGACGACTTTGTCGCCACCACGAAACGCATGGTGGAAGGATATCGTCATGCCATTTTTAAGCCCGGAGCGACGGATAGCCTCTTCAAGCGAACCACAAATTTTACGCCGACGTTTTTCCGTTTCGCAGGCAAGCCACGGGCTGTTCGCTGTTACCCCTTGGTAGGGCTGTAATCCTTCCGGTACGACATATTGCTGGTTGAGCATGGTTACAGTCTCTTTCATAGTTCCTTCCTTAATCACGAATACCGGAAGCCGACAGCGCCACCACTTTGCGCGCGTGGTCGATAATCGGGCCGTCAATCATTTTGCCGTTGAGTGAAACGACGCCCAGACCGCGAGACTCAGCCTCTTCAGCGGCGGCAATCACCTCGTGAGCATGCTCAACTTCTTTACGTGTCGGAGAATAAGCCTGATGTAACAGCTCAATCTGACGTGGGTTCACTAAGGACTTACCGTTAAAACCAAGCCCTTTCGCCAACTGCACTTCCTTCAGGAAGCCTTCTTCATTATTGATATCCGACCAAACGACATCATAGGCGGCAATACCCGCAACGCGCGCCGCGTGCAGCACCGCACAGCGGGCGTAGAACAGCTCGGTGCCATCGCCCCGGCTGGTGCCCATATCCATCACGTAATCAAATGCCGCCAGCGCAATCGCCACTAGGCGAGGTGTGGAGGTGGCGATGTCGACGGCATTGACCACGCCTTTCGCGGACTCGATCGCCGCCATCAGCTTAGTACTGCCGACTTCACGTCCACATTCACGTTCGATCCGTTCGACCTGCGCTTCCAGCTCCAGCACATCGTTTTTGCTGTCGGTTTTCGGCAGACGCACGATATCCGCGCCGCCACGTACGACGGCCTCAAGATCGGCCAGACCGAATGGCGTGTTCAGTGGATTAATGCGCACCACTTTTTCAACATCCTGATAGAACGGATGTTGAAGCGCGTGATGGACTAAAAGGCGGGCGGTATCTTTCTCACGTAATGCTACGGCGTCTTCTAAGTCGAACATCACCGCGTCAGCACCGTAGACAAACGAGGTGCTCAACATGGCCGCATTTGCGCCGGGAATAAACAACATACTGCGACGTGGTCTCATAACGCACTCCATTGAATTTCCGTTTGTTCTGCAGCACGCAGCGCCGCCGCCTGCACTCGGGCGCGCAAAATACACTCCAGCGCGCCTTTGTCATCGACGCTAACCAGCGCGCGTTCGACGCCCAGCTTCGCCAGCGTTTCGCGCACCACGCTTTCAATGGCCGCGCCAAACTGCTGCTTGACGAGGCTCTCCAGTTCCAGCCGAATACCCGGCTCAGAGGAAGGGCCAATCCTGACCATCACATCACTGGATTCCAGCGTGCCGGCCAGGGCATCCTTAATGATTTCCATAGGTTATGTTCCTTGTTAACGGTATTACGTCATACGGTTTCTGTATGTTCAGCGGCAAGCCGCTGTAAAAAGGCCAGCGTTCCGGCGGGCACCAGCGCGCTGACCGCTCGCCAGTCGCGTTCGGCGTAGAGTTTTCTGACCCGCGAGGCAGACACAGGAGCGCCGCCTAGCGCCATACGTGCCAGCTCAACCACCTCAATCGCCGGGCCGTTGCCGTGCGGATCGCCTAAAATGTTGTGCATCCGCTGGTTATAAGCTCGCGTCAGCGGACAAAACGGTTCATCGCCGACAAAGCGGTGTGTAATGCCCAGCGCGGGTGCAAGGCGTTCACGAAACAGCTGTAGATCGATCTGGCAGTGACAATCATCGACCGTCCCTTTTTCTTTAAGGAAGTAGCCGGGGAAAGTCGCCCGTGAAATGAGATAGGCAGAACCAGGGTACAGCGTGAGATTCTCAATGCCGGTAATCCCCTGCTCGATCAATGCCCAGCGGTCGGAGTAGCGAAACTGCGATGCGTCTTCTTTCACGACAAACAGGTGCAGCCAGTCGCATCTCGCCGCCGCCTGTTCAATCAGATAGCGATGGCCGAGCGTAAAGGGGTTGGCATTCATCACGATAGCGCCGATGGTCTTTCCCGGCTGACGATAGAGCGCCAGCTGGCGACAAAAACGAGTCAGCCGCTCGCTGCTGTTTTCCATCAGTACCGCCAGTGAGCCTGCCTGCGCGATGGGCCAAAAGCCCGCGCCAGAAAACAACACGCTATTTTCCGGTTTGGTAAACAGAAACAGCTCGCTACGGTTGAATTCGTAGGCCAACGTGAGCAGTTCGGTCAGCAGCTTCAGGCTCAGCCCCTCGCCTTGTAAGGAGGAAGAGACGGCGATGCATTTAAGTACATTGCCGGCGATAGCGCCGCAGCCTACGATATCGTTTTGCCACTCGGCGCAAATCACGACTTCACAATCAGCGTCCAGAGAGAGCCCGGCGTGTTTCAGAAAACGCGCCACCGCCCGGCGGCGCGTTTCGTCCTGCTGCGGATAAATACGCTTAAACGTTAGATTCATTATTCTGCGTCCGTAACAAATAACGCCACATATTTCGCCAGCGTTTACGCCATTCGTCTGGAATAGAAATCACATTTCCCATGCTAGTTTTATTACCTTTATAGTTTTTATGTTTTTAATTAAAGAAGACAATAAAAATAATTAAATTAATAAAAAACACTGCCATTCAGTGAAGATAATCACATCGCATCAGGAATTGAATTTATTAATATTCGCCGCGCTACTCCTATCTCTAAACAGGATGATGTTTATGACTAACATGACCCAAGCTCCGGCCTCGGAGAAAAAGGGCGTGCGCGACCTGCTGGGATTTAGAATCTTCGGTATGTCGCTACCGCTTTACGCGTTTGCTTTAATTACGCTGTTACTTTCTCATTTTTATAATGCGCTACCCGACGACTTAGTCGGTGGCTTCGCCATTATGTTTATTATTGGTGCCATTTTTGGCGAAATTGGTAAAAGGCTGCCGATATTTAATAAATATATTGGCGGCGCGCCCGTAATGATATTCCTGGTCGCCGCCTATTTTGTGTATGCGGGCATTTTCACGCAGAAAGAGATTGATGCGATCAGCAACGTAATGGATAAGAGCAACTTCCTTAATCTGTTTATCGCGGTGCTGATTACCGGCGCTATTCTTTCGGTAAACCGGAAACTGTTGCTGAAATCACTGCTTGGCTATATTCCGACCATTCTGACCGGGATTGCCGGAGCGGCTATTTTTGGTATCGCCATTGGCTTGTGTTTCGGTATCCCGGTAGACCGCATCATGATGCTATACGTGTTGCCAATCATGGGCGGCGGTAATGGTGCAGGCGCGGTACCACTCTCTGAAATTTACCACTCGGTCACCGGTCGTTCTCGTGAGGAGTATTACTCCACCGCTATCGCTATTCTGACCATCGCCAATATCTTTGCCATTATCTTTGCCGCCGTACTCGACATTATCGGTAAAAAATACACCTGGCTTAGCGGTGAAGGCGAACTGGTACGTAAAGCCTCATTCAAGACCGAAGACGATGAAAAAGCGGGTCAAATCACCCACCGTGAAACGGCTATCGGGCTGGTGTTATCCACTACCTGCTTCCTGCTGGCCTACGTTGTGGCGAAAAAGATCCTGCCAAGCATTGGCGGCGTCTCTATTCACTATTTCGCCTGGATGGTACTTATCGTCGCGGCGCTGAACGCTTCAGGCCTGTGCTCTCCAGAGATTAAAGCTGGCGCTAAACGTCTTTCCGACTTCTTCTCCAAACAACTGCTGTGGGTGCTGATGGTCGGGGTCGGTGTTTGCTATACCGACCTGCAAGAAATCATTGATGCACTCACATTTGCCAACGTCGTCATCGCAGCAATTATCGTGGTCGGTGCCGTTGTCGGCGCGGCGGTAGGTGGCTGGCTGATAGGCTTCTACCCGATTGAATCATCTATTACCGCTGGCCTGTGTATGGCTAACCGCGGTGGTTCCGGTGACCTGGAAGTGCTTTCAGCCTGTAACCGTATGAATCTTATCTCCTATGCACAAATATCCTCTCGTCTGGGGGGCGGTATTGTGCTGGTTATCGCCAGCATCGTGTTCAGCATGATGGTGTAAAAAAACGCACGGCGGTGTCTTTGCCGCAAACGACCTGGAGAAAAGTAGAGGCCAAAGCCGGGGGCGGCCAAGGGAAATCCACTCTACTCCTTAGCCGGATTCACCTGGAAGGTTGTCGTCAAGGTCACCGTCGTGCCTCTCATTATGGAAAATGATTCATGAATGAAGCTGTATTACTGGGTGAAGGCTTCACCCTGATGTTCCTTGGCATGGGCTTTGTGCTGATCTTTCTGTTCCTGCTGATCTTTGCCATCCGCGTGATGTCTGCCGCCATTGCCCGCTTTTTCCCTGAGCCCGTCGCTGCACCCGTGCCTCGCGCCGCGCCCGTCGTGGACGATTTCACCCGCTTAAAGCCGGTGATTGCCGCCGCCATTCACCATCACCGCCTTAACGCTTAATTTCCGGAGGGATCCATGACTATTGCCATTACCGACGTCGTCCTGCGTGACGCTCACCAGTCTCTGTTCGCCACCCGTCTGCGCCTTGATGACATGCTGCCGATTGCCGCCGCGCTCGATGACGTGGGCTACGGGTCGCTGGAGTGCTGGGGCGGCGCTACCTTTGACGCCTGTATCCGTTTTCTCGGCGAAGACCCGTGGGTCCGCCTGCGCGAGCTGAAGAAAGCCATGCCGAAAACCCCGCTGCAGATGCTGCTGCGCGGCCAGAACCTGCTGGGCTACCGCCACTACGCCGATGACGTGGTGGAACGCTTTGTGGAACGGGCGGTGAAAAACGGCATGGACGTGTTCCGCGTCTTCGACGCCATGAACGACCCGCGCAATATGAAAGCCGCCCTGCAGGCGGTGCGCAGCCACGGCGCGCACGCCCAGGGGACGCTCTCCTACACCACCAGCCCGGTGCACACGCTGCAGACCTGGCTGGACCTGACCGAACAACTGCTGGAGACCGGCGTTGACTCCATCGCCATCAAGGATATGTCCGGTATTCTCACGCCGATGGCGGCGTATGAGCTGGTCAGCGAAATCAAAAAACGCTACGACGTGCGTCTGCACCTGCATGCTCATGCCACCACCGGCATGGCGGAGATGGCGCTGCTGAAAGCCATTGAAGCGGGCGTCGACGGCGTGGACACGGCGATTTCCTCAATGAGCGCCACCTACGGCCACCCGGCCACTGAAGCGCTGGTGGCGACTCTCGCCGGCACGGAATACGACACCAGGCTGGATATCCTGAAGCTGGAAAACATCGCCGCCTACTTCCGCGAGGTGCGCAAAAAGTACCACGCCTTTGAAGGCCAGCTGAAAGGCTACGACAGCCGCATTCTGGTGGCCCAGGTGCCCGGCGGGATGCTCACCAACCTTGAAAGCCAGCTGAAGCAGCAGAATGCGGCCCATCGTCTCGACGAGGTGCTGGCGGAAATCCCTCGCGTACGCGAGGACCTCGGCTTTATCCCGCTGGTCACCCCGACCTCGCAGATTGTCGGCACCCAGGCGGTGCTCAACGTGCTGACCGGCGAGCGCTACAAAAGCATCGCGAAAGAGACGGCGGGCATTCTGAAAGGCGAATACGGCCGCTCCCCGGCCCCGGCGAACGCAGCGCTACAGGCGAAGGTGCTTGACGGTGCGCAGGCTATCACCTGCCGCCCGGCAGACCTGCTGAAGCCGGAGCTGGCGGCGCTGGAAGCGAATATTACCTGTCAGGCACAGGAGAAAGGCATCCGCCTGGCCGACAACGCCATTGACGACGTGCTGACCGTGGCGCTGTTCCCGCAACCGGGGATGAAGTTCCTGGAAAACCGCCATAACCCGGCGGCGTTTGAGGCGCTACCACAGCTGGAAAGCGCGAAACCGGCCCCGGCGGCAAAACCGGCCACTTCCGGCATCTACACCGTGGAAGTGGATGGCAAAGCCTTTGTGGTGAAGGTGAGCGACGGCGGCGATATCAGCCAGGTCCCCACCGCAACGCCAGCACCGGTGGCAGCCGCGGCCCAGGCGGGCACAGGCACCCCGGTCACCGCGCCGCTGGCGGGCACTATCTGGAAAGTCATTGCTGCGGAAGGTCAGGCCGTGGCGGAAGGCGACGTGCTGCTGATTCTGGAAGCCATGAAGATGGAGACCGAAATCCGCGCCGCGCAGGCCGGAACTGTACGCGGTATCGCCGTGAAGTCCGGGGACGCCGTCTCCGTGGGCGATACCCTGATGACGCTGGCGTAAGGAACGGAATCGATGGAAAGTCTGAACGCCCTGCTTCAGGGCATGGGGCTGATGCACCTTGGCGCAGGCCAGGCCATCATGCTGCTGGTTAGCCTGCTGCTGCTGTGGCTGGCGATTGCGAAGAAGTTCGAGCCGTTGTTGCTGTTGCCGATTGGCTTCGGCGGCCTGCTCTCCAATATCCCGGAGGCAGGCATGGCCCTCACCGCGCTGGAAAGCCTGCTGGCGCATCACGACGCCGGGCAGCTGGCGGTGATTGCCGCGAAGCTCCACTGCGGGCCGGACGTACACGCCATTAAAGAGGCATTAGCGCTGGCGCTGCCGTCGGTGCGGAGCCAGATGGAAAATCTGGCGGTGGACATGGGCTACACGCCGGGGGTGCTGGCGCTGTTCTATAAAGTGGCGATTGGCTCCGGCGTCGCGCCGCTGGTTATCTTTATGGGCGTCGGCGCGATGACTGACTTCGGCCCGCTGCTGGCCAACCCGCGCACCCTGCTGCTGGGCGCGGCGGCGCAGTTCGGCATCTTCGCCACCGTGCTGGGGGCGCTGACGCTGAACTACTTCGGCGTTATCCACTTCACCCTGGCGCAGGCGGCGGCAATCGGCATCATCGGCGGCGCGGACGGCCCGACGGCGATTTATCTCTCCAGCAAGCTGGCCCCGGAACTGTTGGGGGCGATTGCGGTGGCGGCCTACTCCTACATGGCGCTGGTGCCGTTAATTCAGCCACCGATTATGAAACTGCTGACCACGGAGAAAGAGCGCAAAATCCGCATGGTGCAGCTGCGCACCGTCAGCAAGCGGGAGAAAATCCTCTTCCCGGTGGTACTGTTGCTGCTGGTGGCACTGCTGCTGCCGGACGCCGCGCCGCTGCTGGGGATGTTCTGCTTCGGCAACCTGATGCGCGAAAGCGGCGTGGTGGAACGCCTGAGCGACACGGTGCAGAACGGGCTGATTAATATCGTGACGATTTTCCTCGGCCTGTCGGTGGGGGCCAAGCTGGTGGCGGATAAGTTCCTGCAGCCGCAGACGCTGGGCATTCTGGTGCTGGGGGTGATTGCGTTTGGTATCGGCACCGCCGCCGGGGTGCTGATGGCGAAGCTGATGAACGCGTTCAGCAAAAACAAAATCAACCCGCTTATCGGTTCGGCGGGCGTGTCGGCGGTGCCGATGGCGGCCCGCGTCTCGAACAAAGTGGGGCTGGAATCGGACGCGCAGAACTTCCTGCTGATGCACGCAATGGGGCCGAACGTTGCCGGGGTGATCGGCTCGGCGATTGCGGCGGGCGTGATGCTGAAGTATGTGCTGGCGATGTAATTTCCGATGGGATACGCGCGGCGTATCCCATTTTCATCCCAATGTAGTCTGAAAAAAAAGTAAATATGAACTGGCTCAGGAACCACTCATCCCGAATGTCGGAATATCGCTTTTTTAAATATATTCACTTCCCTATGTTTATCCGAAAAATGGCCCTATGGTTTTCCCGATGTTCCTTTCAGAATCGCATCTTTCTACTGATCTTATTTACTTCCACGGTAGTGATGCTGGCAATGTCGTGGTACCTCACGAACATCACCAAAGATCGATTGCACTATCAGGTCGGCCAGCGCGCACTGATTCAGGCGATGCAGATCTCGGCGATGCCTGAACTGGTTGAGGCCGTGCAGCACAACGATCTTACACGCATCAAAGCGTTGATCGACCCGATGAGATCGTTCTCCGATGCCACCTATATCACGGTCGGGGATGAAAAAGGCCGGCGTCTGTACCATGTGAATCCTGATGAGATAGGTAAATACATGGAGGGAGGAGACAGCGATGACGCGCTGTTCAATGCAAAAAGCTACGTCTCTGTTCGCCAGGGGTCTTTAGGGTCATCGCTGCGCGGTAAGTCGCCTGTTCAGGATCAAACCGGCAGGGTCATTGGCATCGTTTCTGTTGGCTATACCCTCGAGCAATTGGAAAACTGGCTCAATCTCCAGATTGGATCGTTTATGTTTCCCATGGCCGTCTTACTGCTCCTGCTGCTCTACTGTGCCCGGCGCTTTTCTCTGCACATTAAAAAACAGATGTTGAATATGGAGCCACAGCAGCTTTCACAGTTGCTCATCCAGCAAAGCGTGTTATTTGAATCCGTTTTTGAGGGGCTTATCGCCATCGACTCGTCTCATCGCATTACCGCCATTAACCAGACGGCACGACGGATGCTTAACCTCAGCCAGCCAGAGGCCGAGTTGATTGGGCAAGCAATAGATAGCGTGGTAACGCCAGAGACCTTTTTTTATGATGTTCAGCAGAAGAACAAAAAAGATGAGATTGTGACGTTCAATGACGTCAAAGTGATTGCCAGCCGTATGGCCGTGAGCTTAGACAGCCAGCCGCAAGGATGGGTGATTAGCTTTCGCAGCAAAGATGATATTAATACCCTGAGCCTACAGCTAAGCCAGGTTCAACAATATGCCGATAACCTGCGCGCCGTACAGCACGAGCACCGTAACCTGATTTCCACCATCGCCGGGCTGCTGTTCCTGAAACGTTACGACAACGCGCTGGCGCTGATTCAGCAGCAATCTGAAAGCCACCAGAAGGTGCTCGATTTTATTGCCCACAACTTTAAAGACCATCACCTCGCCGGTTTACTGATTGGCAAATATTACCGCGCGAAGGAGTTGGGCCTCGAGCTGGTTTTCGATCCCGCCTGCTACGTCGAGCAACTGCCGCTATCGCTCTCCCATAACGAATGGATCTCCATTGTCGGCAACTTACTGGATAATGCCTATAACGCCACCTTGCTCAACCTCGCAGGCTCACGCCAGATCGAATGTCTTATCAACAGCGAAGGCAGTGAGGTGATTATTGAAGTCGCCGACCAAGGCATCGGCATTAATGAAGATATCCGCCAGCATATTTTTGAACGCGGGGTGACCAGCCGCGACAGTGGCGATCACGGCATCGGTTTATGGTTAGTTCGCAGCTACGTTGAGCAGGCTAACGGCAACATTATTATTGATAACAATAGCCCTTACGGCACCATTTTTACCCTCTACCTACCCTTTACCAGAGATGAAAATCATGGATAGCATTACGACGCTGATTATTGAAGATGAGCCGATGCTGGCGGAAATACTGGTGGATACCATCAAGCAATCGCCGCAATTTCAGGTCATCGGTGTGGCCGATAAAGTGGAGAGCGCTAAAAAGCAGATTCGCCTGTATCAACCCGAGCTGATCCTACTGGATAATTTCCTTCCCGATGGTAAAGGCATTGATTTAATTCGGCATACGATCAATACACAGTACGCCGGACGGATTATATTTCTCACCGCCGATAACCACATGGATACCATCAGCGAAGCACTACGTCTTGGCGTGTTTGATTATCTGATTAAACCCGTGCATTACCAGCGATTACAGCATACGCTGGAACGCTTTTCGCGCTATCGCGGCTCGTTACGTTCCAGCGAGCAAGCTAATCAAACCCACGTTGATGCGCTCTTTAATATTCAGGCTAAAGAACAGATAGCAGAACCTGCCTCAGGGCTACGCGGTATTGATGAAAACACGTTCAACCGCGTATTGCAGATATTTGCCGACCCACAAACGGTGCACACCGCCGACTCGTTAGCGCGGATCCTCGGCAGCAGTAAGACAACCGCCAGGCGCTATCTGGAGCAAGGCGTGAAAAACGAACAGTTGGAGGCGGAGATCAGCTATGGCAAAGTCGGCAGGCCAGAGCGCATCTATCGCCGTAAGGTTCCAGGGCTATGAGCACAACGTATAGTTAACGATCATCTGCCCTTTTTTCATCTTCACCTGGGTAATCGTCACCTGCCCAATGTCGGATAAACGCGCAACATGCGTACCGCCGCAAGGGTAAGCGGACAGCTCACCGAACCCGACTTCGCGCAAACCGCCGTCGAATGTCACCCTGCGAGGAAGATCCTCCGCCTGCCAGGCGTTGATTTTTGCTAGCAGTGATGGTGCATCCGGCAGCGTGCCGTTTCCGCCAGCGGCGAAAGTAATGCGTCCTTCATTGGGCCAATGGTGTGCTTTCACCGGGAGCCAGCCGAACGCGGTACCCGCCAGGCCGATAAGGTGCCCTGCCGAGTGCAGGCGGGCGTGCAGTTGGCGCTGTGCAGCATCCACGCGCAGGTTCACGACGCCGGGGAGGAGCGGTTTTGCCACGATATGCAGCACATCGTCACCGCGCGCGAGCACTGTTTCAACCGGCTCGTTATCAATCCAGCCCGCATCCGCAGGCTGTCCGCCGCCCTGCGGGTGAAAAAGGGTTCTATCCAGCACCACCGCGTACCGTCCATCCGGCTCAGCAGAGCAGCTCAGCAAGTTAGCCTGTCCTTCTGTGCGATCGCAGGTGTAATAAAGACGTTCAGTCATGATTGCTCTCCTCTTGATGGGAAGAGTATATTCACTTTACTGACGGCGATAATCCTGCGCTGGTTCAATGCATCTTTGCCTGGTACGCACAAATGAATCCTAACCTTCTTCCCGACCTTGCTACCTTTGTGTTGATTATCGACCAGGGGAGCTTCTCCGCCGCCGCCAAAGCCTCAGGCGCTACGCCTTCCGCTATTAGCCGCAGCGCTTCACGCCTCGAGAAGGCGCTGGGCAGCAAACTGCTACATCGTACGACGCGCAAGCTGGCGCTCAGCGAAACGGGCAAAATAGTGTATGCACACGCGCAGGAAATGCTGCATGCGGCGCAAATGGCCGTCGACTCGGGAAGCAGCCGACAAAGCATCGCGCAGGGTAAGCTGACCCTCAGCGTGCCCAAGGCGGTGGGACGGTTTGTCATTCATCCTCTGATGGCCGAATTCTTTGCACGCTACCCGCAGGTGGACGTCTGTCTTCGGCTGGAAGACCGCTACATGGATTTAATCGACGATGGCGTCGACCTTGCGCTGCGCATCAGCCAGTCGCCCTCGCCGGGCCTGTACGGGAAACCGCTGATGCCGGTCAGCCATGTGATATGCGCGACTCCCGCGTACTTACGCGATCACGGTACGCCCGAGCACCCGCAGGCGCTTCGCGATCATAGCTGTATCAGCCTTGGCGAGACCCCTGCGGATTCGCGCTGGAAGTTTCGATGCGGTGAGCGTGTGGAGACCATTCAGACTCGCGGCCGCTACGCCGCCAACCATACCGGTGTGCGTCTGGATGCGGTGAAAAATAACCTCGGCATCGGCAGCCTGCCGCTCTTTACCGCCCGCGAGGCACTTGCGAGCGGAGAGATCGTCCAGGTCCTGCCAGAATGGGAATTTATCAGCGACTACAGCGGCGACCTGTGGCTGCTGTGGACGCGTAATCAACATATGCCCGCCAGAATGCGGGCGATGATTGATTATCTCAGCGAGAAGCTACCGCTACACAACACCTGATCACGGCGCGCGGGCAAAGACCTCCGCCACCCACTGGCGAAAACCGTCCACATCAAGATCCAGCGCCACCTGCGCGTTGGCGGGCTGCCCCAGACGCCCTTCAATATCCACCACCGTGGTGCCAGCGGTGTATTGCCCCTGGGTTTCCACCGCCACAAAGCAGCTGTGCAGCGTAAACAGGTCCGGACGGACCAGCCAGGCAATGGCGCAGAGGTCGTGCATCCGCAGGCCGCTCTGCATACTGCCGCTACGATAGTGGCTGAACAGCGCGTGAAGCATACTGCCGGTCTTATTCAGCGCGGGAAGCGTAGACAGATACTCCGGCGTCAGCACGGCCTGATTGGTCACATCCAGCCCGCACATCACAATCTCCAGACCGCTGCGGAACACCAGCGCGGCGGCTTCCGGATCGATAGCGATATTGAACTCGGCGTTCGGCGTAAAGTTACCGCGCCCGGCGGAGCCGCCCATGATCACCAGGCGACGGATATTAAAACGACACTCAGGATACTGAGTCAGCAGCAGTGCGATATTAGTCAGCGGCCCGATAGCCACCAGCGTAATCGGCTGCGGCGCGTGCATCAGCGCATCACGAATCGCCTGGAACGCCGGTTTGGCCAGCGGCTGGCGGTTGTGCTCGACAAAATCATAGCCTTCCATGCCCGACTCGCCGTGAACCGAGGCGGCGTCACGTAGCGGACGCACCAGCGGCGCGGCGGCTCCCTGTGCGAGTGGCACATCGGCGTCCCAGAAATGCAGGAGCTGTAAACCGTTACGGGTGGTTTTTTCGACCGAGACGTTGCCGGCAACGGTGGTCATCAGCTGAAGATCCAGCTCGGGGGCAAAGAGCGCAGCGGCAATCGCCGCCGCATCATCAATACCGGGATCGGTATCCAGAAAAATAGGTAGACGCATGATTTCTCCCTAAAAAAATGCCAGACGTTAAGCCTGGCATTTTTTCACATTCGCGGGAGAAATAATTTATTCAACTTCACGAACATCCACACGCAGCTCGCGCGGAACTTCGAAAACAATATTCTCTTCGCGGCCTTCAAGGGTGATGGCTTCGCCGCCGCCCAACGATTGCAGGCGGGCAATCACGTTCTGCACCAGAATATCCGGCGCGGAAGCTCCGGCAGTCACGCCGACGCAGGCGGCGTCTTTCACCCAGGCTTCCTGGATGTCCGCCGCATCGTCAATCAGATAGGCCGCTTTGCCCATCCGCTGCGCCAGTTCGGCCAGACGGTTGGAGTTGGACGAGTTTTTGGAGCCGACCACCAGCACCACGTCGGCCTGCTGGGCGAGCGATCGCACGGCTTCCTGGCGGTTAGTGGTGGCGTAGCAGATATCATCTTTGCGCGGACCAACGATTTTCGGGAAGCGCTGGCGTAAGGCATCAATAACGTCGGAGGTATCATCCACCGAGAGCGTGGTCTGGGTCATAAATGACAATTTGCCCTCGTCTTTGACCGTCAGCTTCAGCACGTCTTCCGGTGACTCGACGAGGTACATGCCGCCTTTCGGGTTGCTGTACTGACCCATCGTACCTTCCACTTCCGGGTGACCGGCGTGGCCAATCAGAATGGATTCTTCACCACGACGGCTGGCGCGCGCCACTTCCATATGCACTTTCGTGACTAATGGACAGGTCGCGTCGAAAACCGTGAGATCGCGGCTTTTGGCTTCGTTACGTACGGCCTGAGAGACCCCGTGCGCGGAGAAGATAAGGATAGCGCCATCCGGCACTTCGCTAATTTGCTCGATAAAAATCGCGCCGCGTTCACGCAGACTGTCCACCACGTAGCGGTTGTGCACCACTTCGTGACGGACGTAGATTGGCGCGCCATAAATGGCGAGCGCATTTTCAACAATGCTGATAGCGCGGTCAACGCCTGCACAAAAGCCGCGTGGGTTGGCCAACAGGATCTGCATGTTACGCCTCCAGTACCGGATCGACTTCCAGTACTTCAATATCAAAATGAACGGTATGGCCCGCCAGCGGATGGTTAAAATCAACCGTGATGGAATCACCGTTGATTTCGCGGATCACGCCCGGCATTTCGCTGCCATCCATCGCGGTGAACAGCATGATCGCGCCGATTTCCGGCTCGCCCGCATCCATAAATTCGCGGCGGGAGAAATACTGGATCAGGTCGGGCGTCGAGATACCAAACGCCGCATCCGGCTCCAGAGAGAAGGATTTTTTGTTCCCGGCCTTCAGGCCGAGAAGATGCTGCTCCAGCCCTTCAGACAGGGAGGCGTCGCCCAGACGAAACAGCGCCGGTTTGCCGTTGTTACGGGTTGACTCAGCGGTAGAGCCATCGTCCAGTTTCAGCGTGAAGTGCACCAGCACCGCGCTATTGCTTTGAATCGAGTTAGACATGCAGGTACAGCCTTCTATCTTACGACATTGAAATGACGGTTATTGTTATACGTTCGGCGTGGTCCGTGCGCCCGGTGGCGCTGCGCTTACCGGGCCTACCCTCCAGGCCAGATAAGTACAGCGCCATCCGGCACCAGGCTACGCCTGCTTTTTCGGCAGGAAGCCTTCCAGCACAATCAACGCCGCGCCGATACAAATTGCCGTATCGGCCAGGTTGAAGGTGGCAAAGTGCCAGTCGCCGACGTAGAAATCGATCATGTCGACAACAAAGCCGTGCCACAGACGGTCGAACAGGTTACCCAGCGCGCCGCCGATGATCAGCGCATAAGCGATGTTATTCAGCTTCTGCGTAGCTTTGGAACGGTACATCAGTACCGCCAGCGCCACGCAGATACCGATAGCGATACCCGCGAAGAACCAGCGCTGCCAGCCGCCGCTGTCCGCCAGGAAGCTGAACGCGGCGCCATAGTTACGCGCATAATGCAGATTAAGCGACGGGAACAGCGACACCGTATCCCCCAGAGCAAAGTTCTGGAGGATCAGGTACTTGCTGCCCAGATCGATAATCAGCACGGCTACTACCAGCCACAGCCAGCGTAGCCCTGTTGAACAAATCGATTTACTCATCAGGCAAA
>ERZ1026892.364-NODE-364-length-21432-cov-32.510689_pt1 | contig 21432 bp, 10 predicted proteins | sample MGYA00380176_ERZ1026892 | MGnify/ENA primary metagenome ERZ1026892 (study PRJEB33269, sample SAMEA4719812) | human gut metagenome | biome: human-associated habitat; feature: organic feature; material: feces | place: Cameroon | collected 2013-10 ... | reverse complement strand
ACGGCAAGGTGGTGAAGAACGTTACTTCGGGCGATGGCGGCAACGTGGAAGACCCAGACAAGGATCCAAACGGAGGTGGAACCAACGGCGGCGGTTCAGGCAATACCGAAGGCGGCGGCTCAGGCAATACCGAAGGCGGTGGCTCAGGCAATACCGAAGGCGGTGGCACCAGCGGTGGAGACGCTGGCGGAGACGTAGGTCTGTAGTCCTACTACCAAGATAGAAAATCCCCAATCCTCGGGCTCATCGGGAGCACCAAGAGATTGGGGATTATCTTTTTCCAGCATTTCGCAAATGAGGGAATTGATTGAAGTAAAATCAATACGGGAACAGGAGCGGAAGCACGAAGGTCATTACCACGCCGATGATGATCTGCAACGGCAAACCTACCTTCACGTAGTCCATGAACGTATAGCCACCCGCCTTCATCACCAGCGCATTAGGCGGAGTGGAGAACGGAGAGGCAAAGCACATGCTGGCACCCAACGTTACCGCAAAGAGGAAGGAATAAGGACTCACGCCCACCTGCTGGGCTGCCACCAGGGCGATAGGAGCCATCAACACAGCCGTAGCGGTATTGCTGATGAACATCGTCATGAGAGAAGTGGTGAAATAGATTCCGGCAAGCAGAGCCGTCGGTCCCATCGAGCCGAGACTGTCTACCAGCCCCTGAGAAACCAGGGCAGAAGCACCCGTCTTCTCCAGCGCCGTAGACATCGGCATCATGGCGGCGATGAGCACGATGCTCTCCCAGTTGATGGTCTTGTAGGCAGCCTCCACGTTGCGGAAGCATCCGGCAAAGACGGTAAGCAGTCCGGCGATGATGACCGCCGTGACCGGAGCCACGGGGATGAAATCGAACACCATCATCGCTATCATCAAGAGCATGATGGCCGCAGCCACAGGCGCCTTGTAATCCAGGAGCACCTTGTCTGCCGTCTTCTCCGGCTGATCCAGCACCACCCAGTTGGTGGTATCTGCCGTAAGATGGGCCAGGTTGGTCCACTCTCCCTGCACCAGGAGCATATCTCCCACATGCAGCCTGGTGGCTATCAGATTGTCGGTAATATATTCCTTTCCCACCTTGCCGTCAGAAGAGCTTCCGCCACGCTTCACGCCCAGCACGTTGATGCCGAAGCGCTTGCGCAGGTTGGCATCTCCAATTCGCAATCCGGCAAAATTGGAAGTAGGCATTACTACTATCTCGGTCAGCCCCAGGTCGTAGAAATCAATCTTCACGTCCTTCATCTTCCTCAGGTCGTAATCCCGTGCAAAGCGCTCAATCTTCTCCTCGTCACCTATTATATATAAGGTGTCGTGCACGGCGATGGTACTGCTGCTCTTCGCCATGTTCTGGTTGATGTCCTTCACCAGTCCCAGTCGCGATTTCTTCCCGTTTCTGATTTCGATGATGCTCACGCCATATTTCTTCTGGATGCTGAGGTCTTTCAGGGTCTTGCCCACGATGTCCATCATCTGTCCGTTCTCGTCGATGGCAGCAGCCGTCCGCTTGCTGGGCACGATGTAGCGATGCATGTTGTCGAGCAGCCGGTATTCGTCTACCAGGTCATCGAGCGACTTGCCGTTCTTCTTTTTCTTGCCGTTCTGCTTCTTGCTGAGAAAGATTTTGCTCAGCGGCATGAGGACGATGATTCCGATGGCGATGACGATGATGCCCACGGGGAAGAAGGAGAAGAACGCCAGGGGCTTGAATCCCGCCTCGGTAAGCACCTCGTCGATGACCAGGTTGGGCGGCGTACCGATGAGCGTGAGCATTCCGCCCAGGCTTCCTGCGAAGGCGAGCGGCATGAGGAATCGCGATGACTGCATGCCCGAACCCGCAGCCAGACTCATGATGATAGGCATCATCAGCGCCACGGTTCCGGTATTGCTCACGAAGGCTCCGATAAACGAGGTTACCAGCATCACGAGGAGGAAGGTAACGGTTTCGTTGCCACGGGAGAGCGCCATCAGCTTATTGCCCGTCAGCTTGGCAAGGCCGGTCTGCATAATGGCTCCTCCCACCACGAAGAGGCCTATCATCATGATGACGATGGGCGAAGAGAAGCCGGCAAGAGCTTCTGCCGGCGTCAGGATTCCGAGAACTAAAAGTGCTGCCAAGGCAGTAAGAGCCACAATATCAGCTCTCACCCTGCCCCATATAAACATGGCAACCGTAATGATTAATATAATAAGCGTTATTGTCATGCTATGAAAGAATTTTAAATGAATCTTCTGCAAAGATACTTACTTTTTATCGTTTTTTTATCATTCTAATGCTAATATTTCTAAATTTATTGCAGATATTTCCCAAAAACTGCAATTAATCCATCAGTTTTCCTTACCTTTGCAATCCAGATAGACATACTGAACAATAGAATTAGAAGACTTAACAATACATTAATTTTTTTTAGATAATGGAACAAAACAAGGTTAAACCAGCTGATGGCAAGCTGGGTATCATGGTTGTAGGTTGTGGTGCAGTTTCTACTACATTCATGACTGGTGTATTTATGACTCGCAAGGGACTTGCAAAGCCAGTAGGTTCAATGACTCAATACGATAAGATTCGCGTGGGCAAGGGTGCAGACAAGAAGTATCTTCACTACAAGGACATCGTGCCTATGGCAGATCTCAACGACATCGTATTCGGCACTTGGGATGTTTATCCTCAGAATGCTTACCAGGCTGCTATGTATGCTGAGGTTCTGAAGGAAAAGGACATCAACCCTGTGCGCGAGGAACTGGAGCAGGTGGTTCCAATGAAGGCTGCCTTCGACAAGAACTACGCCAAGCGTCTGGATGGAGACAACGTGAAGGACTGCAAGACCCGCTGGGAGATGGTGGAGGCTCTGCGCCAGGACATCCGCGACTTCAAGGAGAAGAACGGCTGCTCCCGCATCGTCGTAGCCTGGGCTGCTTCTACAGAAATCTACGTACCGGTAGATATGGAAATCCACGGCTCATTGGCAGCTCTCGAGGCTGCGATGAAGGCTGACGATCGCCAGCACATCGCTCCTTCCATGTGCTACGCTTATGCAGCCCTTACCGAGGGTGCTCCTTTCATCATGGGTGCTCCTAACACAACGGTTGACATTCCTGCCATGTGGGAACTCGCTGAGAAGACTCACATGCCTATCGCAGGCAAGGACTTCAAGACTGGTCAGACTCTCGTGAAGAGTGGTTTTGCTCCTATCATCGGCACCCGCTGCCTCGGCTTGAACGGTTGGTTCTCTACCAACATCCTGGGCAACCGCGACGGTCTCGTTCTCGATGAGCCAGCCAACTTCCACACCAAGGAGGTGAGCAAGCTCTCTACCCTGGAGACTATCCTGAAGCCAGAGGAGCAGCCAGACCTCTACGGCCACGGCAACGACGAGGACACCCAGTATTATCATAAGGTACGCATCAACTATTATCCACCTCGCAACGACAACAAGGAGGGCTGGGACAACATCGACATCTTCGGATGGATGGGTTACCCAATGCAGATCAAGATCAACTTCCTGTGCCGCGACTCCATCCTTGCCGCTCCATTGCTGCTCGACCTCTGTCTGCTGAGCGACCTTGCTGCCCGTGCCGGCCGTTACGGCACCCAGCGCTTCCTGAGCTTCTTCCTCAAGGCGCCAATGCACGACTACACCAAGGGCGAGGAGGCTGTGAACAACCTCTACCAGCAGTACACCATGCTGAAGAACGCCATCCGCGAGATGGGCGGTTACGAGGCTGATGAAGAAATCGACTAAAAATATTTTCCCCCGATAAAGGACGGTAATGGTTGATTTCAAACAGACGAAGGTTGATTTCAGCAATACGCCCTGAAAGGGCAGAAGCTCCTAGCCCAGGGCAACACCCTGGGTTGTAGGGAGTTATAAATATACGCCCTGTAAGGGCAAAAGCTTTAGAATATGGGTAATAAAGCTTTTGCCCTTACAGGGCGCCTTGCTGACTGCTGTTTATACCCAGGGCGTTGCCCTGGGCTAGGAGCTTCTGCCCTTTCAGGGCGTGCGGGGCGAACTTACAAAACAGGGCGTGCGGGGCGAACTCGCTAAACTTGACAAACATTTAAATATATATTTATGACAAAGAAAGGTAAACATACCGTTTTATTTATTTGCCTCGGCAACATTTGCCGTTCGCCAGCCGGCGAGGGCATCATGAAGAGTCTGGTAGAGAAGGCAGGACTGGCAGATGAATTCGAAATCGATTCTGCCGGAATCGGAAACTGGCACGTGGGGCAGCTGCCTGACAGCCGCATGAGGAAATGTGGCGCTGAACACGGATATAATTTCAACAGTCACGCCCGCCAGTTCCAGAAGTCAGATTTCGGAAGATTCGAAACCATCGTGGTGATGGATAATGAGAATTACCGTGCCATTACCTCCATGGCTTCCTGCCAGGCAGATAAGGACAAGGTGGTCCGGATGGCCGATTTCCTGACCCACCATCGCGAATACACCACCGTTCCCGACCCATATTATGGCGACATGGGCAATTTTGAACTGGTCATCACCCTATTGGAAGATGCCTGCCAGGGGTTGCTGCAAAGCATCATCGAGTAAAAAAGATACAACATATTAATCATACTATCATCTACAAAAAAGTCCTCCGGAAGTAAACATCGCATTACTTCCGAAGGATTTTTTTTATGATAGCATTTTTAAAAATAATATTTTTTATGATAGCATTTTTTCAAATGATAGAATCATAAAACACGATTGCAATCTTCTCGCTTCCCGGCAGATAAAGATAGCCTACGCATTCGGCTGCATCAGCCTTGAACGGACGCCAGGAGAGCTTGCTCCAGTTAATCTTGTCCGTGCTCTGAGCCACAGGAACCTGAGGGATCAAACTGCCATCCTTGACCAGAATGATGCAAGGAAGAGGCTGGGAAACCGTTGCCGAACCCGAAGCCTCAGCATAAGCCTTCACCTCCTGAGCCGTAGGGATGGAAATCTCCTGATAGCCACCCTCATAAACCTTACCGCTCTGATAATCAATCCATTTGCCCTTAGGCAAATAAACCGTACGGCTACTGCCCGACTCCAGGAGCGGAGCCACCAGCAGCTGGGAACCATACATGTATTCATCCTCTACCAGCCATGCACCCGCATCATGAGGGAACTCTACGAAGAGCGCACGAACCATCGGCAATCCCTTCTCCGAACAATCCTTTGCCTGCGCATAGACATAAGGCATCAGCTGATACTTCATCTCGGCATTGGCACGGAAAGCATCCGTAAAATCCTTGCTGATGAGCCAAGGCTCGGTAGGAGGCGCTCCATGAGCGCGGGTATGGGAACTCAGGAAACCGAACGGCAACCAGCGACGATAGAGATCGTCAGGACTCTGGGTTACAAAGCCGCCCATATCATGACTCCAGAAAGAGAAACCGCTCAAGCCGAAGCTCAAGCCACCTCGCAAGTCACCCATCATTCCTACGCTTCCAATCTCGTTGGTAGCCGCATCGCCACCCCAATGGAGAGGGAAACGCTGGCTTCCTGCCCACGCACTTCGTGCCCAGATTACGCCCTCCTGGTCGGCAGAATTTGCCTTCACGGCTTCCCAGAGCGCCTTATTATAGCGCAGAGGATAGAGATTGTGCTCATAGAAGCCCGTCTTGCCGCTGGCATAAAGACCATCATAAGGAGCAGCCTCACCAAAATCGCACTTGATGACGCCCACTCCCTGCTTGATGAGATGAGCTATCTTGTCCTGATACCAGCTTACGGTCTTCGGATTGCTCAGGTCGAGCACAGCATCCTCGTAATTGAGCGTACCGTTGGCATTTCTTACCGCCATTCCGCCTTCAACCAATTCATGGAAGTAACGATTTTTCGGAGTGAAGTAAGGCAACTGCCAGAGGCAGGTATGGAAGCCGTCCTTCTTCAGGGTCTTCAGCATTCCCACAGGGTCCTTGAAGCGGTCCTTGGCAAACTCATAGTCACATTGCCAGTCTACGCCAAACCATCCCGTGTCGAAATGAATCACGTCGGCAGGAATGCGGTTGGCTCTCAGCTGATGGGCAATCTCCAGTCCCTCTTTCTGCGAGAAGTAGGAAATGCGGCTCATCCAGGTGCCGAAAGTCCAGAGAGGAAGCATCGGCGACTTGCCCGTCACGTTGGTATATTTATCCAGAATCTCCTTTGGCTCTCCGAAGAAAACGAAGAAGTCCATCGTCTCATCGCCCATGAACAGGCGCTGGGCTCCGATGTAGCTGGCTCCGAAATCGGCAGTTGTAGGAGCCGAAGTATGCATAAATATTCCATAGCCACGGTTGGAGAAATAGAAAGGCACAGGCTTGTACATTCCGTCGGTTTCAGGACCCTGCGGGTCTACCACGGAAATATTCACCTTCTGCCCCACCTTGTTGAGCGAGGTGAAGCTCTCTCCGCAACCATAGATTCGCTCTCCCGGCGAAAGCATGAAGACAGGGTTGATGCTGCGCGAATTGTCGCTTCCGCGCTTGATGAAATTGAACGGCAGGAGTTTTACCTGCGTACTGTCGTTGTCTATTATATGTCGAGTTTGTGTAAGTATTTTTCCTTTCGCATCGCGAAGAATCAATCGGAACGGATACTTCTGGATTTCCAGCTCTCCATTTCCGTTTTTATAAATGATGCTTTGTGCCGACGCCGACGTGTTCCATCTACCCTTCCCCATGCGGGCGTTCCCGTTGCCGAAGTTCCCGGAGATAAACTCAGGTGAGAACATCGGGTCGTTAGCCTCGTCCATCTTAGGTTCGATAGGCGAAGTGAAGACGGTAACGCGCAGGGTTCGGTCGTCAATCTTCTGAATCCTGATTTTCAGGTTTGGGTCGTTATCGTACTGCGTGTCGGGGAAATCGAGCATCTTCATCCTGACCGGCCAATAACCGTTGAGGTTGAAAGCCTGTCGGGGTGCCAGCTGGTAACGCTTCCAGTTGAGCAATCCTTCGCCCTTGTTCAGGTCGAAGCCAGCGATGCTGTCGGCAAGGAAATAAGTATTTGCCAAATCGCTGAAATCGCCCGAAACATCGGGTGCCTGACATTGTAAGTATTCTATGCCATTATTAGTTTTAAGCTGTGCCTGGCCTGCCATCGCAAGGCTCAGGGCACATAGGGTTAAAATTGATTTTCTCATGATTCAAAAAGATTTTTTATTCTATAATTCCAAAGCTGCTTCCTGCAAGTCTACTGCCTTAGCCTGGAGCTTGCCTTTGCCCTTCAATACCACCACGCACTTGCCGAAGAATGCCTTGCGATGAGGGTCGGTAAAACGCTCCAAAGAGGTCTGGCAACCATTATCCGTGCCCAGAATCTGAGCATCAGAAGAGAAGAAAATCTGGTTCTCGGCATTCGGACAGAGATTTCCGTCCTTATCCACCACATTCACTTCTACGAAGGTTGTAGGCTCGGCAGAGCCATAAGCCAGATTGCCCTGATAGGTCTTCTTCAGGACGATATGATGAGGAGCACCCGCAGTCCTGATGGTCTGCTCGCCCACCAGCTTGCCGCCCTTTCTAGCCACGACCTTTACTTCGCCCGGCTGGAAGGCAACTCGCCACATCACGTGATATTCCGTACTCTTCCGGAAGGCTTCACCCTCGTTCTTCGCACCATAGACGGTCTTCTTGCGAACACCCTGGCTCTTGCCGTTCACGAAGAGCTCCACCTCGTCTGCGTTGTTGTAGTAGCACCACATGTCGATGGTCTGTCCCGGAATCCAGTTCCAATGAGGGAAGAGATGAAGCACGTTCTTCTGCGTCCACTCACTCTGATACATATAATAGCTGTCCTTCGGGAGACCCGCCAGGTCGATGATTCCGAAGTAGCTGCTGCGTGCCGGATAAGCATAAGGAGTAGGTTCGCCGATATAATCGAAACCGGTCCAGATAAACTGTCCGCCCACGAAATCATGATGCTTCACCACGTCCCATGTCTCCTCGTGCGTGCTGCTCCATGAAGCATGGAAATTATCATAAGCCGAGCACTTGAAGGAAGGGTCGCAGTAAGGCAGCCACCACTCCTTAGGAGCCTTATAGATACTGTCGCTCGGCATCATGTAAAAGCCGCGCGTCTGCAGGGCAGAGACACTCTCCGAGAAGATGAAAGGCTTGCCCGGGAAGTTCTTCGGAACATCCTTCACCCATTGATGATGGTAATTGAAACCTATCACGTCGATGGCTCCACTCTTGAAGAGATGGTTCTTCGGGTCAGGCTCATTACAGCCAGCCGTAACCGGACGCGTTCCCCACGGATCATACTCCTTGACTATCTGGGCTAGATGCTGGGTGAGGAGCGAATTCACGCTCAGCTCGTCGCTATGCGCCAGGGTAGAAGCATCATGACCTGCATTCAGAATCAGATTAGCCTGCTCCAGCGAAAGCGTATCTGCCGCCACATCCGACCATTGCTCCAACACCTCGTTGCCGATGCTCCACATGATGATGCTAGGATGATTGCGGTCGCGCTTCACCAGGTCAGAGAGGTCGCGCTTGTGCCATTCATCAAAGAATCGGGCATAGTCGCCATTCGATTTCTTGCGTCGCCACATGTCGAAACTCTCGTCCATGACGAGGATTCCCATCGAATCGCACATGTTGAGGAGTTCAGGAGCCGGAGGATTATGGCTGCTTCGGATGGCGTTCACGCCCATATCGCGCAGGATGGTAAGCTTGCGATGCATCGCATCCTCGTTTACGGCAGCACCCAGACAGCCGAAATCATGATGCTCGCAGACGCCATTCAGCTTGATATTCCTGCCATTGAGGAAAAATCCCTTCCCGGCATCAAACTTCACGTCACGGAAACCGGTAGTGGTCGTGGCAACATCCACCACCTTCCCGTTTAAAACCAGCTCACTCTTGACGGTATAGAGATATCCCTTTCCGATGTCCCAGAGATGCGGATTCTTCACCTGCAGTTTCTGTTCCTGATCACCTTTACTCTTTGCAACAATCTTTCCTGCAGCATCATAGATGGTGTTACGGACAGAGAGTTTCATCCTGTTGCCGGAAGCTGCAAAATCCGTCTTCACCCTGACATCACCCTGAGGAGTGGTAGAAACATACTGTCCCCATTGAGGAATGTAAGCCTTCTTCATGGTCTTGGTGAGCCAGACGTGGCGATAGATTCCGCAGCCCGAATACCATCGGCTGTTAGGCTGGTCACTATTATCCACCTTCACGGCAATCACATTATCACCCTTCCTATTAATATAAGGTGTAAGGTCGTACTCGAAAGTACTGTAGCCGTAAGGACGGGTTCCGAGCTGATGACCGTTGATGTAGACGGTAGAGTTCATGTAAACCCCATCGAAGGTAATGGTAAAGCGGTCGTACTTCTCATGAGGATTCAGGGAGAAATGCTTTCTGTACCATCCTATTCCGCCCGGCAGAGCGCCTCCGCCGGCTCCCGAAGGATTGCCTGGAGAGAAATCGCCCTCTATCGCCCAGTCATGAGGCAGATTCAGGCTTCGCCAATGGGCGTCAGCATAATCCGCTTTCCACATTCCTGCAGAATCAGCCAGAGTGAAAAGCCAGCCCTTATCAAAAGCCAGATGTTCGCGGGCACTCATCGGAAGAGCGAAAAGCCCGCTCATCAAGGCAACGCTAAATATTGTTTTCTTATTCATTCTTTCCTATCAATATAAAAAATCCCACAGACTGCACGGATTTTCACAGATTCATCTTTCCTGAAAGAGAGTTACAAATATCTGTGTAATCTGTGAAATCTGCGGGAGATTAGATTACTTCAATTTTACAGTTACTGCCTGACCGGCATACTTCACCATCTTGCCCTTAGGAGCCTTGGCGAGGTTGACGCCCTGGTTGTTCTGGGCATTCACCAGAATCACGTTGAAGCGACGCTTCTGCAGCATTCCTGCGAATGAACCCTTGCGAGCACCAATGGTCAGGGTCTTCTGAGCATCATTATACTTGAAATCAATCATAGCATACTTGCCCTTCTCGTAGTTGTAGTTGGTTCCCTCGTCCTCGTAGAGCGTATAAGAAGCGTCCTTGCCTGCATAGACATAGAGGTCGATGAGCTCAGCCTTCTTCTGGTCGCTCCACTCCATCTCAGGACCAACAGGAAGGATAGAACCCTCTGGCACGAAGACAGGAATCTTCTCGAATGGCGCATCGGCTACGATGGTCTGACCACCTGCATAATACTTGCCGGTATAGAAATCGTACCAGCCCTTCTGCTTAGGAAGATAAACGTTACGGCTGTACTTCTGATACTCGCCTACAGGACAAGCCATCAGGGCAGGACCGAACATCCACTGGTCCTTGATGTCGTAAACATTATCATCGCCGTTGAAGTCCATCACCAATCCACGCATCATGGTGTAATCCTTGAAATGAACCATACCAGCCATACTGTAGAGGTAAGGCATCAGACGGTAACGGAGCTTGTCGTAAGCCACGATGGTCTTGTAAGCCGGATGATCGGCTGGCGCAATATTCCAGACCTCACGGGTAGGCCACTGGCCGTGGGTGCGATAGAGCGGAACGAAGCAGCCAAACTGGTTCCAGCGAGCCTGCAACTCACGCCACTCCTTCAAGTCGGCATTCTCCTTACCTGTCTTGTCGAACTCCTGCTGGGCAGCCACGTAGCGGTTCTCTACGCAGAAACCACCCTGGTCCATTCCCCAGAAAGGAAGACCCGCCATAGAATAGTTCAAGCCGGCAGTCATCTGTGCACGCATGTCCTCCCAACGAGTAGCAATATCGCCCGACCAGGTAGCCGTGCTGTAGCGCTGCTCGCCTGCAAAGCCCGAACGGGTAAGGAGGAAGACACGCTGGTTAGGATTTACGCTACGCTGGCCATGATAGATGGCGTCAGCATTCACGATGCTGTAAGCGTTGAAATATTCCGTTGACGTTCCGAGGGCAGTAGGACCGGAAAGGGCCTTGCGGTACCACATCGGAGTACAGTCGCGAACATTAGGCTCAGAAGCATCCATCCACCATGCGTCGATTCCGAACTTATACTTGGTATAGAGATTCTCGTCCATCTGGCGCCAGAACATCTTTCGTGCACCAGCATCATAAGCATCATAGAAAGAGCCGCGGAAGCCGAGCCAGTCATGAATATCGTCCTTGATAGCCTGATGATACATCCAGCCCTTGCTGTCGAGTTCCTTATAGTTCTTGACGGTATCGTAGAACTTAGGCCATACGGAAATCATGAAGCGGCCATTCATGGCATGCACGCTGTCGAGCATCGCCTGAGGATTAGGATAACGGGCAGCCTCAAACTCATGGCTTCCCCATGAATCGAGCTTCCAGTAGTTCCAGTCCTGAACGATATTGTCTACAGGAATCTTCAGGTCGCGGAACTTCTTGAGGTTCTCCTCGATGTCCTTGCTGCTCTTATAGCGCTCACGGCTCTGCCAGAAACCGAGGGTCCACTTAGGATAGAGCGAAGCCTTGCCGGTAAGCGTACGGTAGCCCGAAATCACCTCGTCGAGGTTCTGACCGGCAATGAAATAGTAATCCATGTCCGGAGACATTTCGCTCCAGATGCTCAGCTGGTTCTTCTCAGCCTCAGAACGAGGAGCTGCTACGCGAAGACCGCAGTAGGAAACGTCGCCATCTGGCTGCCACTCGATGCGGATAGGAGTCTTTACACCCTTCTTGATTGGAGTTTCAAACTTGAAGGAATTAGGATTCCAGGCTGTACGCCAGCGCTCAGGCACAACCAGCTTGCCGTCGATATAAATCTTCATGTAACCGGCATAGTAGAGGATAAACTGGTAGAAACTGTTGGTTGGAGCCTCCACATAACCCTCGTAAACCACCTTGGAACCATTCAGGGCAAAGCCCTTTGGCAGGTTCTGGATACCGCCCTTGTCGGTCTTTTTGCAGATTTCAGAAGCCTCAGGCATCGCATATTCAAAGTAGATGCTGTCTTCACCACGGACAATCTTCTGTCCGTTCTTGTCCACGTAAGTACCGGTAAGCTGACCTTCCTTTCCGTCCTTGTCGTAAAGCTTGAAGGCACGGTTGAGCTGGAGATAATCTTCCGGATTACCCCAACGGCAATAAGAATAGGAATCCCAGAGAATACCGTAGTTCTTGTTTGAAATGACGAAAGGCACACTCACCTTCGTATTATACTGGAAGAGGTCTTCGTTCTTGCCCTTCATGTTGAGTTCCTCGCTCTGATGCTGACCGAGACCATAGAAGGCCTCGTTGTCTGGAGAATCGAAGAGGGCTCTCCATGACCATCCGTGCTTCTGTGATTCAGGAACCTTGGCGATGTCTACGCCAATCTCACGGTCAGGAACGGTAAAAGGCTTGAAAGTCTTTCCACCCTGAGCCACCTCGTTGAGGAGCACATGATCCTTCAAATCATAGAATGTAATCTGACCGGTAGCCTCATTCAACACGGCGCGCATGGCGGCTGTGGTAATGATGAGCTTTTCGCCCTGTTCCTCTACCTTATAATTAGCCTTGCCATTCTGAGGCACGATGATGAGACTCTGCTTGTCGCGGAATCCCTGCTCGGCAGTAGCCTGCACACGGATAATCTTATCGCTCACCACCTGGAGGCGAATCTGACTAGGACCAAAATTCTGGTGCTGTTTCAACTGAACGGTAAGATAGTTACCTTTCTGAATAAAGCCTGCTGCCTGGAGCCCAGAAGCGCTCATCAGCAAAACGGCTGAAATCAATAACGTCTTAGTTAGCTTCATACTATATTGTTTATACAAGTTTTTTAAACTTATGATTATTAGATTGAATATCTGCCTGCAAAATTACTTTTTTTTAGTGATAATAATATGTGGAAATGTAACAAAATAGGGTATAAAATGTTAATTACCACATTTTATACCCTTTTCGTTAACAAGAAATCAAGAGATTCCTATGGTTTTCTATGATTAGATACTCTCGCCATTCAGTTTTTTCTTATACTGGGAAGGCGTCAGTCCATACGTCTCCTGGAAGTATTTGGTGAAATAGCGAGGATTGTTGAAACCTACCGTATAAGCGATTTCGCTGATGTTCAGCTCGTCGCTATGAATCAGCTCTTCAGCCCGCTTGATGCGCTTGGCACGCAGATACTCTGAAGGAGTGGTACCCGTAAGCGAAACCATACGCTTGTAGAGCTGGACGCGCGACATGCAAAGATGAGCACTCATCGACTCTACCGAAGTATCCGGATCGCCCATCATGTCCTTGATGTATTTATCCACATCTGCCAGGAACTTGCGGTCGCTGGCTGTCATTTCAAAGTCGCCCAGCTCGCCCTTTGGAATCACTCTCTCCTTAGGCTGGTTTGGGTCCTTCTTGCCTTCCTTATCCTTGTCGAGGATAGAACGACGGGCAGAACGGCGTGCCCAACCCAAGAGATTGCGGATGCGCAGATTGAGCATATCGATATTGAACGGCTTGATGATGTAATCGTCTGCTCCACTCTCCAATCCCTCTACCTGATGGTCGGTAGCCAGACGTGCTGTCAGCATCACAAACGGAATGGAAGCCGTCTCCTCGTTGCTCTTCACCATGCGGCAGAGTTCGATTCCGTCCATCACAGGCATCATCACGTCGGAGAGGATGACGTCCGGACGAACCTCGATAATCTTCTGCCAGGCATCCTGACCGTTCACGGCCTCGATGACCTGATAGTCGGTAAGCACATCACGCATAAACTCGCGGAAGTCATCGCTATCATCTACCAGAAGCACCTTGGCCACATAGTGCTTGCGGATAGGCTTGGCAGCTTGTGAAGAACGATGAACGCCATAGAGCGCATCAGAAGAGCCTCCCTCCTCTACCGTTTCTTCTATCGTATCCTCTGCCTTATGAACGGTAGCGATGACTGGAGCCACACGCATGGATTCCAGATGGGCGTTGGTCTTGGCAGCTCCGCCATCATCCATCGGCAAGTCTACGATAAAGACTGAACCGCCGCCATCGTTGTCTCTTACTTCTACCTGACCTCCGTGAAGTTCTGTAAACTTCTTCACCAGGTTGAGTCCGATTCCGCTTCCACCGGCAGGCTGCATTTCCGTGCCGTTCACCTGATAGAAACGCTCGAAGACGTGCTTCTTCTCCTCATCGCTGATTCCCTTGCCGTTATCGGCTACGCTAATGCGCAACATGTCGTGAGTATGGTCTTTCACCTCTACGCCCAAGGCAACGGAAAGCCTAACCGTAATAGATCCTCCGTCTGGAGTGAACTTGTAGGCGTTACTCAAGAGATTATTGATAATCTTGCCCACCTTGTCTGCATCAAAGGTCATGATCAGCTTGGAAGTATACGACTCGAAAGACAGATTCACCTTATTATTAGCCAGGATTCTGAACGAATTGCAGATACTGTCCACAAAGCTCACGATATCCATACGGGCAAGAGACAGCTTCTCCTTGTTCTGGTCGAACTTGCGGAAATCCAGAATCTGGTTGACCAGATTCAGCAGTCGGGTTGCATTACGATGAATCAGCTCGAGCTTTCTGCGCTTCTCTGGGTCGCCCTCATCCCGAATCATGGTAACAAGAGGCGAGATAATCAGGGTGAGCGGAGTTCGAAGCTCGTGGCTCACATTGGTAAAGAAGTTGAGCTTCAACTCGTTCATCTCACGGGTCTTCTTGATGCTGTCTTCCCTGATCTGGATTTCATACTTCACTCTCTGCTTCTCTATCATGCGGCGGCGATAGTACCAGAGGACAGCCACAACGAGGAGCAGATAAAGAATGATGGCCCAGGTAGAGAGATAGAACGGCGGATGGATGTGAACCTTCAGCCGGCTCACCTCTTCGCTCACGGTTCCGTCTCCATTCACCACCTTCACTTCGAGCACATAGTTGCCTGAAAGGAGATTGGTAAATGTAACTTCCGATCTTCCGTCAGGAGTCATCATCCACTTATCGTTCAATCCCTTCATGCGATAAAGGAAACGGCAACGTGCCGGAAGCGACACCTGGTCAGAAGCCAGCTGGATGGTAAACGCCTTGTCCTTATAACTCAAGTCAAGTTCCGGATTGCTGTCGAGCGATAATTTAAGTGGCACTCTGCCCTCGAACTTTTCGCCCGCAGTAAGAGGATGGTCAAAGAGAACCAATCCGCTGAAGAGCACATGAGCCTGCTGCCTGCTGGTGCGGATGGTTCTAGGCCGGATGATGTTGATACCGTCCTGACCGCCCACGGCAATCGCTCCGTTTCGCATCAGATAGGCAGAACGGATATTAAACTGACGGCTCTGCAATCCATCCAGCGAATTGAAACTGATCATGGTAAGATTCCACTTGCCCTGAGCATCCTTGGTCAAGGTTACACGGGTGACGATAAACTCGGAAACCAGCCAGATATTATGCTGCTTGTCCTCAACAACCGCACAGCCCACAGCTCCTGTGGTTCCATTCAGTTCGTTGATGGATTCATACTGTCCGTTGCTGCTGTCATACATCGAAATACCTCCAGGCGAAGCCATCCACAAGATGCCACGGCTATCCTTCATCGCATAATTGATAGAAGGACTCTCGAAAGGAGTTCCGTCCTTGGTACTGTTGATGTTGGTCATCTTCCTACTATGAAGATCAAAGACAGAAATATACTGGGAATGACCTATCAGAGCCTCATGATTATTGAGCAGGAAGATGGAATTGATGAAATTGCTCGTTATTCCCGAATTGGCAATATTGAAGGTAAAGAATTTCTCTGTGACAGGATCAAAAATCTGCACACCACTTCCCAAAGTACCGATAAGCAGACGATGCTGAGGGTCTTCCTGGAAGCACCAGACGCTATTATTAGCCAATCCGCTATTGGAAATATTGAAAGCCTTCCACCTGCCATTCTTGAACTGGGTAAAGCCGCCGTTGAAGGTTCCGAAATACATGGTTCCATCCTTCATGGTCACGCTACTCACCACGACATCCGAGCCAAGACCGGTCTGAGCCTGACCGAAATGCCAGGTCTGTCCGGTTACAGGATTATAACCCACGATTCCCATATCGTTGGTTCCACACCACAGATTTCCTGCCAAATCCTGCGTAATGGTACAGACATCGCCGAGCGGAATGGTATTGAACTTGCTGGAAGATGGTGAATAATAAGCCACACCATTCTTATAGCTGCCCACCCATACGGCTCCGAAATTGTCAATATAAACCTTCTGTAAAGAATTGTCTACAATACTTCCCCGGGCATTACTATGCACATACTGGTGACAAGTCTTTGACTTGAAATCAATATAGAAAAGTCCATGATGATCGGTAGCAACCCACAAGGCACCATTTGGGTCTACCTGAAGGTCGCGTATGACGATGCGGTCTTTTACAGGAACAAGAATTCCTCTCTGTGCAAGATAAGAACGGGCAGTAAGCCATTGTCTGTTAAGAGAATTGAAGACATAAGATTCTGTTGCTGTAGAAACCCAGAAAGTATGATTGTTCTCTACAAAACTGTAAGCGCCATTATCGCCACAAAGGCGATGGTCTTTCAGGAAGGTATTATACCAGAGCACGCTCTGTTTGTCGCCATCCAGCAGGCACAGCTTTCCGTCGCCATAAGTAACCAGCAGCTTGCCGTCTACATCCTTCAGGTTGCTAAAGTCGCCATCCAGGATACAACCGCTCTTAGGCTTCTTCGCATATTTGAACAGGTATGTGGTTTCGTTCTTTACATTATAATAATAAAGACCCTTTCCCCACACCTGAATCCACATATTCTGCTGCGAATCCACCAATATTCGCTGTGGTGCACCCTCTACGTTGATGGTCTTCAACCAAACTTCCGGCTTGCGGTCAAACTGCTCGGTAGTTGGGGCATAGACACAATAACCCACAGGAGTATGCACCCAGATTTTTCCTTCATTGTCCTCCTGCAATTCATCTACGTAATTGTTGGCCAATGAAGTCTGGTTTGTGGCACTATACAAGAAGGTCTTCATTCGGAATCCATCAAATCGATTGAGTCCCGACTGAGTACCAAACCAGACGTAACCTGTCTTATCTTTCAAGATAGCATTCACCTGGCTATTACTGAGTCCGTCACGGTTATTCAAACTGGAGAACTCGATGTTTTGTAAAGCCGCTCTCATCTGGAGAGGCTGCAGAAGCAGCACAAATCCTAGAACCATGAGGGCCTGCCTCAGCAAATTCAAGTTTTTAAACATGCTCATTCAAGGTTTATATTTATAGTTTGTCGTTTTTATCTTTATCATCGTTTTCCATCGAGGTTCATCAGTCTTCAAAGTGGTCTTTCAGTTCTAGGGAAAAGTTCCTTTAACCCTGCTTCTCAGAGCTTTCTCTGATTTTCAGAATCATCGGCACAACTTCCTTGTAGATTTGCTCATCCCCATTGATGCTGCGCATGAGCAATTCGCAAGCCTTGGTACCCTGTTCGTGCGCCTTATCCATGATGGCAGAAAGGCGTGGAGTAACGAAGGCTGCCGTATCTCCATCCGTGAAGCCGATAATGGCAACATCTTCAGGAATGCGCAAGCCCTTAGCCTTGATGGCATCAAAGGCAGCATAGGTAATGATATCGTTGAAGGCAAGAATAGCATCCGGGCGATTCTCACTCTCCAGAAGTCGAAGTGTAGCATTACGGGCTACATCGAAATCTATCTTGTCACAGACTACCAGATCGCGGTCGATAGGAATACGGTTCTCCCTGAGCGCTTCCAGATAGCCATGCTTGCGACGGCGAACCATATCGAGATGGTTAGGACCGCCAATGAAAGCAACACGGCGGGAGCCGGTCTCAATCATGTGCTGAGTAGCCTCCTGAGCCGCCACATCACCATTACCCACAACCTGAGAGAACTTTTCTTCCAGGCAGCAACGGGCAAAAAACACCAAAGGAACTCCCATCTTGTGGAGCTGCTCGAAATGAGAATAGTCGGTAGTATCTTGTGCGAGGCAAGCAATAATACCTTCTACATGCATATCGAGAAAATTGTCAAGAGCCTTCGCTTCGCGCTCATGGTTCTCATGACTATTGGCACTAATAACCGAATAGCCACACTTTGAGGCATAATCTTCTATGCCATCCAGCACGGCAGCATAATAGTGGGTAACCAGATTAGGAACGATGACGCCTATCACCCTTGGAGCTTCCTTCCGAAGACTCTGTGCAAATGGGTTAGGCCGATAGTTGAGTTCCTTTGCCAAGGTCTTGACTTTCTGAGTCATTTCCTCTCCCACCTCATGACTATTTCGCAAAGCTCGAGACACGGTAGCGATGCTCACTCCCAGCTTGTCTGCGAGATCTTTTAGTGATGTTCTACGTTGCTTCATTTACTAATAAGTTAGATTAGAAGATGCATTATTGCACTTTTACGTGCAAAGATACAGTTTTTATTCGAATTTGCAAACGTTTACGTGTGTTTTTTCTAGAGAAAATACTTTTTTTTCTATAAAAACTTGTAATTTTGCAGCCAGTAAGTAATGAATAGTTGATAATAAGTTAGTTAGAAACAAAAGGTTTCAGACTGTCGGGAGACAATCTGAAACCTTATTTTTTACCGTATCCTCAATTATCGTATTCAAGTTTCGCAGGTTCAGAAGTTAAATATAATATTCTGCAGAATCTACCAAGCCCGCTCTTAAAGCATATTTTGTAGCCTCATGAACATTATTGACGCACAGCTTTCGGAAGATATTCTTACGATGGGTGTTCACGGTATGGAAACTGGAGAAACGCTTTTCGGCTATTTCCTTCGTAGTCATTCCTAATGCAATATCTTTCAGAATCTCAGTCTCAGTCTTGGTAAGATTTACCTTTTCTTCTGTTTCTTTCTTAGGAGCGAGCAATACTTCCATCATGCGCTGGCAGATGAAACGGTTGCTGGCTGCACAGAAACGGATAGCCTCCTTGATTTCCATCAGCGGGCTCTCCTTCAGGAGAATACTGAACATACTACTGCTAGCCACAAGTACCTTCACGAAGTCGGTACTCAAGTCTTCACTAAACAAGAGCCATCGGGTATAAGGAAAACGCTGATTCAGGATGAGCAGCTCTGCTGCATCGTTGATGTCGAAATTCGTGTAGTCGAGTATCACTACCGTATCTTCGTTCTCTTTGAGCGCAAGCATCAGCTCAGCCTTGTCTTCCACATACTTGCTTTCCAGCCCTTCCATTTTCTCTATCACGTAGCTGAGTCCTGCTCGCGTGATGTCCTGTCTGTCTGCTAGCAAAATTTTCATGATTCTATCTCTTATTTTATGTTGTTGATGACAAATATGATTTCTGATGGTCCGCTTCCAGACCATCAGAAATTGATTAGAACGTCATGAGGAATCCCATGCGGATGCCCCACTTGTCTACATTAGGATGATTCAGGTAATTGATACGGCGCACATAATCAATTCCGAAGAACTTGAAGATGTTGTGCACGCCAGCCACCAATTCCCAATATGGAGTATCACCAAAGGTGTAAGAGTTGTTTGGGAACTTGAAGAGAACATCATCGTTCGGATTCTTCAGCGGATTGTTCTTATCCGTAAGTTGTCCCCAGACTCCCTTGGCTGCAATATATTCACGCCACTTGAGCTTCTTGATGAGTGGAATACGATTGAGCAGCTTGCCGTTCATATCCCAGGCTACAGACCAGAATACCTGACGGTCGCTCAGGAACTCCCAGTCTTTCATCATACTGATAGTGGCCTCCTGTTCAAAGATAGAGAGGTTGACAGGTGGCTGGATAAGCATGCTGAATGGCACCTTGTTCCATTGCATCTTACCCACAATATTGAAATCGATGTATCCGAAGCTTCCCAACCATTGGCGCTTGTAAATGCCCAGGCTGGTGATGTTGCTCTTATACTGTCCACCCATAAAGCCATCGAGACCCGTCGTATGGCGCAAGCTGAGTTCAGGACTATCCAGATTGATAGGCAAGCGCTGCTGTTTGGTATTCACATAGGTAACACCAGGATTGTAATTGAGTCCTGCCGAAACCTCCGTGGTACGGATTTTCTTTACTTCTTCGCCCGTGTTCACCTTATAATAATGCAGGTTGCCCACGGTACGGTTGCTCTGCCAACGTATATTAGTATCGAAGCGGAAGCCCCAATCGGTCTCGTAGACAAAGCCCAGCTTCTGGCGCTGGTAGAGATACATCTGATCCTGAGTCGTGGCACGAAGGGTCATGAAGAAGTTGTCCTTGTTGTGCAACAGGTTGTCATCAGATGGAGAAGTAATATCATGTCCCAACTCGAAGGTCAGGTTGCGCATAGGGAACTCGAACGGACTGTTTTTCTTCTTGTTGAAAGAATAGGTCAGTACATGACCATAATACCATTCATGACTCTTCAGACCATAGGCTCCGTAACCATTCCAGAAGAAATGAGGATTGAGCGCAGCCATCGTACGACCAGCCAGACGCAATCGGATTCCATCCACGAAGTTGTTGGAAAGGAACGTATTGATAGGTCCCAAGTCGAAATAACTTCTGTTTTCCTTATTCTCCTCGGTCTTCTTGGCATGAGCCACCTCAACATAATTCTCCATCAGGGCTCGCACACCCAGGATAATGTATTTGAAGCCCTTGGAATTCTCCATACGATGAATAAAACTATCCATCGACGATTCGCTCTTCGTAAGACCTACCTGTCGGTATTTATTCCAGTAAGCCTCATCACGGTTCATGGCGTCCATATCGTGCCTTATCTTCGCCTTGCCCTTGAACAGCTGCTTCGGCAGTTCATCAAAGGCATAGTCGGAGAGTCGCGTATTTCTTACCACCAGCAGGTCCTGCAACAGATTATTGATGTGCATTTCTGCCACCATATCGTCCTTGGTCAAAACCCACTCGCCATTATCGAGCTTCGTAAATTCCTGCTCTATCTTCATATCCTTCACCCAGTTTACATCACTATTGTGAGGCATATAAAGATTACATTTCTTTACATGCAGGGTGCTGTCAGCAAGCACATAGAGCTCTCCACGGAATCCGAAGTCCTGACTGTTGGCAGGAATAAACTGCAGATGATAGCAGAGATCGCGCTCTACATAAACCGTATCCTCTATATAATAATGGTAGAAGGAAATGGCTGTCCTACCGATTGGAGAAGGGAACGGATATTGCAGGAGGCGCACATAATCATCGTAGATATCGACATCGGTAAATACATCCTTGAGAACAGTATTGATGATTTCACCCGTCTGAATCACCTGACCGATACCATTACTCTGCTGACCCTTGATAATATCTTTCTCGCTCTTTGGATCCTTGCGGTAGATATGCTGCGAAACCGTCTCGTTGACCTGCACAGGCAAGGTCAGCTTATCATTATAAGGCGATTTCTCCACCTGGTCCAGCAGATACTGACGCTTGCTGAAGAACTTGCCCTCCAACTGTTCCTTGGTCAAATCGTTGAGCGCCAAGGTTAACTTCTGATATTTATCAAACTGATAATAATCATGATTGGACAGATTGCTCTTCTTCTTGGCAGCAATCACACGTCGCATCAGCTCTACGGCAGGATTTTCC
>ERZ1026892.355-NODE-355-length-21683-cov-11.538977_pt1 | contig 21683 bp, 22 predicted proteins | sample MGYA00380176_ERZ1026892 | MGnify/ENA primary metagenome ERZ1026892 (study PRJEB33269, sample SAMEA4719812) | human gut metagenome | biome: human-associated habitat; feature: organic feature; material: feces | place: Cameroon | collected 2013-10 ... | reverse complement strand
TACCCAGCGGTGAGAAGATACCGTGGTTGATGGCGTTATTGAGGAACAGGATTTTGGCCGGTTCGACAAAAATAGAGGTCAGCGGCAGCAGGTTGTTTTGCACCATGACGTTGACGCCGCTCGCCAGCGCTTTCGACAGCAGCTCCACCATTGGCCCAATTGCCAGGAAGGAGAGCATCGCCAGCAGCATGCCGATAATCCCGGCAGAGAAGTTGTTGACCAGCATCTCGAAGCCGCTTTTGATCTTCCCATCAACCCAGCGGTCAAAGCGTTTGATGGCCCAGCCGCCCAGCGGACCGGCGATCATCGCACCCATAAACATCGGCATATCGGCGCCGACAATCACGCCCATGGTGGTTATCGCGCCGACCACGCCGCCGCGCTCGCCGCCCACGAGGCGACCCCCGGTATAGCCGATTAACAGCGGCAGCAGGTAGGTGATCATTGGGCCGACCAGCTTGGCCAACGTTTCGTTCGGCAACCAGCCGGTAGGAATAAACAGTGCGGTAATTAAACCCCAGGCAATGAATGCGCCAATATTGGGCATCACCATATTGCTGAGGAAGCGGCCAAAATTCTGTACCTTGACCTTGATATCTGGTGATAACATAAAAACACCCCTCGTGGTGCGCGTCAGATGTTGCGCGCGTAATAGTTGTGCTGGTTTCGCCAAAAACCAGCCAGTCGTTCTGTATGCAAAATCGACTCTATCACGCCGTTTTCGTCTCGCGTACCCCGAGGGTTTTTTGTGATGTGCGTCACTATGAGGGGCGGTCTTATAGGGTGTTTGTAGTGATTATGATCACATAAATGGGCTGTAAGTCTGCTACAACGTTAAATTATCCCCTCTGTCTCGCTACTTTTTGTGACTAAAATCACTTTTTATGTTGGCGTGTTTGTTTTCAAATTGTGATCTTATTCACAAGCTATTTTTGCGCCAGACTCACCTGCCCCTTCTACTTTTCCCATCGGCCCTTTTTTCGTTAGAAAATTACATCTGCAATAAAAAAGCCCCGCACGGTTTCCCGGCAGGGCTGAATACGTTTGGCGGGCGGTTAGCTGAACAGTGCGGTAATGCTCGCGCTGCCGAGGCTGTGGAAATGGACGTTAAAGCCCACCATTGCGCCGCTGGCGTCTTCGTCAACGTCGATTTTGTCGATATCCAGCGCGTGGACGGTAAAGATATAGCGATGCGTTTCGCCTTTGGGCGGCGCTGCTCCGCCATAGCCTGCTTTACCAAAATCGGTGCGGGTTTGCAGCGCGCCGACCGGTAGGCCAACGAGGCCGGAGCCTGCGCCAGTGGGCAGCTCGCGGGTGTCGGCCGGAAGGTTGGCGACAATCCAGTGCCACCAGCCGGAGCCGGTCGGTGCATCCGGATCGTAGCAGGTCACAACGAAGCTTTTGGTTCCGGCTGGCACATCGTCCCAGGCCAGATGCGGCGAAATATTTTCCCCGTCGTAGCCCATCCCATTGAATACCTGGCGCTGGGGAAGTTTCTCGCCGTCACGCAGGTCGTGGCTGACTAATTTCATCAACTGCCTCCTTTGTTAATCTACTGATTAACAAAGGAGTGTAGCGGTTAGTGCGGCAGATTACCGCTGCTTATTGGATAAAAAATGTTTCCTGTTCAACCGCGAGGCACACCGCACGGGTGAGACGCGTCAGCTGCTGTGGAGTAATCAGGTACGGCGGCATCAGGTAGATCAGGCGGCCAAATGGTCGAATCCAGACGCCTTGATCGACAAAGAACCGCTGAAGCAGCGCCATGTTGACCGGGTAACGCGTTTCGACCACGCCGATCGCGCCCAGCACGCGCACATCGGCGACCAGCGGCGCGTCGGCGGCGGGGGCCAGCTCGCGCCTAAGCTGCTGCTCAATGGCGGCCACCTGAATCTGCCACTCGCCGCTTTCCAGCAGCGCCAGGCTTTCCGTCGCCACCGCGCAGGCCAGCGGGTTGCCCATAAACGTCGGCCCGTGCATAAAGCAGCCCGCTTCGCCGTTGCTGATGGTTTCCGCCACCTCGCGCGTGGTGATAGCGGCCGACAGCGTCAACGTACCGCCGGTGAGCGCTTTACCCAGGCACAGAATATCGGCGCTGATCCCCGCGTGCTCGCAGGCGAACAGCTTGCCGGTACGGCCAAAACCAGTGGCAATTTCGTCGGCAATCAGCAGGATCCCCTCGCGGTCACACATCTTGCGGATGCGCTTTAACCACTCCGGATGATACATCCGCATGCCGCCCGCACCTTGGACAATCGGTTCGAGGATCACCGCGGCAATCTCGTGGCGATGTGCGGCCATCAGGCGGGCGAACGCCACCATATCGTACTCGTCGAACTCACCGTCAAAGCGGCTGTGCGGCGCGGGAGCAAACAGATTCTCCGGCAGATATCCCTTCCACAGGCTGTGCATGGAGTTATCCGGATCGCAGACCGACATCGCGCCGAAGGTATCGCCGTGGTAGCCGTTACGGAAGGTGAGGAAACGCTGACGCGACTCGCCTTTGGCCTGCCAGTACTGCAGCGCCATCTTCATCGCCACTTCAACCGCCACCGACCCGGAATCGGCGAGGAACACGCACTCCAGCGGCGCGGGCGTCATGGCCACCAGCTTCCGACACAGTGCCACCGCGGCAGGGTGGGTTATCCCACCAAACATCACGTGCGACATCTGGTCAATCTGCGTTTTCATCGCCGCGTTCAGACGCGGGTGATTGTAACCATGAATCGCCGCCCACCAGGAGGACATGCCGTCGACCAGATGCTCGCCGCTGGCAAGCTGAAGCTCGCAGCCCTCGGCGGAAACCACCGGATAAACCGGTAACGGTGCGGTCATGGAGGTGTAGGGATGCCAGATATGGCGGCTATCGAAGGCGAGATCGTCCGTTGTCATAATCGACTTGTAAACCATTTTGAAAAGTTTTAGGTTTACGAGTATAAACCGAACCGAAAATTAACAAAACCCCCGGAGAAGCCAATGGCTCACCCTTTACGCTGGACAATGTCGCAGGTCAACGCTCTTTTCGAAAAACCGCTGCTGGAACTGCTGTTTGAAGCGCAGCAGGTCCACCGCCAACATTTTGACCCTCAGCAGGTACAGGTGAGTACGCTGCTGTCGATTAAAACCGGCGCCTGTCCGGAAGACTGTAAGTACTGCCCGCAGAGTTCACGCTATAAAACCGGGCTGGAGAGCGAACGCCTGATGGAAGTAGAACAGGTGCTGGAGTCGGCGCGCAAAGCCAAGCTCGCGGGCTCCACCCGTTTCTGTATGGGCGCGGCGTGGAAAAACCCGCACGAGCGCGATATGCCGTATCTCGAGCAGATGGTGCAGGGCGTCAAAGAGATGGGGCTTGAAGCCTGCATGACGCTGGGGACGCTCTCCGACAGCCAGGCGGCGCGTCTGGCCTCGGCGGGGCTGGACTACTATAACCACAACCTCGATACCTCGCCGGAGTTCTACGGCAACATCATTACCACCCGCAGCTATCAGGAACGTCTCGATACCCTGGATAAAGTGCGCGAAGCCGGGATTAAAGTGTGTTCCGGCGGGATCGTCGGGCTCGGTGAAACGGTCACCGACCGCGCCGGTCTGCTGCTCCAGTTGGCCAACCTGCCGACGCCGCCGGAAAGCGTGCCGATCAACATGTTGGTGAAGGTGAAAGGTACACCGTTGGCCGATAACGAAGACGTTGATGCCTTTGATTTTATTCGTACTATTGCCGTCGCGCGCATCATGATGCCGACTTCGCACGTGCGTCTGTCCGCGGGGCGCGAGCAGATGAACGAGCAAACGCAGGCCATGTGCTTTATGGCGGGCGCTAACTCCATCTTCTACGGCTGCAAGCTGCTGACGACGCCAAACCCGGAAGAAGATAAAGACTTACAGCTGTTCCGCAAGCTGGGGCTGAACCCGCAGCAAACCACGGTCACCGCCGGAGACAACGAGCAGCAGCAGCGTCTCGAGCAGGCGCTGATGACGCCGGATACAGACGATTATTACAACGCGGCGGCGGTATGAGCTGGCAGCAGCGAATCGACCGTGCCGTCGCCGAACGCCGTGAAGCGCAGGCCTTTCGTCAGCGCCAGCCGCTGGCGCAGGGGGCAGGGCGCTGGCTGACGTGCGAAGGACGCCGTTACCGCAATTTTTCCAGCAACGATTATCTGGGCCTTAGCCAGCACCCGCAGGTGATTCGCGCCTGGCAGGACGGGGCACAACGTTACGGCGTTGGCAGCGGCGGCTCCGCGCATGTCACCGGTTACCACCAGGCGCATCTGCGCCTGGAAGCACAGCTGGCGGACTGGCTCGGCTATGAGCGCGCGCTGCTGTTTATCTCCGGTTTTGCCGCCAACCAGGCGGTGATTGCCGCACTGGCCGGACGCGAGGATCGTATCGTCGCCGACCGCCTGAGCCACGCTTCGCTGCTGGAGGCCGCAACCCTGAGTCCCGCGCAGCTGCGGCGTTTTCAGCATAACGACGTCCAACATCTTGCCCGGCTGCTGGCTGCCCCCGTCGAGGGGCAACAGCTGGTGGTGACGGAAGGGGTGTTCAGTATGGACGGCGACAGCGCGCCGCTGGCCGAGGTTGCCGCCGCGGCGCGCGCCGCCGATGCGTGGCTGATGGTCGACGATGCGCACGGTATTGGCGTAGTCGGTGAAAATGGACGCGGCAGTTGCTCTCAGCAGGGCGTTAAGCCGGAGCTACTGGTGGTGACTTTCGGCAAAGCCTTTGGCCTCAGCGGCGCGGCGGTGCTTTGCAGCCAGGCGGTCGCCGACTATTTCATCCAGTTCGCCCGCCACCTGATTTACAGCACCGCGATGCCGCCTGCCCAGGCGCAAGCGTTACAGGCGGCGCTGGCGGTCATTCAGAGCGATGACGGCCAACAGCGGCGTGACATTCTGGCCCAGCATATTGCGGCGTTTCGCCATGGAGCTCAAGGGCTGGCCTACGAACTGAGCGGCTCGCAGAGCGCCATTCAGCCGCTGATCGTCGGTGATAACGCAGACACGCTGCGGTTAGCCGAACGCTTACGTGCGCAGGACTGCTGGGTGACGGCTATTCGTCCACCGACGGTGCCCGCTGGCACCGCGCGTTTGCGCCTGACGCTCACTGCCGCGCATGACGCGCAGGACATTGCTCATCTGCTGGAGGTTTTGCATGGCGAGCGTGGATAAACAGGCGGTCGCCGCGGCGTTTGGCCGCGCGGCGTCTTCTTATCAGCAACACGACGAGTTACAGCGCCTTAGCGCCGCGCAGCTGCTGTCCCAGCTGCCGGCGCGGGCGTTTCCCCGCGTACTCGACGCCGGCTGTGGGCCGGGGAGCTACAGCCGCTACTGGCGCGAGCAGGGCAGCCACGTTACCGCACTGGATCTCTCGGCGGAGATGCTGCAGCAGGCGCGTCTACAGCAGGCGGCGGATGCGTACCTGCTGGCGGATATTGAAGATATTCCGCTGCCCGCCGGCGGCTTCGATTTAGCGTGGAGCAATCTGGCTATTCAGTGGTGCAGCGACCTGCGTGCGGCGCTGGCTGGGCTTTATCGCCAGCTCGCCCCCGGCGGCACGCTGGCATTTACCACGCTGACGGCCGGTTCGCTGCCAGAGTTGAATCAGGCGTGGCAGGTACTCGACAGCCTCCCGCACGCCAATCGCTTCCTGCCTGAAGCGACGCTGCGCGAGGCGCTGGCGGCCTATTCTGGCTATAGCAAGGCCACCTCCATCATCCTTTCTTTCCCCGATGCGCTGAGCGCGATGCGCTCGTTAAAGGGGATTGGCGCAACGCACCTTCATCAAGGGCGCAGCCGCCAGCCGCTCACCCGCGGCAGGCTCCAGCAGCTCCAGCTGGCGTGGCCGAAGCTGGGGGGCGCTTGTCCGCTGACCTACCATCTTTTCACAGGAATCATCACACGTGACTGAACGTTTTTATGTAACCGGAACCGATACGGAAGTCGGGAAAACCGTTGCCAGCACTGCACTATTGCAGGCCGCACGCCTGCTGGGGCGTTGCGCCGTGGGCTATAAGCCGGTGGCGTCGGGCAGTGAAATGACCGACGAGGGGTTGCGCAACAGCGATGCGCTGGCGCTCCAGCGTAACAGCGTACTACCGCTGCGCTATGAAGAGGTGAACCCCTATACCTTTGCGGAACCCACGTCACCGCATATCGTGAGCGCCGATGAACAGCGGCCTATTGAGGCCAGCGTGCTATCGGCGGGGTTGCGTGCCTTAGAGGCGCAGGCCGATTGGGTGCTGGTGGAAGGCGCTGGCGGCTGGTTCACGCCGCTCTCGCCCACGCTGACGCTCGCCGACTGGGTTCGTGACGAGCAGTTGCCGGTTATTCTGGTCGTTGGCGTAAAGCTAGGTTGTATCAACCACGCCGTGCTAACCGCTCAGGCAGTACAGCAGGCCGGTCTGCGATTGGCTGGCTGGATTGCTAATGATGTCCTTCCGCCGGGACGTCGCCACGCTGAGTATCTCAGCACCCTCCAGAGAATGCTGCCAGCCCCGATGCTGGGTGAAATTCCATGGCTTGGCGAGTCGGTTGACGATCGGCCCCTTGGCGGCTATCTCGATTTGAGCGCGTTATAGACCGCTTTTTTATTCTGTTTTTTCTCTCGCGGGCTATCTTCATTCGTAAGCTATAACCCGCAGAAAACGTAAGGAAAAAGCACACTGTTATGGATAAAACGCGTGTGCTTTTTCGCTGATGCATATCAAAATTGGCGAGAAAATATTTTTTTGATTTCACGTTGACAGGAAGTTGCGCAAACCGCCGGGGGGCGAGGGATAGGGGCTAGCGGCAGTTATCCACTATTCCTGTGGATAACCCTGTGTATTAGAGTTAGAAAACTAGCGGTAAACGAGAGAACATGCGGCCTGCGCCTGAATTGATGCGAAAGGCGGCTTTTCTATCTTTTTATTAATAATCAATAAGATACATAAAAGCAATGGCGTAATAAAAAGTGCTGCGGATTGCCATAAAACTTTCATGACCGATATTGACAAATGTTAAAAGAGAAAAAGTTCTGGGGATAACCCGGTTCGAGTGGTGTTTTATGTTGTCAGAGGATAAATTTTCGCCTGTGACGCATGCCGTAACCTGTTTTGCTCAAAATACGATAATGGATTACTGTTTTTATATCCAGTATTTTTTATTGGCAATTTGGCAGGCGGCGAGTAGAATTAATCTCCAGCCCGACCCATCCGTTATCAGGTAGCGTTGCCCATGAGTAAACCCTTTAAATTGCATTCCGCGTTCAGTCCTTCCGGCGACCAGCCGCTGGCCATCTCACGCCTGAAAGAAGGGCTGGAGGATGGCCTGGCGCACCAGACGCTGCTGGGCGTAACCGGGTCGGGAAAAACCTTTACCGTGGCCAACGTCATTGCCGATCTGCAGCGTCCGACGATGGTGCTGGCGCCGAACAAAACGCTGGCCGCCCAGCTCTATGGCGAAATGAAGGCATTCTTTCCGGAAAACGCGGTGGAGTATTTTGTCTCCTACTACGATTACTACCAGCCAGAAGCCTACGTTCCCAGCTCAGACACGTTTATCGAAAAAGACGCCTCGGTGAACGAACACATTGAGCAGATGCGTCTGTCCGCCACCAAAGCGCTGCTCGAACGCCGCGATGTGGTGGTGGTGGCATCGGTGTCGGCGATTTACGGCCTGGGCGATCCCGATCTCTATTTGAAAATGATGCTGCACCTGACGGTCGGCATGATTATCGACCAGCGTTCGATCCTGCGTCGTCTGGCTGAGCTGCAGTACACCCGCAACGATCAGGCGTTCCAGCGCGCGACCTTCCGCGTACGCGGCGAGGTGATTGATATCTTCCCGGCAGAGTCTGACGATCTGGCGCTGCGCGTTGAGCTGTTTGATGAAGAGGTCGAGCGCCTCTCGCTGTTCGATCCGCTAACCGGGCACGTCGAGTCAACCATTCAGCGCTTCACCATCTACCCGAAATCGCACTACGTCACGCCGCGTGAGCGCATTGTCCAGGCGATGGAAGATATCAAGGTTGAGCTGGCAGAGCGCCGCAAGGTGCTGCTGGAAAATAACAAGCTGCTCGAAGAGCAGCGTCTGAGCCAGCGTACCCAGTTCGATCTTGAAATGATGAACGAGCTTGGCTACTGCTCGGGCATTGAAAACTACTCGCGCTTCCTTTCCGGGCGCGGGCCGGGTGAACCGCCGCCGACCTTATTTGATTATCTGCCGGCTGACGGTCTGCTGGTGATCGATGAATCGCACGTTACCATTCCGCAAATTGGCGGCATGTACCGCGGCGACCGGGCGCGCAAAGAGACGCTGGTTGAGTACGGCTTCCGTCTGCCGTCGGCGCTCGACAACCGCCCGCTGAAGTTCGAAGAATTTGAAGCGCTGGCGCCGCAAACCATCTATGTTTCAGCAACGCCGGGTAACTACGAGCTGGAGAAATCCGGCGGCGAAGTTATCGACCAGGTGGTGCGTCCAACCGGCCTGCTTGATCCGTTGATTGAGGTACGCCCGGTGGCGACTCAGGTGGATGACCTGCTGTCAGAAATTCGCAAGCGCTCGGTTATCAACGAACGCGTGCTGGTGACGACCCTGACCAAACGCATGGCGGAAGACCTGACGGAATATCTCGAAGAACACGGTGAACGCGTACGTTACCTGCACTCCGATATCGACACCGTCGAACGTATGGAGATCATTCGTGATTTACGTCTGGGCGAGTTTGACGTTCTGGTGGGTATCAACCTGCTGCGTGAAGGCCTGGATATGCCGGAAGTCTCGCTGGTGGCCATTCTCGATGCCGACAAAGAGGGCTTCCTGCGTTCGGAACGCTCGCTGATTCAGACCATTGGCCGCGCCGCGCGTAACATCAACGGTAAAGCCATTCTCTACGGCGACAAGATTACCCCATCGATGGCGAAGGCCATTGGCGAAACGGAACGCCGCCGCGAGAAGCAGGAACGCTACAACGAAGAGCACGGCATCGTGCCGCAGGGGCTGGTCAAAGACGTTGTCGATATTCTGGCAATGGGTGAAGGGCTGGCGAAGACGAAAGCGAAGGGCCGCGGCAAGTCTCGTTCTGCGTCGCCAATCGTTGAGCCGGATGTGCAGGCGCTGACGCCGAAGGCGCTCCAGCAGCAGATTCAAACGCTGGAGGCTCAGATGCTGAAACACGCGCAGAACCTCGAGTTTGAAGAAGCCGCGGAAATTCGCGATCGCCTGCACCAGCTGCGCGAGCTGTTTATCGCGACGTCGTGATCCGCCGCGAAAATATCGACGAGTAGGCCTGATAAACGTTAGCGCTATCGGGCCATTCGGCACAGGTGCCGAATGGCGGCGCAAGCGCCTTATCCGGCCTACTGTGACGTATCGGGCATTATTTATCTAAATTGCGGCAGCCATCACGAGCCCGCAACCTGCCTTAAGGTTCACTTAATCTATTCTGCTGATACTATCCGTAAAATCATTAGGGGTAGCGTCATGTCGAATCTGAATTTCCAGCAGTTATTTACCTTACTCGTCTCCGTTGCCATCGTTGCCGGCTTCCTGAGCCACTGGGTGCTGACCTACTGAGGCGTTTTAGCGCTTTGTCGGTAAAAACTCTATCCATGCCCGCGTTCCGGTGGTGTCCTCGCGGTTTTGCAGGAAGAATGCGGCTTCATGCAGCTGGGCAATGCGTGTCACGATGCTTAACCCGAGGCCAATGCCGCCATAGCGGCTGTCCATGCGGACAAAGGCCTGACTAAGTTCGCCCACCTTCGACTCATCTATTCCTGGACCTTCATCTTGCACAATCAACATCGGTTTGCTGTCTTTCACCAGCGACAGCGTAATGGTGGTTGATTTTGGACTGTAGCGATGCGCATTTTCCACCAGATTGCGAACCATCAGGCGCAGCAGCGTTGCATCACCGGCAACGGTTACCGTGGGCGTTGGCTCGGCAATGACTAACTTCTGCGCCCGAACCTCCAGCATCGTTTCCAGCTCATCTTTAAGCGGTTCCAGCACATCACTCAGCAAATTCACCTGCTGATAGCTTCCCGCTGAAAACGACTGGCCGACCCGCGCCAGCAGCAGCAGTTGTGCCACGCTTTCGGTCATCTGATCCAAACGCTGAATCAGCGGCGCAAGGCTCAGTTTCTGGGTTTTCTCCAGCAGCTCCAGATGCAGTTTCAGCCCCGCCAGCGGGGTACGTAGCTCATGGGCCACGTCGGCGGTGAACAGGCGTTCACGATCGAGCGTTTGGGTCAGGTTTTCCACCAGTTGGTTGATAGCTTTAGTGACTGCTTCAACCTCAACGGTGGTCTGCTGCAGGTAAATGGGCTGTAAATTCCCCGGGGTACGGCGGTCCAGCTCTTGTTGCAGGTCAGCCAGCGGGCGGGTGATACGTTTGACCGCCTGTAGACACAGATACAGCGCCAGCCCGATGATCACCACGCTTGGCACCAGCAGGCTGGCGATTGCTTCACGAACCTCGTGGCGGATATGTTTCACGTTGTTGTGGTTGTTGATGAGCATCGCCACCTCCAGCTCGATCTGCTCTTTACTCTCATGCCAGAGCCAGAACACGCTGATAAGCTGGAATACGATCAGAATCAGGCCAATCGCCAGCAGCAGCTGGTGGCGCATCGGCCATTGACGAACGGAGAACATCGCCATGCGTTACTCCGTCGTGCTGGAATTAACCAGCTGGTAGCCAAAGCCGCGCACCGTGCGAATACGGGCTTTACCCACTTTGTCACGCAGGTTGTGGATATGTACTTCCAGCGTGTTGGTCGCCGGTTCATTATCCCAGTTGTAGATATCGTTGTAGAGAATCTCGCGGTGCACCGGGCTGCCGGCCTTGAGCATCAGGCGGGAGAGCAGGGCGTACTCTTTAGGCGTCAGCTCCAGCAGTTCGCCGTCCAGCCAGACCTGGCGGCGAGTGACGTTAAGACGCAGGTTTTCGACCGTCACCTCGTTATCGCCCTGATTGAGATTGCGGCGCAGCAGCGCGCGAATGCGGGCATTGAGCTCTTCGAGAGCAAAGGGTTTGATCAGATAATCGTCGGCACCGGTATCCAGGCCGCTGACGCGGTCTTCCAGGGTATCGCGGGCGGTCAGAATCAGTACCGGGGTGCTCATTTTTTCCTGACGCATGCGATGCAGAAAATGCAGCCCGTCCTCATCCGGCAGACCAAGATCCAATACCACCAGGCTGTAGTGGCCATTGGCAAGACTCAGCGCCGCTTGTTGCGCGGTGGCAACACCGTCGCAGGCGTATCCTTCACTCTGCATGGCCAGAATCAGCCCCTGCAGTAACAGCGTGTCATCTTCAACGACTAATATTTTCATCTGTTTGCCTCTATTTGCAGGTCGCTAATATATCATCCGCTGCATGATATTCCTTTGTCTCTACGCCGGTCATACCCAGTACGGTAGAGAACAGATTATCCTGTGAATAGTCATTTTCTTTGGCCTGTTTTTGCAGGCAATCGTAGTTCACGCCATAGCGTTTTTGATAATCATCGGATAACCATAACAGCATCGGCACATGTTTTTGCGTTTCTGGCGCAATAGAATACGGTAAGCCGTGCAGGTAAACGCCATTTTCACCTAACGACTCGCCGTGGTCGGAAAGATAAACCAGGCTGGTGGTAAATTTATCCTGCTTTGATTGCAGCAGTTTAATCGCTTTATCGACGATATAGTCGATGTAAACAATGGTGTTGTCGTAGCTATTTTTCAGCTGCTCCTGAGTGCACGACTGAATTTCGCTGGTATCGCAGGTTGGCGTAAAACGACGGAACTGCGGCGGGTAACGGTTGTAATAGGTCGGGCCGTGGCTGCCGATGGTGTGCAGCACAATCACGCCGTCACCCTGCATGCTGTCGATGGTTTTTTCTAAGTCGTGGAACAGCACGTCGTCATAGCACTCGCCGTCAATGCACTGGCCCGGTAACTTCATCGCCGTCATATCCTGATGCGGTACGCGGTCACAGGCGCCCTTACAGCCGCCGTCGTTGTCGTTCCACAGCACCTGAATTCCCGCGCGTTGAATAATATCGAGCAGGCCTTCCTGATGATGGGCTAAAGATTCGTCATAGCGGGCTCGCGGCATATTGGAGAACATGCAGGGAACAGAAACCGCCGTTGCCGTACCGCAAGAGGTCGTTTTCGGGAAATAGACCACGTTATCTTTTGCTAACAGTGGGTTGGTGTCGCGATCGTAACCGCCCAGCGAGAAGTTTGCGGCACGCGAGGTCTCCCCAAGAACAATAATCGTTAAGTTCTTACGCGGACCGTTTTTCATGACGGCTTTTTGCTGCGCGTCTTCACCGATTTTTACCAACGGCAGGTTGTCCATCTTGTGGTGAAAATACCAGGAGTTGAGCGCCACAATACTGTTTGATGGGTTCAACGATTTCACCAGCTCTTTATTATTGCGGAACAGCGAGGCGTAATCTTTATAAAACAGGCCTGCAACCAGCACGATTAACAGTGCTGAAACCAGGACGGTACCGACGCGCATTAATGCGCCGCGCCACAGATTTGCCGCCGGTTTAATTTTAATCCACCACGCCAGGGCAATAAACAGCAGGGCGGTTAAACCCAGCACGACAATCATTTGACCAGAGAGCAGCGCGTAGCTCTCGGCGGGTGTGGTATCGAAGATATTGGTGATCATTGAACGGTCAATAATCACACCGTAATTCTTCATAAAATACTGCGCGCTGGCGCTGAGCAGAATAAACAGCGTGACGAGGAGTTTCTCAAGCCGAATCACTGACGCAATCGCCAGACAAATTGCCATCACCGCAAAGGCGACTACCGGCATGGTCAGGAATACGAGGGTATTGTGCAGGCTGTCTACCGGCAGCAGGCTAAAGGCCTGACGATAAAAAACGACGTTCAGCGCCAGAGCAATATACAGCGCGAACAGAATAATGTAGGTCAGACGACTGACAACGGGACGTTTACGTAACAGGCGAAGCATAACGGTAACCTAAGAAGATTGATGCTCGCTATGCTGCCCGTTCTATTTTAAGACAACCTTAAGATTTTAAGGAAACGCGGCCAAAGGCCTGAAGCGCCTCTTCCAGAGCCGCACGAAGCAGGGTGCGATCGTGGCGGTACGGTATGTCGCTGGCCTCCAGCGGCTGCTGGATAACCAATTTACCCTCTGTGCCACTGATGTCTGCTTTCGGACCGACAATCACGGCATCAATCACCGGTTTGCCAATGTAATGCTCCAGCAGATGAAGGCGGTCAGCGAGCGTCAGGTTGCCCGCAGGGCTGTGTTCGCGGCCCAGATTCTCGATGTAGACCATTGGCGCAGGCGTGCGGCGCATGGCCTGAGCGATATCCGGTAGCAGCAGGATCGGCAGCAGGCTGGTGTAGAAGCTACCGGGGCCAATGAGAATTAAATCCGCCTCTGCGATAGCCTGTACCGCTTCGCGGGTGGCGGACACTGACGGGGTCAGCATCAGCTCCTGCGGCGGCAGGGTCAGCTGGTCGATATTGACTTCGCCGTAGATTTCGTGCCCCTCGCTATCGATTGCCATCAAATCGACCGGCTGTTCGGACATCGGGATTAAAGACGCCTCAACTTTCAGTAGGTTTCTGATTAAATTGATCGCCTCTAAAGGCCGTACGCTCAGGTGGTCTAACGCCTTTAACATCAAGTTTCCAAGGTTATGCCCGGAAAGCTCGCCGTTACCGCCAAAACGATACTCAAACATGGTCGAAGCCACGCTGGGTTCGGTAATTAACTGATTAAGACAGTTACGCATGTCGCCCCAGGCGATGCCGCCCTCTGAACGACGAATGCGCCCCGTAGACCCGCCGTTATCCGTGGTGGTGACGATACCGGTAAGGCGGGAACCCAGCGATGACAGAGATGACATCACGCGTCCAAGGCCGTGACCGCCGCCCAGCGCCACCACGCGGTCGAGATCGGCAAAAGTGCGATTGCGCATACTACTTCCTTATGTCCTGAAAACCCGCTTACATTAGCCTAACTACCTCTAAAAGACGATGCTCTGTACCGGTCAAAATGACGTATATCAATGCAAAAACGTGATTTTTACGTATTCTGTAGGGAAAGTGCACGATCATGGCGCTATGTATAAGTTTATATAGCGAAAGCGAAAATGGCGAAACTGTTATTCTCGCGCTACTATTCGGCATAACCTGGTTCAGCGCGCTGTGTAAAACAGGCTGAACAAAACACTCTAGCCTCTGCGCCTAAGTTGAAAAATAAGGTGCTTTGGCCGCAACGGGTCACACCGTTGCCAGGGCGAAGGAAGAAATGATCTCGCCTCCCGTATTTGGAAAGGTGTCTATGGCTTTACAACTCACCGATGCGTTTGCGCGTAGGTTTTTCTATCTGCGCCTGTCGATTACCGACGTCTGCAACTTCCGTTGCACCTATTGCCTGCCGAACGGCTACCAGCCGAATGGGGTCACCAACAAAGGATTTCTGTCGCTGGACGAAATTCGCCGGGTGACGCGCGCCTTTTCGGCGCTGGGCACCGAAAAAGTGCGTCTGACCGGCGGCGAGCCGTCGTTGCGTCGTGACTTTACCGACGTCATCGCCGCCGTAAAAGAAAACGCCTCTATCCGCCAGATTGCCGTGACCACCAATGGTTACCGCATGGCGCGCGATGTCGCTGCCTGGCGTGATGCCGGGTTGACGGCACTCAACGTGAGCGTAGATAGCCTTGATGCGCGTCAGTTTCACGCCATCACGGGTCAGGACAAATTCCGTCAGGTGATGGACGGCATCGATGCCGCCTTCACCGCAGGATTTGAAAAAGTGAAGGTCAACACCGTGCTGATGCGCGACGTGAACCATCACCAGCTCGACACCTTTCTGGCGTGGATCAAACCGCGCCGTATTCAACTCCGCTTTATTGAACTGATGGAAACCGGCGAGGGCAGCGAGCTGTTCCGCAAGCACCATATCTCGGGCATGGTGCTGCGCGACGAACTGCTCAAGCGCGGCTGGATCCATCAGATCCGTCAGCGCAGCGACGGCCCGGCGCAGGTCTTCTGTCACCCCGACTATGAAGGGGAAATCGGCTTAATCATGCCGTATGAAAAAGACTTCTGCGCCAGCTGTAACCGTCTGCGCGTATCGTCCGTTGGGAAGCTGCATCTGTGCCTGTTTGGCGACGGCGGCGTTGATCTGCGCGAACTGCTGGCCGACGACGCCCAGCAGCAGGCGTTGGAAGAGCGTATTGCCGAAGCCCTGACGCATAAAAAACAGACCCACTTCCTGCACCAGGGCAATACCGGCATTACCCAGAATTTATCCTATATCGGCGGATAATTCGTCATCAAGGAGCTATTAAATGAGTCAGGTGAGCGCTGAATTTATCCCGACACGCATTGCTATTCTTACTGTTTCCAACCGTCGCGGCGAGGAGGACGACACCTCCGGGCACTTCCTGCGTGATGCGGCCCACGAGGCCGGGCATCAGATTGTCGATAAGGCGATCGTCAAAGAGAACCGCTACCAGATTCGTGCCCAGGTGTCTGCCTGGATTGCCCGCGACGATGTCCAGGTGGTATTGATCACCGGCGGCACCGGGCTAACCGATGGCGATCAGGTGCCGGAAGCGCTGTTGCCGCTGTTTGACCGCGAAATCGAAGGCTTTGGCGAAGTGTTCCGCATGCTCTCTTTCGAGGAGATTGGTACTGCCACGCTGCAATCACGCGCCGTCGCCGGGATGGCCAACCGCACGCTGATTTTTGCGATGCCGGGTTCCACCAAGGCCTGCCGTACCGCGTGGGATAACATTATTGCCCCGCAGTTGGATGCCCGTACCCGTCCGTGTAACTTCCACCCTCACCTGAAGAAATAAACGATGTCGCAACTGACCCATATTAACGCAGCGGGTGAAGCCCACATGGTGGATGTCTCCGCCAAGGCGGAAACCGTCCGCGAAGCGCGCGCTGAAGCGTTTGTCACCATGCAGCCGGAAACCCTGGCGATGATTATTGAAGGCAGCCACCATAAAGGCGACGTGTTCGCCACCGCGCGTATTGCCGGTATTCAGGCGGCCAAGCGCACCTGGGAACTTATCCCGCTGTGTCATCCGTTGATGCTGAGCAAGGTGGAAGTTAACCTGCTGGCGGAGCCGCAACACAACCGGGTGCGCATCGAATCACTCTGTCGCCTCACCGGGAAAACCGGTGTCGAAATGGAGGCGCTGACCGCCGCATCGGTTGCGGCGTTGACCATCTATGACATGTGTAAAGCGGTGCAAAAAGATATGGTTATTGGCCCGGTCCGCCTGCTGGCGAAAAGCGGCGGTAAATCGGGCGATTTCAAGGCGGATACTCATGATTAATGTGCTGTTTTTTGCTCAGGTTCGTGAGCTGGTGGGCGTGGACTCGCTGGTGCTGGCGCCTGAATTTGCCAATGTGGAAGCCGTGCGCCAGCATCTGGCCGCGCAGGAAGGGCGCTGGTCGTTGGCTCTGGAAGAGGGCAAGCTGCTGGCGGCGGTGAACCAAACGCTGGTCAGCTTCGATCATCCGGTCACCGATGGAGATGAAGTGGCGTTTTTCCCGCCGGTGACGGGAGGCTAAAATGAGCGAAACCCGTATTATCGTTCGCCATGAACGTTTTAGCGTCGGCGATGAATATCCCTGGCTGGCTGAACGCGATGAAGATGGCGCGGTGGTGACGTTTACCGGCAAGGTGCGTAACCATAATCTCGGCGATAGCGTGAAGGCGCTGAGCCTCGAACACTACCCGGGTATGACCGAAAAAGCGCTGGCGGAAATCGTCGATGCCGCCCGTGAGCGCTGGCCGCTGGGCCGAGTCACGGTGATTCACCGCATTGGCGAGATGTGGCCGGGCGAAGAAATTGTTTTCGTCGGCGTCACCAGCGCACATCGCGGCAGCGCCTTTGACGCCGGTGAATTTATCATGGACTATCTAAAGACCCGCGCGCCGTTCTGGAAGCGTGAAGCCACGCCGGAAGGCGAGCGTTGGGTGGAAGCGCGCGACAGCGATAAACAGGCAGCCGAGCGTTGGTAGCGTTACACTTACTTTAGGCTTTCATTAATTCAGGAGAACGTCATGGATCGATTCCCTCGCTCTGATTCAATCGTGCAGGCCCGTAGCGGCCTGCAAACCTATATGGCGCAGGTTTACGGCTGGATGACCTGCGGGCTGCTGCTGACCGCGTTTATTGCGTGGTACGCGGCGAACACGCCGGCGGTGATGATGTTTGTTTTCTCCAGCAAAATCACCTTCTTTGGGCTGATCATCGCCCAGTTGGCGCTGGTATTCGTCCTTTCTGGCATGGTGCAGCGTTTAAGCGCGGGCATGGCGACCACGCTATTTATGCTCTACTCGGCGCTCACCGGGCTGACGCTATCGAGCATTTTTATCGTCTACACCTATTCATCTATCGCCAGCACCTTCGTGGTGACCGGCGGAATGTTCGGTATCATGAGCCTCTACGGCTACACCACCAAGCGTGATTTAAGCGGCCTCGGCAGCATGCTGTTTATGGGGCTGATTGGTATCGTGCTGGCCTCGCTGGTCAACTTCTGGCTGAAAAGCGACGCGTTGATGTGGGCGATTACTTATATTGGCGTGGTGATCTTCGTCGGTCTGACGGCTTACGACACCCAGAAGCTGAAAAACATCGGCGAACAGATTGACGTGCGCGATACTTCGAACCTGCGTAAGTACGCCATTCTTGGCGCGCTCACGCTGTACCTCGACTTTATCAACCTGTTCCTGATGCTGCTGCGGATTTTTGGTAACCGCCGCTAGGTAGGTTGAGTGAGTTAAACGATCCCGGACTGGTTCCGGGATTTTTTTCGGATTTCATTCAGATGCCAGGCGCACATTAAAAGCAGCTTGCCGATGGGCAACCGTGCCAGATTAAGCCATCAGCCAAATCGACACGGAAGCCCCTTATGCCCATCTTCTCCGCCATCCGGCAGCATCAAATCACCGTTATCCCCGCCAAAATGATGATCGGCGTCTGGCTGCTCACCGCCGCCGGTTTATGGGCAACGGCATCGCTGACGTGGGCAACGGTCATCTACCGCGAGGCTTTTGCGCTTGAACTCCATCCTGTCGCTATTTTTGGCGCTTTTTTACTGCTGATCGTGGGTGGCTACTATTTAATGGGGGCACTCCGTCGATTCAGCACAGCCGCGGCGGTTGTTTTTTATCTGGCATTTATTGCGCTGGCGGGCATTTTCTCGGGCAATCTTTTTACATGGCAGGGAGTTGTAGTCGTACTGGGGATTACCGGCGCGATGTTTGCCGTCAGCGCCTGCCTTTGCTGGTGCGTTGATATGAATCCAGGCAGCGTCAGGCAAATTATTATCATGATCGTCTGCGGTACGCTGATCGCGATGACCGTAAACAGCCTGCTGGATAGCTGCCCATCGCGCTGGTTCTACAGCCACGTTACCGTTGTGCTATGGGCGGTAACGGCCGGTTGTGAAAAAGACACGCTGCACGGCTACGCACGTAAACTGTACGCCGACGAATTTTACACCCTGCCTCGCTGCATTGTGCTGGGCGCGATGACGATATCCCTCAGCGTGATTGCATTTTACCGTCGACTGTTAATGTGCGTGATGAACATTCTTTCCGGTTTCTGGTGGCACTGGTTGCGCCAAAAATAGACAAACTGCTCTCTTCCTGAGCGAAAAAGTGACACCAACGTCACAAAAAGCACCACATTTACGGAATTTTCCGTACACTCGGGTACTCTGAATAAGCAAATAAAATTCTTCAGGAGAGAAGCCATGAAGTGGCAACAACGAGTTCGTGTCGCAACTGGGCTAAGTTGCTGGCAGATTATGTTGCATTTGCTGGTCGTCGCCGTGCTGGTGATGGGCTGGATGAGCGGCGCGCTGGTGCGCGTAGGCTTGGGGCTCTGCGTCGTGTATGCCGTTACCGTTTTACTGATGCTGGCGCTACAGCGTCACCACGAGCAGCGCTGGCGAGACGTCGCCGATGTGCTCGAAGAGTTGACCACCACCTGGTATTTTGGCGCGGCGATGATTGTCGTCTGGCTGCTGTCGCGCGTGCTGCAAAATAACTACCTGCTGGCGGTGGCCGGTCTGGCTATCCTTGCCGGTCCAGCGGTGTTCTCGCTGCTGGTGAAAGAAAAAACCTCAGGCGATCTTGCGGCGAAACATCGCGTACGCCACTGATCCCGTCGTGGCCGCTATAAACAGTAGCGGCCACAGGCTCCCCCAGACAATCGACAGACTCGCATCCTTCAAATAAATCTGCTTGGTAATATCGGTAAAGTGCCGAATTGGGTTAATCCACGTTAAATGCTGGAGCCATACCGGCATGTTCTCGACCGGCGACACATAGCCTGACAGCAGAATCGCGGGCATCATAAAGACGAACACGCCGATAAACGCCTGCTGCTGCGTTGAACACAGCGCGGAAATCAGCAGCCCGAACCCGACCAGCGACAGCCCGTAAATCACCATCGTGAAATAAAACAGCGCCAGCGAACCGGCGAAAGGAATCTGATAGGCCCAGATGCCGATGGCCAGCACAATAGTGGCCTGGAACGTGGCGACGATCAGCGCGGGCACCGCTTTACCGACAAAAATTTGCCAGGTGGCGAGCGGGGAGACCAGCAGCTGATCGAGCGTACCCTGTTCGCGCTCGCGAGCTACCGACAGCGAGGTGACGATCATCACGCCGATGGTGGTGATCATGGCGATCAGCGAGGGCACCACGAACCACTTGTAGTCGAGATTCGGGTTGTACCAGTTGCGCACCACCAGTTCACTGTTGTTCGGCTTTGCTTTCCCCTCCATCAGCTCCTGCTGGTAGTTTTTAACGATTTGCTGCAGATAGTTAGCGGCAATCTGCGCGCTGTTGGAGTTGCGTCCGTCGAGCAGCAGCTGCATCGGCGCGGTATGGAACGTGTCGAGATTACGGGAAAAATCGGCCGGGAAGCGCACCAGCAGCAATGCTTTCTGGGTGTCGAGCGTTGGCTGGATCTCCTGCGGGCTTCTCAGCAGCAGTACGTGGGTAAAGGCTTTGGCGCGGGCGAAGCGCTGGGTTAATTCAACGGCGTGCTTGCCGTTGTCTTCGTTATAGACGGCGATGGTGGCGTTGGTCACTTCCAGCGTGGCGGCAAAGGGAAACAACAGCACCTGGATCAGCACCGGCATAATCAGAATGGCGCGGGTCTGCGGCTCGCGCAGCAGCGACTGTAGCTCTTTGCGGATAAGCGTCCATAAGCGATAAAACATAGTGCTGTCCTCATGTCGGGTGGCGCTGCGCTTACCCGACCTACAGGGCTCGTCAGCCCGGTCAGCGTCGCACCGCCGGGCAAAATACGAGCACAATGATCAATCCAACCGACGTTTGGTTTTCATCCACGTCAGGCCAATAAACATCACCGCCGAAGCGATTAAAAACAGGGTGTTGATCATCAGCACCACGGGAATATTACCCGCCAGGAACAGGCTTTGCAGGGTGCTGACAAAATAGCGCGCCGGGATGATGTAGGTCACCACGCGAATGGCCGCGGGCATACTGTCTATCTGGAAAATAAACCCGGACAACATAATCGACGGCAGAAACGCGGCATTCAGCGCCACCTGGGCGGCGTTAAACTGATTGCGGGTGATGGTGGAAATCAGCAGCCCCATACCGAGGGTGCTGAGCAAAAACAGGCTGGTGATGAAAAACAGGATCACCAGCGAGCCGCGGTACGGCACGCCGAGAATAAACACTGACACCAGCATGCACAGCAGCATCGCCAGCATGCCGAGGAAATAGTAGGGAATCAGCTTGCACAGCAGCAGCTCGACGCGGGTCACCTCGGTGGAAAGCAGCGCTTCCATGGTGCCGCGTTCCCATTCGCGGGCAATGACCAGCGAAGTCAGAATCGCGCCAATGACCGTCATAATAATGGTGATCGCGCCGGGAATAATAAAATGCTGGCTGATGGCCGCCGGGTTAAACCAATAGCGGGTCTGCACGTCGATAAGCGGTTCGAAGTCCTGGCCGTTATCCTCGGCGCGCTGCTGCTGCCAGATTTGCCAGATACCCTCAACGTAGCCTTGCACGAAGTTGGCGGTGTTCGGTTCACTGCCATCGGTAATCACCTGAATCGGCGCGTCGTCGCCAACGCGGGCCATCTTCTTATCAAAATCAACCGGTACGACGATCAGGCCGCGAATACGCCCGGCCTGCATCATTTCAATCAACTGCTGGCGATTATCGCTGATGGTGGCATCAATATACGGTGAGCCGGTAAGGGTATGGGTGAAGTCCAGCGCCTCCTGGCTCTGCTGCTCCAGCAGTACGCCGACGCGCAGTTTGCTGGAGTCGAGATTAATACCGTAGCCGAAGATAAACAGCAGCAATAGCGGGATCACCACCGCAATCAGCCAGCTGCTCGGGTCGCGAACAATCTGCCGCGTCTCCTTCACGCACAGCGCGCGCACGCGCCGCCAGGACAGCATCTTAGCGCTCATCGGCATGCTCCTTATCCCAGTCGTTAATCAGCGTGATAAAGGCCTGTTCCATGGTCGGGTCCGGCTGCTGCGCGTCTGCGGCCTGCGCTTTTAAATCGTCCGGCGTGCCGCTGGCAATCAGCTTACCGCGATAGACCAGGCCGATACGATCGCAGTATTCCGCCTCATCCATAAAGTGGGTGGTGACCATCACCGTGACCCCTTTTTCCACCATGCTGT
>ERZ1026892.352-NODE-352-length-21732-cov-4.638050_pt1 | contig 21732 bp, 8 predicted proteins | sample MGYA00380176_ERZ1026892 | MGnify/ENA primary metagenome ERZ1026892 (study PRJEB33269, sample SAMEA4719812) | human gut metagenome | biome: human-associated habitat; feature: organic feature; material: feces | place: Cameroon | collected 2013-10 ... | reverse complement strand
TTAAGGGCTTCATCTACGTCAGCTTTCCCTACGTCCGCATGAAGACCATCGCCGTGATGGTCAAGGCGCAGGAGGGAAGCAAAAGGGGTTAGCACAGGAAGGACGTGTGGCCGATGAGGCTTCATGGCGCGGTCTGTGGCTATTTACGTAGTCTATCACTATTTACAATAAACAAAAGAGAAAAATGGACAAAGATTTTATTTGGACTGACGATGTGGATTGCGCCATTACCGTCTGTGACAAAGAAGGGAAAGTACTCTTCCAGAACAAGGTCTCCCGCGGACTGTTTCAGCGAGACGGCGAGACGATGGTGGGCAAAAGCCTTATGCCCTGCCACTCCGACCACTCACGTGGCCTGATCGGCGAGATGCTCGCCACGGGCAACACCCATTGCTACACCATCACGAAGAAAGGACGCAAGAAACTCGTCTATCAGACTCCGTGGAAACAGGACGGCGAGGTAGCCGGACTGGTCGAGATTTCGTTCTATCTGCCCGAGACGATGGTACACTACGACCGCGACAAGGGTGAGTAATCGCGAAATACAGACAGATTGAAGATATGATGGAACAAGGCCGTTTGCACCTTGGGCAACGCGGATACTCGGCCGTACTGGTCGTGGTCGGCCTCCTCTACCTACTACTGGAGCATAACACTACGCCCACCTTGCTCGACGACGTGGTGTATCGCTTCCAGTTTACGGCATCGGGAGGTCTGCCCCCTGAGCCTATCCAAAACTTGGGCGACGTGCTTCGGTCGCAATACTGGCATTATCTGACGATCAACGGACGCGCGCCGGCTCATGTGCTGGCGCAAACCTTTCTTACGTTGGTGCCGGGACAAGTCCTCAATGTGCTCAACGCCTTGTTGTTCATGCTCCTCATCGACGGGGGCGTACGACTCATTGCGCCGCCGAAGGAAGGCAGGGTGGCCTGCGCCGCCCTGCTGGACGGAACAATCTTCGTCCTGCTACGGGGCTTCCAGGGGGCGTTGCTATGGCAGCTGGGCACGCTCAACTACCTTTGGCCAATCGTCCTCCATCTCTTCTTTCTACTCTCATTGAGAAAACGACTGCAGCAAGCCCCTACCTTGGGTAGCACGATCGTCCTTCTTCCTGTTGCCTTGTTGGCGGGATGGACACATGAGGCATTGTCGCTCCCTGTCTCATTGGGGCTTGTCACATGGCTGATCGTCAACGGTCAGGGAAAGCAAAGGCAGCTTCTCGCCCCTGCCATCGCCGCCTACATCATAGGTACCGCACTTTGCCTTGCCTCGCCAGGTATCTGGCATCGGGCTGGCGATGCGCCCACATTCGCCAGCCGCCTTATCAACGGATGCGTCGCCATCGCAACCAACGTGCGGATTCTATGGGCGTTGATGCTTACACTACTGATATTATGGAAGCAAAAGCGCATCTCTAAAAAGCTGGTGCTGCGCTATCTACCTGTGGCAGTGATGATTTCGGCAGCTTATGGCATCGTCTTCGCCAGCGGTGTGACCCTCGACCGCGTGGCTTTCCATGCGGAAATGATGACGCTCCTCGCGCTCCTCGCCCTCTGGTGGCAGACCGTAGGCATGAAGGCCATGCGGATCTTGGGGATCGTGATGACTGCTGTCGCTCTGACGCTCTATGCTCCTGCCCTGGCCATGTGCTGCCAGCAGGTGGACAACTATCGCTATGCCGTGGCACAGATGAAGCAGCCTGGCGTAAGCATCATACAGACGCGCGATGTGAGACCGGCCAACACCCTGGAGCGTATCGCCTACGAACGCTATGTCATGCCCTTTGCCGACTACGGCTTTTTCAGCTGCTACATGGGGTTTGACGCAGAGGATAGCAATATGCGCTGTGCGGCCAGTCTCTACGGCAAGTCGCGTCTGTGGTTTCTACCCGAGGATATAGTCCTCAAGATGAAGAACAACAGCCTCAGTAGCAACAAGTTTACCACCGATGAGGGCAACCGTCTGTATGCGATACGAATCGGCAAGGAGCAGAAGGTGAAGGGCGTGGAGTTTCTCCTCAAGCCCGAAGACCCGGCCTGTCTCCACTTCTGGCAGCGCCCCGTAGCCTACAAGGGAGATAGCTACGCCCTCGACGACTTCCATTGGGAAGTCCTACAAGTGGCGGGACGCCATTATCTGGTCTTCACTCGCCCCGTTACAGCCATCAGTAGGCGCATTGACCATATCGCTATCCATTAGGTGGCTGGAAGTCGTGGAAACGAGTTGTGAAACTCTGTAATTGTAAAATCTATTCATTGATTATCTATAAAATAGGCACGAGACCACATACAGAGACGTTTTTCCTAAAAAACCACCTAAAAAGCAAGTTAAGTGCATCGGCCAATGAAGTTAAGTTCATCAGCCTACGAAGTTAACTTCATCGGCCTACGAAGTTAACTTCATCGGGCATTGAAGTTAACTTCCCCAAAAAGGCCCCTATATGACCTACTTTTACCTCTCGAAAGTCTTACCTGGCCATATACGAGAATAAAAACTCTTAAATGCTAAAATCAGACAGCACCCTCAAAATGTCATGATTTTTACTCGTTCTGATATTTATTATTTACCTTGCATCGGCTCTCAAGTCATTCACGAAGGGAAGTGTGTGGCTCACGAAAAGCAGAATGAGATGATAGATTTGGCAGTAAGTTCTTCTCTATTTTGCTGTGGGACGGAGTTACTTCCTTACCAAAACGAGCATTAACAACAAGGAGATGCTACCAACTAGTAGATACTAACAAACAAAACAACGTAAACGATATGAAACACAAAAGCAGTATGTGTCTCACCCTTTGCGGTGAGATTTATATGCTCAATCTTGATGAAGCGCTGCTGTTTGAGGCTGACGACCACTACACGAAAATACGCAATCTGTATGGCAACAAGATCATGGTGCCCTTCTGTCTCGGGGAGATAGAACGGGAGATTCGGACGAGGTTTCCAGACCACAACAATTTGGTCAGGATGGGCCGGAAATACATCATCAATAAGAACCGGGTCTTCCACATGAATGCCCTCAAGCAGACGGTGTCGCTCTACGGCTCCAATGGGCAGGTGGTCGTACTCAATGTATCGAAACCAGCGCTCAAAAGCTTGATGCAGGACGCGCGTAGCTCTTATGCGACGCTGCCGTCGGATGAGCCCGACGACCCTGACCTCGATCCTGACGAAGGAAAGGGGTGTGGGTTTACCTCCCCATCCGCTGATTGAATGGACATTTCCCATAGTGGGAAATGTGAGACACCCCTTGTGGTGTATTGTCACTCACGAATAAATCATAACGATTCACGAAAACAACCATTGCTATTTCGTTTGGCTCCATAGATTATGTATAATTTTGTACACGTTTACTCTGACAAAAAGAGGTCTATCAATGTCTCTATACCTTATTATATATATGGGAAGAGCAACAGAAAAAACAATTTATTCGTACAATTAAATAAGATTATGAGAATTGGCACACCCCAAAAAGAGGTGAAAAAGCCCCTCTTCACATTGTTTTATATATTGTTCTCTCTAATAGTCTCAAATTTACTTTGCCAGAGACGCTTTTATGGAGACACAGTAAGTGTGCCTATCACATCTCTACCGTCTCTATCCATTATAATGATGAGTAACACAGCTATTGTCTTCTTTGTGACAAAACAAGAAGTACTTAAACTATAAGCCACGGGGTTACAATTCAAAGGAAAAAATAGATAAACAGAAAAAACAATAAATAATTTTACAACAATGAAGAAAACATGCTCGTTAATCTTAATGGCAACAACAATAGTTGGGGCTGTTATTGCGAAAGGTCTTTCTCCTTTTAGTGTGCCAACTCAAGAAGAGGCTGTTGGCAGTGCAAAAACGGAGAGCACACCATCAATGCAGGTTGAGTCAGAAGAATCTTCTGCTGATTCTTTGTCAGTATTTGTATCTGACAAATCCATACCACTAACATTCACTAATGATAAGACATTTCCTTGGACAATTGGAGAGGACTATCTGCTAAATGGCAATGTTGGAAACACAAACAGTGCTTCCACACTGTCATTTTCATACAATTGTGACAAACGTACAGAACTGAGCTTTGATTGGGCTTGCAACGAGTATAGCTGGCACAAGTTGTATTTGTATATTGATGGGGTTTTGACAAACACCACAACAAACTCTTCGTTCACTTCTCCACGATATTTTATAGACAAAGGTAGTCATGTGATAACGTTTAAGGATTCCATCGGTAACTATACAGGTGACCGATATTATCGTAGTGGGATACGGAACATCTGCGTGAGATCCATCTTGCCATTAGAGACAATAGCTCTGACTGAGAAATCACAACCGCTGACGTTCATCAATGAGTCAGAATACCCATGGACAACAGAAGATGGGTATATTCAAAATGGAAACTATGGACATCGGAATAGTACGTCAAAGTTCTCAACGACTATTAAAATTGACAAACCCTCGAAATTTTCATTTTGGAGTTCGAGTTACCCTTATGATTATAGTAATTACCACTATTTCGGTTTTAAAATCAATGGCGAGACCTATATGGGTAGAGAAAATGGTTCTGGACTGACTTCTGTTTTATTGGAACCTGGTGATTATACATTAGAATGGTGCGATTCTATATATAATAATACCTCTGAAAATGTAAAGACCAAAATACAAAACATAGAATTGTCTTCCAATTGGATTGACGTAGAGCTTACCAAGGCAGGAACTCTTGGTGTAGAAGTGTTATACAAGGTTGACGTGCTGAAGGAAGTAGAACTTTTGAAGGTTTCTGGCAATCTAAATAGTGATGATTGGACGGCTATCAAGAATATGAAGAACCTGTTAGGCTTGGATTTATCGGAGGCTAAGTTTAACTCTGTACCAGGCTATGCGTTTGATGGATTGAGCAATTTGTCATATGTTGTTTTGCCTGAAGGACCAACAAGTATTGGACAATACGCATTTAAAGAGACGCAAATACTAAATATTGATATTCCGAACACCGTGACATCCATTGGCCGCTTCGCTTTTGCTGGCACTAGAATAAGAAGTGTTCATTTTAAAGAGGGTTCTGAACTGACGTATATTGGAAACAATGCATTCGGAGGGTGTACCTCTTTGGAGCAATTTATCATGCCCAATACGGTAATATCTCTTGGAACATACGATGGCAATGTTAACAGTGCGTGTGAAACTTTCTACAACTGCACTAATCTCGAAAAGCTTCATTTCTCAGATGCTTTATTAACTTTGGAAAAAAGTGTTTGCTATAAATGTACCAAGTTGAAAGAAGTTCATCTACCACAAAATATTCAGTCTATACGTAGCAATGCATTCCGCCAAACGCCATTTTTAAGAAAAATAGAATTGCCTGCATCGTTAAAAACAATAGACAACGAAGCATTTTGGCAATGTGGACTCGACAGTGTTAAATTACCAATAGCCCTATCCACATTGGGCTCCTACGCTTTCCGAGAATGCAAGAATCTGAAATATGTGGAATTGCCATCTTATATAGGCAATTACTATGAAAATTTCTATGAATGTAATTCCATCCAGAAAATTGAGTGCAAGTCCGCAACACCTCCTGCAATTTCTAAAGACCCATTCTCTAATGGACCATCCAAGTCTGGTGTTACCTTGGTTGTACCATCATTTGCTGTTGCCAACTATAAGCTTGATACCTATTGGTATCAGTTTGGAAACATTCAGGAAATGGATGTAGACTTGGATTATTGGCGTATTGCCGGTGCTTTATCATTGACTAACAACCGTCGTATGAATGGTAAGCCAGATATAGATTTGTACTATGGAGGACAGTTTGCCATTAGTGGCAACGCTCCGATGACAATTAAGAACTTTGACATATTTGTAAGCGAATCTAATCCTGGCCGTTTGCTGAATGATTGTACATCTATAACAGCAGATAGCGTTACAACCCATTTCTCTGTGGATGCCAACAAGTGGTATTTTCTTACACCACTCCATGATGTAGATCTTACAAAGGTAACACACAGCAACAATGCTTCATTCGTTTTCCGCTACTATGATGGGGCAAGCAGAGCAACCAATGGAACAGGTAGCAGTTGGAGAAATGTAGATGACGGTAAGTTGTTGGCTGGCAAGGGCTACATATTCCAATGCAATTCATCGGGTGTCGTAACTATGCCATCAGAAACGACAGGACACATTCAAGTGTTGAATACAAATGATGTAACGACAAATTTGGAGGCGCATGAATCCACGGCTTCAGCTAACAAGAACTGGAATTATGTAGGCAATCCTTATCCTGCATACTATGACATTTATTATATGGACTTCACAGCCCCAATCACAGTATGGACTGGCAACACCTATAGGGCTTACTCTATAGTAGATGATGACTTTGTACTTCGTCCTATGCAGTCATTCTTTGTACAGAAGCCAGATGCTGTTGACAACATCATCTTCCACAAAGAAGGTCGTCAGATGACATCTGGTATAGAGCGTGGTTCCGCAGCCAAAGTTCGAGCTATGACTGCCGCAAATGTATCTCGAAAGTTCTTCAATTTGGAAATTTCAAATGAAGATAGTCTAAAGGACGATACTCGTTTAGTTATCAACGAAGATGCCAGTATTGGTTATGAGATAGAAAAAGATGCTTCTAAATTTATGAGCATAGACGCAGATGTTCCTCAAATATTCACGATTGATGCGGAAAGTAATAATTATGCCATCAATGAACGTCCACAAAAAGATGGAAATATCAGTGTTGGTTATCTTGCATCGAAAGAAGGTTTCTACACTATCAGCGCTGTGAAAGCTGAAGGTGAAATCATTCTTTTCGACAAAGAGCAAAATAAGTACATTGATTTGTCCTTACAAGACTATACATTCTATACGAAATCAACAGAAGGCATAAATGCAACTCGCTTTATACTGATGGTTAAGACGAATACTGGAGAGATAACGGGTATTGAGGACACAGCCACATCTCAAACAAAAATAGAAGGTGGAAACGGTTGTGTAAATATTACTATTGGTGCAAAAGCTGATGTTACCATCAACACCCTAAATGGCATTACGATCTTTGATGGCAAGGTGGCTACAGGCAACAATGCCATTTCATTACCTTCGGGTGTATATATTATAAAGGTAGGCAACACATCTTCAAAGGTCGTTGTTTATTAGTAAAATGACTAAATCTTTCAATATATGAGAGGTTACAGATATTTTCTCTTCATACTGGCACTGTTAATCAGTGTCAGTATGCGAGGGCAATACAATCCTACGAATCCTGCGGAGCCTGGTGCCTATTACACCTTGGCTTTGCAGGCCACACCGTCTGGAAGTGGTAGGTTCAATGTAAGCACGACTACAAATTGTTCCGAAGGAACTAATGTGTCATTACGGGCTTATGCAAACTCTAACTTCCAGTTTGTCGCATGGGAAAAGGATGGGGAAGTTATTTCAACATCATCATCCTTTACCTATACCATGCCGGCAAAGAATGTGAAACTTATTGCCCATTTCAAGTACAATCCATCAAGCCCTGCAGAACCGACAGAGCCCGACCTTCCTGTTTATTCTACCTTGTCATTGGCCACAAGTCCGTCAAACTCTGGACATTTCAATATTTCAAGTGGGAATAAATACGAAGTAGGGTCTTCTGTAAATTTACGAGCATACAGTAATTCAAATTTTATATTCAAGAACTGGACGGAAAATGGTGAAGTAATATCAACAAACAGTTCTTTCAACTATGTGGTAAAAGCAGGTAATCCTAAACTTGTGGCAAATTTCACATATTCGCCTTCAAGTCCAGAAGAACCTTCTGAGCCACAGTTGTATCACAAACTGTTTTTGAAAAGCAACCCTGCGAACGGTGGCTATTTCAATGTCTCCAGTGGAAACTCCTATCAAGAAGGTTCCTCTGTATATTTGTGTGCCTATTCCAATCAATGGTATCATTTCAAGAATTGGACATTGAATGGAGAAGTAGTTTCCACGAGCAGTAGTTTCTACTATACAATGCCAACAAGCAATGTTACATTGGAAGCCAATTATACTTATAATTATAATCCTTCCAATCCAGAGGAGCCTTCGAAACCTGCTGGGGAGAAAGTGAATATCTATGGCATGACCGAAAATGGAGTGCAAGGGCAGACCATCACCTATCCTGTATATCTGGAAAACGATATGATGGTTAAAGGGATGGTTGTCGATTTGCAATTTCCAAAAGGCTTTGTTGTGAATACGGAAGATGTCCGTTTGTCTGGCCGTTCTTCTGGGCATGAGATAAACGTACAGACTTTGGAGAATAACACATTCCGTTTTTCTCTATTGGGTGACGACGCCTTTGATGGCAACAACGGAAAGATGTTTGAAGTCTTGGTAAAGATTCCGTCCGAGGCTCAAATGGGGAAGAACTATCCTGTGGTACTTACCCATGGTGTTATCCATACAGTTGATGGCACACAGTCTGCCATTTCTGTACGTAACGGTAATATTTATGTGGAAAAAGTGTCTGAGGATGGGCTGTATTCCAAATTCTCTTTCGACAAATTACAAGGAAGAGTCAAGTTTACAAACCTTTCCTCTAGCACAGCTACCAGCTATCTATGGGAATTCGGAGATGGGACGACAAGTACTGAAAAATCTCCGCTTCATGTCTATCAGAAATCAGGATCCTATGTAGTGAAATTAACGACAAAAGGTGAGGTTGATAGCGACGTGGCAGAGATGACTGTCTTTGTCAATGATGAAAGTACTTGGAAAGTGGATGGTACATTCTATCTCTCCGATGAGGAAACAGGAGTACGCTATTTCACTTCAACAGAGTCTCTTTTTCAGTTTATTGGTAGTTCTCCCATTACAGGAAACGTAAAAGTATCAATTAAGGCTGACAAGGATTTCGTTTATCCACTTGGCAATGCCAATTTACAAGTCCTGAATAAGATATTCAAGACTTTGGCTGCTTCCAATCACGTAGTCACATTCAACAAATGGGGCAATGGACGCAATCCCGTCATAAACTTTGGAAATGGGAAGGATGCCATAAACAAGGGTTTTGTAAATCTCCTTGTTGCGAACAATGGATATTTAGAATGCGAAGGAGTGGAGATGAAATTGTGGAACATCACCTTTAATCCGTCAAGCATCCACAAACTTCAAAACCAAAAGATAAGGTCTGGAGAGAAAACTGAGGAAGTGGATTTTTCACCAATCAGTACTGACTTGACATTCACATGGACACTACAGTCAAAACCAGCAGATGTTACTGGTTTTCAAGAGACAGGTGAGCGAATGATACCTTCTATGACCATCGTAAATGAAGGAGAAGGGGACACAAAGCTAACATACTTGATTAGAGGAAAATATAAGAATGAGACACTCTGTGAGTTCACCCATGAGATTACGGTATCACCAACTTTGGTGGGATTGTTCTCAAGCTTGACTCCTGTAAATGGAACTGTTTCCGAATCAACATCAGTTACATTGACATGGAATAGTATCAAGAATGCTGTCTATGATGTATATCTGTGGAATGCCCAGAACCAACGTCCTACCACTCCAATAGTTTCTGGTATTTCAAGCTTGCGCTACACATCACAGAATTTCTGTCAAAATGGCTATACCTATAAATGGCAAATTGTTGCAAAGAATGACGGACAGGAATTAGCAAGTGATACGATGACATTTGCTGTAAGAAGTCTGCCTGACCTTCACGTCTATGCGGTAGATTGTTCGGAAGCAGTAGGTGGTAAAAAGTTTACAGTAAAATGGACTGTCAAAAATGATGGCGTAGGCTCTACTGGAGAAACAAGATGGAACGATTATGTTTGGTTGGTAACAGACGTATATGGTGGAACAACTCCATCAGGAAACTCCACAAATAATTCAAAACTGTTGGCTACGGTTCAAAATGTTAAGGCTCTCGAAACAGGAGAGTCTTATGACAACAGTGTTGACGTGACATTGGACGAGCGTGTATACGGCAACTACTACATCATCGTAGCTGCCGATATGTACAGCGTTACCGACATACAGTGGAGTGCAGTAGGTGGTTCAGTCTTGAATCCATACAATCCTTCGCAGGATGGTTCTACATCTTACAAACATTTGTATGCATCTACTTCCGCTTCATATAATAAGGTGTATGAACAAGGCGAAACAACTACACTCAGTGATAATTTCTTCTACAAGAAGATAAATATTGCTGTGCCGAACTTGGCAGATTTGCAGATACCAAGCATCACATCATTTGTTATCCCGAACGAAGACCCAATTCTGTCGGCTGCAAATACAAAAGTTGCAGGTGGAATTGCTGACGACGGAAAGCCCAAGGAGCTATTGACTACTTGGGAAGAGTGTTGGATTCCGTCACCTATCACTGCTGCCGGACTGAGGTATTCAAACAATTACTATTCGGGAAAGAAAGTTGCGGTTAGAGTGAACGTGGCCAACAAGGGCGGTAAGGATTCTGAAAAGCCCTTCAGAACGGTTCTCTACATGTCCTCGTCTCCCGACCGAGATGCAGCACCATTGAACACCATAGGTTCGATTACTTGTCCGACAAATATCGTAGCAGGTAAAGACACGACACTTACATTTGCCTTCTATCTGCCATACGCTTGGCATGGAGAAACTTATTTCCACGCTTATGCAGATATAGATGATGCTGTGTATGAATTAGCCAACACGGTGAATAATTGGGGCAAGAGTGACAAGGTGGATGTGCTATTATGCCCTGGGGCAGACTTGGTTCCTACGGAAATGAATGCTCCAAAGAGCACTGCTTCATCATCAACATTTGATGTAACCTATAAGGTGGTGAATAAAGGAACAGGTATTCCTTTGCCTAACAACGGATCTTTCTTTGCTGGAAGATGGAAAGACAAGGTATATCTTTCAAAAAAGAGCACAGGATTAGACGACTCCGCTATTCTGTTGTTAACAATCAATAGAGCCGGAACATTCAAGGGGCCCACCACGCAAGCAGCCCCTGGACCTGTACTTATTAAACCAGAAGAATTCCATTATGAAGGAGACAACTACAGCAATACCGTTTCTGTCAAACCACAAGGATTGACTTCTGGAACATATTATGCTTATGTCAAAATCGATGCAGATGATGATCTGTTCGAATATGAGGGGGAAAAGAACAATGTCATTTGTTCTGGAGCTATCAAGTTTGTTCAACCAGACTTGTCTGTAGAATTACTTTCCATTTCGGAAGATACATTGTCAAGCGATAAAGAGATTGCCTTCACTTGGAAGTTGAAGAACATCGGTTCTGGCGACATCCAGGATGCAAAGATTACAGATGCTTTCTACGCGACAGTCAATCAAGATGGAACTGGTGGTGAATTGATAGGAAAGGTTGAGAATACCATTTGGATTGCAGCTGGAGCAGAAAAGACGCTCAGAGCCAATATAAAGATTCCAAGCGACTCTCATTTGGATGGTCTGCGATACATCTTCGTTAAGACGAATAGCGACTACGCCTTGCAAGAAGAATCTACCACGAACAATAGTTCGGCGGTTATAAAATCTTGGTGCAAATATGAGGCGGTGCCTTCGCCTCCTAAGGTGAAAGGTGCCAATCTGTATGTAGAGAATCTTTCTGTCAATAGTTCTGTAAAGCCTGGCGAAGAAGTAACAGTTACTTATACGGCACGCAATACAGGCGACGCGGATTTGGCAGACTTGGATGTTGGTCAAGACCTTTTTATCTCTAATGACTATACCTTCTCCGAAGCTAAGGCACAGAAATGTGAGATAACTGCTCAAAAAGGTTCTGTCAAGAATCTGAAAGCTGGTAAGTCCACGACTATTTCTCTGACATTCAAGATGCCGGATTCGATGATGGGTGGCGACAAATACATCCATCTGTTTGCTGACCGTACCAACCAGTTGGGCGAGAAAGAGACGAATGACAACTACACTCGTTCTTCTTTCTATCTTAATGGAAATTTGCCTGATTTGAAGGTTACAACTTATGTTTTGGCAGATACGATCAAGACATCAACGGACGTGACTTTGAAGTTTACTACCATCAATCAAGGAGAATGGAATGCTGCAAAGACTACAACGGTTGTCTATCTGTCATCTTCCAACTATCTGAATGGCAATGCCAAGCAAATAGCTTCCGCTACTATCAATGCCATCAGCAAGGGCGATAAAACAGAAAATACTGTTACATTCAGTGTTTCTGACAAGGAATATGGCAAATGGAATGTATTGATTAGGACTGATGTAAATAACAACGTGAGAGAATTGGACGAGGATAATAATCTTGTAGCCATTCCTCTTACTATCTTGCAGTCACCACTTCCAGACTTGACCATCAAGGATATTTCTACAGAAGATATTCTTACCAGCGGTCAGCCTATGAAGGTCAAGACTACTATCGCAAATATTGGCAAAAATGCGACTCGAACAGACAAGTGGTCAGATACTTACTATCTGTCTGAAAGCACTGTCTTGAATACGAAAACGGCAACAAAAATTGGCAACAAGACCCATGTTGGCAAACTGGATGTTGATGCGTCTTATACTAATGAAGTAAGCCTCAACATTCCTGCCAATATGCAAGGTAACTTCATGTTGTTTGTCGTATCTGACGCTACAGATGCCATCACAGAAATGGACGAGAACAACAACGTCAAAAGTATTCCTGTCTATGTGAATGGCGCTGCCGATACGCCTGCTGACTTGGCTATAGTCAACATTAACGCCCCATCAAGCATCAAGGCTGGCGCGGAGGTCACCATTTCTTACCAATTGAGCAATGTTGGCGAGTTTACAGCTAATGGAACTTTGAATGATGTTATCTATCTCTCCAAGAACAAAACTTGGGACAAGGATGACGTCATGGTAGGTGTCGTGTCAAGCAAGGTGAATATCAACCCTGGAGAGCAAGTAACTCGCTCCGTGACTGGACGTATCACCAATGTACCGGAAGGCGATTACTATGTGATAGTCAAAACAAACTCGACCAAGACCATTGCCGAGTCTAAGGAAGATAATAACACAATAGTAGCAGCTTCACCAAGCAAACTGTCGTTCACGACAATCAGTTTAGGTAGCAGTGCTTCCGTCAACACTTCTGGCTATTACAAATTGGAGATTCCAAGTGGCTATGACGGCAAGACGGTCGGATTCTATCTCAATCATCCAGAAGAAGCCTCAGCAGGTCTATATGCTGCATACGAACAGGTGCCTTCCACTGCCAAATATGATGTTGCAGCCAGTGCAAACCAAGGAACGCAGCAAGAACTGTTGCTACCAAATGTGAAAGCTGGTAATTATTATATCTTGGCGCAAGACAATGCCGCCTTGGTGAATGCCATAGGCAATGTGTTCTCTGAGTCGGATAATGGCTTGGCTACAACTACCAACATGACGCTCAATGTACAGGAAGTAAACTTCGGAGCCACGACTTTAAGTATTACCGAAGGCGGCAATGGCGGTTGGGTATCAACGGATGTGAGAGGAGCCTTGTTTGACTCTATCATGGACTTCCGCTTGAAGTTGGCAGAAAAGGAAATACCTGCAGAGACTGTTACGTTCAATGGCATGACAAGTTCTCGTGTCACGTTCAATCTCAACGATGCCGCAATAGGAGCATACGATGTGGTGTCGGAACTACCTGATGGAACATTGGCAACCTTACCAAAGGGATTCAAGGTTGTCCCTGGTGCATCGGTCAGCTTGGGTGCAAAGATAGACGCACCCAATGTGGTACGTATTGGAAGCTATGCACCGATTTCTGTGTCGTATGCCAATGGTGGAAATACGGACTGCGAGGTGTATCGTTTGATGCTGGTCATCAACGATGGTTATCTCGGTACGAGCATCAAGGATTTGGATCGCCATCAGTCCGTTCTCTATCTTGACTTGGGAAGCGAGAGCGACAGTCGTGGTTACACATCCATACCGCCAGGCACACAGAAAACCATCAACCTGTTTATGTACCAGACGGCACAAAACAGCAACATAACCATTTATGTGGTGAAATAAGAAAGACATTTCAAATATGAACATAAAGAATCATATCAAACAAATGCTCTTGGGGGCAGGACTGCTTTTGGCAGTCTTGCCTTCCGAGGCACAGAATATCATTCGTCCGAAGATAGCTGGGCCAAATGGTCTTTGGGTGAACAGCTACAATGGTGTGTTGTTCTTCGGGCAGACGGATATGGAAACGCAAAACTCGCAAATGCCGATGCAGTTGCGCTTCTACTATAACAGTTCGGCACAGTCTACAAATTATGGTTATGGCCTCGGTTTCTCATTAGGATATGAGATGCGCTACCGTATCAATGAAATTGGTGGTGTCGTTATCGAAACTGGCGACGGACGTTCAGACACCTACAAGAAGTTTGGCAAGGAGTTTGAGGCGCCAGCTGGTGTATTCAGTAAGGTAGAGGAATACGAGAGTGGAAAATATCGCTTGACAGAGAAGTCGGGTGAGCAGTATTTCTTTGACGATGCCAAGTATGGCAAGGTAACAGCAATGACCGACCGAAACGGTAACAAGACCATCTTCACTTATCAAGACAGTTTGTTGGTAAGAGTGCAAGATGCCGTGGGGCATACGATCAACCTCAGCTATACCGACGGGCTGCTCCGCAAGGCTACGGCCTCATTCCATAAAGGAAGTATCAACTATGAGTATGATGGTCTTCGTCGATTGAAGAAGCGTACTGATGCTTTGGGCAACAGCACGCTTTACAGTTACGACAAGCAGAACCGTCTCTGTGAGATTACAGATGCCAACGGCCATAAGACGCTTATTGCCTACAACAATAGTGGTATGGTGAGTCGTATGAAGACTGACGTGTCCGACAAGTCCATCCGCTATGAAGGCGACAAGACGGTATTCATTGACTATACCGCTCCACAGAACCAGTACTCTTACTATCGTTGGGATAGTCAAGGACGTGTCATCGAGAAGGTAGGCTTGTGCTGCGGCATACAGTCAACACTCGAATACGATGATGACGACAATGTGGTGAAGCGTATCGATGCCAATGGTAACATTACGTCTTATACCTATGACGATCGTGGTAATATGCTTTCTCTGACCGATGCCTTAGGCAACTCAGAGCGATATACCTACGATGACAAGTTCAACCAGGTGACTTCATTCCAAGACAAGAATGGGAATAGCTACCGTTTCGACTATGATGACAAAGGCAACTTAAAATCATTGTCGGGCCCGTTAGGCTTCAGCAACAGCTTTACTTATAATGATAAGGGATGGCCGCTGAACACGACGGATGCCAACAGTAACGTGACAGCTACCACATACAATGCTGACGGTACGACAGCTAAAGTAATGGATGCGGCAGGATATACCACCACATATTCTTATGATGAGTGTGGTAATATCCTCACCATAACTGATGGACGCAACAATACTACCACATACGCTTACGATAACAACAACCAAATCATCTCGCAGACGGATGCCTTGGGTAATACTTCTACCTTGAGTTATGACAAGGTGGGTAACATCGTGCGTGTCAAGAATGCCAAGAATCAGATTCGTGCATACAGTTACGATGCCTTGGGCAATGTGCTGACGATGACGGATCCGATGGGTGGCGTCTATACTTACAAGTATGACGGTAAGGGAAACGTGCTGAGCGTGACCGACCCTATGGGTAATGAGCAGACCTTTGCCTGGAATGAAAAGAACAAGTTGACCTCGCAGACCAATGCGGATGGCGAGAAGACGAGTTATGACTATGATGCCAAGGGCAATCTGGTATCTGTATTCCAGCCAAACGGAAATACCATCAGTTACTTCTATGACAAGCTCGACCGCATTGAGCAGTTGAGTGACAACATGGGCGTGATTGCCAAATATACTTACGATGGCAACGGCAACCAGCTTACCATGACAGATGGTCTCGACCGTACGATGACTTATACCTATGATGGCTTGAACCGCAAGACATCGGAGAGTCTGCCATCGGGTGCAACAACCAGATATCAGTATGACAACAATTCCAACCTGATTTCCGTGACTGATGCGCTCAGCCACGTGACGAGTTATACCTATAGCTCACTTAATCAGCAGTTGACCCATACCGATGCCTTGAATGCTGTAACGAAGTTTGAGTATGATGCCAACGGCAATCTCGTAAAGGCAACGGATGCCAAGGGTAATGCTACTTCTTATACGTATGACGCGCTCAATCAGAATACAGCCATCACCTTTGCCAATGGTGCATCGCTGCAATATACCTACGATGAGCTGGGCAATGTGATTTCCTCAAAGGACCGTGCAGGCAATGAGTTTAAGTATGCTTATAACCCATTGGGTAACCTGCTGTCTAAGACTTATCCTGACGGAACAACGGATAAATACACATACGACAGAATCAGCCGTATGCTTTCTGCCGTGAATAAGGACGCTACGGTTACCTTTACTTATGACAAGGCGAACCGATTGTTGGCTGAAACATTGAATGGTAAGACAACGAGCTACAGTTATCATGTTGCAGCAGGTAAGCGTACCTTGACTTATCCAAGTGGCATGAAGGTGGAGGAACATCTGAATGCCCGTGACCTCATTGCGTCTATTCTTCAGAATGGCAATGAGGTGGTAACCATGGAGTATAATGTGGCTGGTCAGAAGACCAAGCAGACATACGCCAATGGCATCACTACGGATTATGGATATAACGAGAACGGCTGGTTGTCAGCTATCAAGGATGACCATAAGGTACTCAGCCTTGCCATGAGCTATGATGCCATCGGCAATATGACCAAGTGTGCTGATAATCTTGATGCTTCCCGCACCGAGAGTTATGGCTATGATGTCATTTCCCAGCTAACTTCCTTTACTCGTGGAAAGACTGTTAACAAGACGTATCAATTCGACTTGTTGGGCAATCGTGTGAAGACTGTGGAAAATGGTGTTGTCACCAACTATACTTCCAATAACGTGAATGCCTACACGGCTATTTCAGGCGGTATGTCTTTCACTCCATCATACGATGGAAATGGAAATATGCAGAATGATGATAAGCATCAATATGTGTATGACTATAACAACAAGTTGGCTTCTGTTGAAGACAAGTCTGTAAGCTATAAGTATGATGCTTTAGGTCGTCGTATTGCCAAGAACAACACCTTATTCTATTATGTTGGCGACCAGATGGTAGAAGAAAGTACAGATGGTGCTGTGACCTCTTATCTGTATGGCAACAATATTGATGAGGCTTTGCAGATGAGTAGAAAAGATGAGGCTTACTATTATCATACAAACCATTTAGGTTCTACAATGGGGCTTTCTAATAAGGAAGGCAAGATTGTAGAAAAAGTGGAGTATGATGTGTATGGTATGCCTAATTTCTTGGATGCAAATGGTAAGGTGCTTGCTGCTTCTACTATTGGGAATAATATTCTGTTTACTGGTCGTGAATATAATGCAGAAACTGGAGATTATTATTTTAGAGCAAGAAGTATGCGTCCGATGGTTGGTAGGTTTATACAGAAAGACCCTTTGATGTATGTGGATGGTATGAATGACTTACTTTATGTAAATAATAAGCCGATATATTATGTTGATCATTATGGATTAGCACAAGTTAATGGTATCGGATCAAATAGTGGAGGTTGGAGTAACGACCCTAGTCGCCACAGAAGTGGGCGTTTTAGAAAATATTATGAAGATTTGAAAAAAACGTATGAAAAATTTATAAAATGTATTCTTCACCCAGAACTCTGTAAGGGAGGAGATGGAGGATGTGGAGACGACTTTGATCCACTCACGGCAGATGTCAAAGATATGCTTGGGAAAAATATTATAGACTTGGGAAACAGCGTCCAACAATTTAATGATGATTGGGCAAACTATTGGAGGCCAAAATTACCAAATAATGATTACTGGAACAATTGGTTTGATGGTTTATCTCAAATTAATGCAAGTAATCCTTTAGGAGCCCTTTGGATAGAAGCGGGGATGGGATTAGGAGCTGGTTTTTCTGCTGGTCTTATAGGTTATGGTGCTGTTACTGGAATCGGAGCTATAGGTGCTGGTATTACTACAGGCATAGAAACTATCGGTACTGGTTCAATTTCTATTTCAGGAAGACTTGTTCCAATTTTAGTTGGAGTATATTAATTTATAGAAATTATATGCAATATGAGACATATTTTATTTGTCATATATATAGTATTTTATGGGTTTATAGGGGCATACGCTCAAAATACGAATAGTTTTGGCTCAGGTTGTAATGGAGGAAATGACAATCCTTTACCAATTCCGCCACCTAATAATATTCCCATAGATGGCACAACCACTTCCGGCGGCATCTCCGCCGACCCAAACGAAATCATTGGTCCTACTGGCTATGATTCCATCCGTTGGGTCAGCATCAACGATGTGCTAAACTACACCATTCTCTTTGAGAATGACCCGGAGTTTGCATCAGCTAATGCACAAAAGGTGGATGTGAGATTTAGTTTTGACGACAAGGCATGGATGCGTGGTTTTGGATTGGGAAGCTACGGCTTCGCCAACTACTCATGGAATATCGACAAGAGTCCAGCGGCTTACCAGAACCGCCTCGACTTGCGTGACTCCATGAAGATTTACGTTGACCTCAATGCAGGTGTCGATGTGGTGAAGAAACAAGCCTTTTGGACTTTCTCATCCATCGACCCGGAAACAGGTCTGCATCCTTGGCAGGTAGATAGAGGTATGTTGCCGGTAAACGATTCTACCCATGTGGGAGAAGGTTACGTGCGCTTCAGTCTGAAACCATACGAAGGATTGAATACTGGTGATACCATCAGCATTGCCGCCAATATCGTGTTCGACCAAAATGATACGATTCCAACGAATCGATGGAAGAACGTGATAGATGCTGGCATGCCTACCAGTAAGGTGAAGGGAAAAGTGGATTCCAAGAACAAGAATCTCTATCACCTCACCTTGACTGCATCCGATGATAAAGGTGGTTCTGGTCTGAAGAAGGTAACGATGTTTCTTGCCAATAACTTCGGCATCTACGAAGAGTATGCCGTGTGTCCCATAGATACCGTCATCGACTTTGAAGCAGAACCTGGCAGACAATACAAGTTCTACTCGTTGGCTGAGGACAATGTTGGCAACCGTGAGCCGTTGAAGGAAGTCCCAGACTTCTTTATCAACATCAATGCCGCACCAAGTGACATCGCCTTGTCTGACTCCATCTTCCAAGATGACATTTCTCCCGAAGGATTTATCGGAGAATTGAGTTCAAAGGACGTGGACGGCAGTACCTTTACATACGCCTTGGCAGAGGGTGAAGGAGCTGTGCATAACGAACTATTTCAAATCAAAGGTTCGCAACTGCAAGCCAAAAACATGTTTAAGTGTGCCACTGATACGATCTACAAGGTGCGCATCAGCACTACAGACGAAGGCGGTCTTTCGTATGAAAAGCCTTTCATCCTTCATTTGAAGAACGTGCTGGAAAAACCGAAAGCGGACACTTTGAAGGTCAGTATCTGTAAAGGTGATGTCTATGACTTCCATGGCAAGGAATACGAGAAAGCTGGTACCTATTATTATACACAGAGCAACGAGTTCATGTGTGATAGCGTGTATATGCTGCAATTGACCGTTCTTCCTCAATTGGAAGCACCCAAAGTAACGGTTGAAGGCTCATGCACATTGGTCTCTTCTGCCGAAAAGAACAACCAATGGTTCAAGGAAGACGGCACTGCAATAGAGGGTGCTACCGAACAAAAGTTCACACCGACCGAGGATGGCATCTATTATGTGGCTGTCGGCAATGGTTCTTGTTTGTCAGAACCATCACAGGCTTACCGTGTGCAGGTTTCCGATCAATATGCCTTGAACATGAACTTGGCGAAAGGTTGGAACTGGGTATCTTCCAACTTGGCAGATGAAGGTTTTCAAAAAATAAAGGACTTCATCAAACCGATAGAGGACAAAGTGGAACGTCTCATTGGTTTCGACTCTGAGTTGATTCGTGACCCACAATTGGGACTTACAGGCGACTTGACCACTTTTGCTCCATCTGCCAGCTACCTCATGCAGACCAACGGCACAGTGGACAACGCTTGGAATGGTCATGCCTACAAACCTGAAACAACAGCCGTTACACTGAAAAAGGGCTGGAGCTGGATTGGCTATCTGCCAATCTACGAAAACTCTTTGGAGAAATCGTTAGAATTGTTGGCACCAAATGAAGGTGACATCATTAAGGACTACACCCGATTTGCGACCTATACTGGCGGCAAGTGGGAAGGTACATTGACAACAATGTCTCCAGGCACAGGTTATATGTACTATTCTGGCAAGAACAAATCGTTTCACTATCCTGTACAGCGAGTATTCCCAGTGGAAACTGATGCACAGAGAATGGCGGTGACAGAGGTGGTTTCTCCTTGGCATTTCGATAGCCATAAATATCCATACAACATGAATATGATAGCAACTGTTCAAGCTGATGGCAATACAGCACCTGCCGGATTGTTCACTATCGGAGCATTTGTAGGTGACGAATGTAGAGGTATTGGGCAATATGTTGGCGACAAGTTATATATGACCATATATGGTGATGTCAATACATCAAGCCAGTTGACATTCAAGGCTATTGAAAATAGTAGTCAACAAGAATATGATATTGTTGAAACCGCTACGTTTGCCAACTCTATGCTCGGTTCTGTTTCTTCTCCCTATAAGTTGACTATCAGTGGCACAACGGGAATCAATGGACTGGCAGACAAGGGCGAATACAACGTTTATCCGAGTCCTGTCAGAAGCACATTGTATGTAAATGGCGATTTGGAACATTTGAGCGCCGTTTATGTCATTGCTAATAATGGTGTAATCGTTGCAAAAACGGATAATTATAATGAAAATGGACTGAATGTTTCGTCTTTGATGGAAGGTTCTTATATCGTGGTATTGAAGACATCTTCTGGTTCCATAGTTAAGAGAATCTTGAAAGTTTACTAAATATACGATTATGAGATTTATAAAATATCTAACATGGTTGTGCTGCCTGCTTTTTGCAGGTGGCACAATGATGGCGCAAGACTCCCATTGGGCGTATGATGCCTATGCTTTTGAATACGACATGACGACTTATCTGACTGTTGAATACAATGGCAATCAAGTTAGTGATTTGTCAGATTATGAAGTTGCAGCCTTTGTTGGCAACGAGTGTCGAGGCGTTTCACGAATGATAAAGGCAGAGAATGGCAGTTCGTATCTCTATATGAGAATCCGTAGCAATCAAAAGCAAGGGGAAAGGATAAAACTTAAGGTATACCAAAAGTCCAAGGATAAAGAAATGGAATGTGACGAAACCATTACTTTTGAGAACCGGTCTGTCATTGGTATGCCAAGCTCTCCACGAAGTGTAAAACTGATAGTTACGACATTCACAGTTACTGTTGACACATCAGGCAATGGAACTGTTATTGGAGCAGGAACATACAAAGAGGGAGAAACTGTTACTCTTACAGCCTTACCTGCGGAAGGATGGCGTTTTGTAAAATGGTCTGACGGGACAACCTCGTCAACTTATACTTTGACAATCAGCGGTGACAAAACACTCACAGCAGAGTTTTCACGAAACTATTATATAGTGAGATTTGTTGTTGATGGTACAATCATATCAGAACAATCATTGGAATACGAAGCTAAAATAGAAATGCCTTCAGTATCTAAAAAGGAAGGCTACACCTTCTCTGGATTCGGAGACGTGGACGAAACTGTTCCTGCAC
>ERZ1026892.349-NODE-349-length-21809-cov-3.406960_pt1 | contig 21809 bp, 17 predicted proteins | sample MGYA00380176_ERZ1026892 | MGnify/ENA primary metagenome ERZ1026892 (study PRJEB33269, sample SAMEA4719812) | human gut metagenome | biome: human-associated habitat; feature: organic feature; material: feces | place: Cameroon | collected 2013-10 ... | reverse complement strand
CGCGGCGAGCCATCAGGGTGGCTACAATGGCCAACACAGGAAGGAGAATGCAAACGTCGGGACGTGCACTGAATGACTGGGCTGACGCCAAGTCGTAGGTCTGATAGGCTACGACCAACAGCAGCAGGGCATTGGCGATGCATGCATAATTGGTCCAACGAATCTGCTTGCGGCGGTTCTTGAAACTGAAGATGGCCACAAAGGGAAGAATCACAGCCAGAAGGAGGAATATGATGCTTCCGAAGGGATGGTGTCCGGCCAATTCAGGCAGGGTGGTGTCGTAGCCGATGGCGGTGAGGCGCATGACGGCTTTGCCCGTCGCATCGGTGAAGGTCACAAGGGGCACTCCCATTGTGATGGCCGTCAGAATGGCGGCCAAAAGCAGATAGATGCTTTGGATACGCTGAATCATGATTCGCTGTTGAGATTTTCCTTTTCCTTGGCAGGATTACGGAAGTAGATTTTGCCGTGCTCAAATTCGTCGGCTGCGATGAGTGTGGGCTTCGGGAGTCTTTCGTAGTAACGCGAAATTTCAATCTGCTCACGGTTTTCAAAGGTCTCCTCCAAGTTGTCGTTGCTCGAAGCGAATTCCTTGAGCTTCTTGGAAAGGTCTTCCTTCATCTTCACGGCGATCTGGTTGGCACGTTTACCCATGATGGCTACGCTCTCGTAGATGTTGTCGGTGCCTTTGCAGAAGTCCATCAGATTGTGCGTCACGGTGTTGGTGGGCGCTTTGCTCTTTTTGTAATCCATTTCTTTGCTTTGTGTTATTTCGGGGATGAATGTTTTCTTGGGTTATTTGTCGTTGCCGCCATTTTCTGCGGGGGCGTCGCTGCCAGTTGCTTCTTCTTCCAGCATGTCCTTGGGCACGTAGGCTCTTGCGGAGCGGAAGAGTTTCTTGGCTTCAGCCATGTATTTTGACTCAGGATACTCGGTGACGAAGCCGTAGTATTCGTCGATGGCTGTGTGGTAGCGTTCCTCTTTCTTGGCTTCGATACTGAGGCGGGCCAAGGCGAATTTGGCACGGAGAATGAGAATGGCGAAGTCCTCACGACGAGAGGTGTAGGGATAGTCCTTGATGGCGTTTTCTGCCGTCACGATGCAGGCACCGTAGTTTCCGTTGACACCATTGCCGATGTAGGCTCCGAGGTCGTAGTAGAGCTTGGCAGAGAGATATTCCTTTTCCACCAGCTTGTCCTGCAACTTGAAGATGAGGTCCTGTGCCTGAGGACGAAGGCCGCTCGAGGGGAAGTTTTCTATGAAATTCTGAAATTCCGTGACAGCTTCGTAGGTGGCCGTCTGGTCGAGGCGGGGCTCCGGCGTGTTCTTATAGAGCGCATAGCCGCAATTGAAGCGAGCTTGCTCTGCATATCTTCCTTTGGGGTACGTCTGGTAGTATTTACGGAAAATACTTGCTGCTGCATCGTAGGAATGCGAGTTGAAGTTGCACATACCCGTGAGGAAAAGGGATTCCTCGCCTTGGTCGGTGCCCTTCAGCGTGGTCAGCAGGTCACCGAGCAGGGTGGCAGCTCTGTTATACTGTCCTTCGGCATAGTACTGCTTGGCGGCCTCATACTTATACTCGTAGTCGGACGTCTTTAAGATGCGATTGTAGTCGGCGCAGGAAGCTGTGCCGAGCAACGCACTGAATAGTATGGCGGTAAGGATTTTGTTCATATTCGAAATTTGGTGACAAAGGTACGCATTTATTTTCGTTTGAATGGCAATTCAATGCGCGTAATCGTTTGTATGCCTACATTTTGGCTTTGTATTCCAGTTTGGCGTATGGTTGTCGGCCTGTTTTTATGGCCGTATTTTGTATTTTCAAGCCCATATGGCTCGGAATGCAATGTATAGGTAGGTCAGGGCAAGGGTGGATATGATCAGATGCACGCTGCCATAGCTGTAGCCTCCAGCGGTGAGATTGCTGCTGGAGGTGGACTGTGGGGCGGCATGATACTTTTCCCAAATGACGGAGTGATGGCAGTAGCGAAGCCAAAGCAGATAGATGCCCCAGCCTACGAGGGTGCCCCAAATGGCTCCTACGGTGAGGTCACCGATGTAGTGAACTCCCAGGTAAACTCTCGACCAGCAGTTGACCAAGGCCCAGGAATAGAGCCAGAGGGACAGGGCACGGTTGCGGATGAGGAGAGTGAGGAAGGTGGCCACGGCAAAGGTGTTCGACGCATGACTGGAGAAGAATCCGTAGAGTCCGCCTCGATAGCCGTTGACCACGTCGACGGTGTACATGATGAGCGGGTCCTGCGCTGGACGGAAGCGGGCAAAGAGCGGTTTGCATACGCTTGAAGCCACCTGATCGGCCAAGAGGATGCAGAGGGCAATGGCCAGCAGGGTCTCGATGAAGGAGAGCAGGTCATTGTGGCGAATCAGGGCATATGCCAGCACGAGAGCGGCGGGAATCCACGTGGCGGTGTGAGTGGCAGTGAGTGCCACCTGATCGAGGTAGAGACTGTCGCTCCCGTTGAGCCAAAGGGTGATGGTCTGGTCGATGTGGTTCATTGTGGCTGGTTTTAGAAGGGGCTGAAGTTGTGGAGAGGATGTGTCGTCGTTATGGACGGACGGCTTGCACGGCATCTGCCGTGATCCAGGCTACGGCACCGTCGGGCATTTCCACTTGAAGCCATTTTGCTCCATTGTCATTGACTTTGCTCACGGTTGTTCCTTCGTGGAGTTGACGGATTTGACGTGAGGTGGTGGCAGGGGTGGAGTAGGCCGTTGTGGTTTTCATCACGACCATCTGCGGACAGTCATTGAAGGCTTTGCGCTGCATGGCGCTGAAAGTGCCGCTGATGATGTTGGTCAAAAGCAGCAAGGCAGCTGCGAAGAAGCCTATTTTGCGCATTCGTATGGCGGACGCAAAGAAATAGACCAACGCGAAAACCAATGCGAAGAGCAGGGTCATGAAGCTGATGAAGAGCCATGATGCTGCGCTTCGGGAGTGGATGAATGTTCGTGCCCAACTGATGAAAAACATTTCCGAGGGCGTTTCGAAGCGGTCGGATAGTTTGGACTGTACGAGCTCGAGATTGAATGCGGCATCCTCATCGCCTGGCTGGTAGCGCAATGCTCGTTGGAAATGGAGTACGGCTTGAGGCAGATTCTTCAGACGGTAGTGGCAATTGCCGAGATTGAAATGGATGTCGGCCAAGGTCTGATGGTCAACCTCGTCGTTGCTGATGGCTTCCTGCTGCGAATCGAGCAGTTGCGAGTAGAGGCGGGCAGCTCCTGCATAGTCCTTCCTGGCGTAGTTCGCCGCTGCTTCTTTGAGCAATTGGGGAGCAGGTGTGTTGCCGTTTTGAGGGGCGGCAACTGCTGTGTAGGTATGGATGAATAGACCTGCTGCCAATGCCAAGGTGGCGAGCAGGCGTAGGATCAGTCGGTGTGTCATAGTGCGAGTTGTTGGATGACTTGTCGTGCTTCGTTGTATGTGGCTTGGCGCATGTCAGCCGATGAGGGGGCATACTGTGCCTGTTCGCAAGCATCCATCAGGAGGAGTAACCGCTTGATGGTGGCTTCTTCCACTCCCTCGTCTGTGAGGAGCGTCTGGATGTGCTGTTTGTTCATGTCGGCTGTGCCTACTCCATATTTGTCGCCTACGAAACTGTAGACGGCTTTTGCCACGAGGGTGTAGAAAGTGCGCGAGTCGGCGTCATCGATGTGCTTATCTGCTTCGTCGAGGAGGTGGAGGCTGTTCTTCTGCGCGTTGCGGCGTTTGCGTCCAGCCAGGTCGTTGTGGAGCGAGGTGTGGCGTTTCATCAAGGCGAACACCGTGATGAAGGCGAGAAGGAGAATGGCGAATGCTGCGAAGGCCGTGGGGACTGATTCAAAACTGAAGACAGAGGTCTCTTTCCAATCTTCCACTTTGTGGGGCGTGCGGATGTCGCTGTGGAGCAACTGGAGCTGGCGGTCAACATCAGCATTGGAGCGTTCTCCTTGTTCCACATTCATTTCCACGGCTTGCGTGTTGAGTGTTTCGTAGCGTCCGGATTGGATGTCGAAGTAGGTGAAAGAGATGGAGGGTATCTCATATTGTCCCACATTGCGCGGCACGAAGGTGTAGTCGAATGTTATCTCTCCGGTGAATCCATTGGCTGTCACCTTGGAGTTGTCGTTTGTTTTCGGGTCGTAGGTGTCGAAATCCTTGGGGAAAGTCACCTGAGGCGCACTGATGAGCTTCATGTTACCTACACCGCTGAGGGTGATTTGATAAGTGGCTATATCGTTGGTGCGGAGTTTGGGATTGAGGAGCTGGCCTTTGATGGCGAAGTGGCCCACACCTCCCGAGTAGTTGGCCGGTTTGGGTTGCGGCAAGGCTTTCACTTCGATGTTGAGCGGAGCTACCACGCGCTTTACGTTTACCCCGATTGTACCTCCTCCATTGAAGAAGGCGTCGGCCAAGTCAAGGGTGTTGTCCTGTTGCACAACGGTGCAGTTGAAGACGATGCTGGGCACCGTGATGCGTCCGCTTTGCTGTGGGAATACCACATATTGCAGTAGGGTACCTGTGCGGTAGGTTCCGTTTGCCCGATGCTCGATGGAGGTCACAATCTGATTGTTGGGCAAGGGAATTTCCTGCAAGATGAGTCCCTTGAAGTCGGGTTTGTTGACCAGCTGGGTGTTGGCCAGCCCTACGCCAACACGGGAATGGATGCGATAGGTGAGCAGAACGGCTTCTTGTTCGTGGACCCGAGTGCGGCTTGGGGTGACGTCGATGAAGAGATCGCGTTCGGTGACAGCGCTTCCAGCCTGCTGTACCTGTGAGGAACCTGAAGCGTGGGATGACGGCGCTCCTTGTCCTGACGAACCTTTCGATTGGGTGGCGTTGAGCGAGATGGGGCGTGACTTCACGGTGCGTCCTCCTACATGCACACTGGCTTGCCCAATGGTGATGTTGCCTGATTTGCGTGCGGAGAGAATGTAGGTGTAAGTGGTGCTTTCGTTATGGGAGGCGTGACCGTTGATAATCTGATAGTTACTGATAGTCGATGTGGCAGGACCGCTCAGCACTTCAAATTCTGCCAAAGAAGGGGCGGAAAATGAAGAGACATCGCTGCTGTTGACGGTGAACGTGAGGCGATAGTAGGCACCGGCCTTTTCGATATGCGCTTGGAGCGTTTGCGGAAAGGCAGTTTGCTGGATGCAAGCCATCAGTATCAGCATCAGGGCCGCTGTCCGCTTGAGTAGGTGGGTCATATTATAGGGGTTGATGTTGGGGAAAATGGGGCGAAGAAGCGCGCAGTCAGCAGAGAGGGCAGACTGGGCGGGGAAAAGGGTATCCGGGATTCGCCGTAGGGTCACCAGTTCTTGTCGAGTGATTTCTGACGCGGCTGACGGTTGTTAACGCGTTGACGAGCGTCGCGTTCGGCTTGTCGGGAGAGATTGATGTATTGCTCCGTCTGCTGTTTACTCTGTTGGTTCTGATGGCTTTCCTGTCGCTGCTGTTGTTGCTGCTGTTGTTGTTGGTTCTTGTCCTGTTGCTGCTTCTGCTGCTTCTGCTGCTGTTGTTGGTTCTTGTTGGGAGAATCTTTCAGCTGGCGTTGGCAGAGCACCAGATTGTAGCGGGTGTCGTTGTCGTGGGGGTTGAGTCTCAAGGCTTGCTTGTACTGCTCGATAGCCTGACGGAGAAGTTGTTGCTGGTTTTGCTGGTCGTGGAGCGCAGCCGTCTGGCGGATGTATCCCCGATTGTGGAAGGCCATGGACTTCACTTGCGGGTTCCGCTCGAGTTGGGCGGCTTGGGTGAAAAGGCTGTCGGCCAATTTGGCATCCCCTTTGGCCAGATAGGTGTCTGCCAGATTAAACAATGCCCTTGCATTCTTCGGGTTGCGCTTGAGCACTTTCATGTAGAGCGATTGTGCTTTTTCGAAATTGCGCGAACGGAAGGCCGCATTTCCTTCATGCATCATTTTCCATTCCGCATTTTGGGCCATTGCTACCGTTGGGGCCAAGAGCAGGAGAATGAGGGCAAGTAAGTATGTACAACGTTTCATTTTCTTGACTTGAATAGTTTGAACCTTTTGAACAGGGAGTTCTTCGTCTCCATGATGAACACCTCCATGATGAGCACAAACAGAGCCACTAAGGCCACAGCCTGGAATTGCTCATCGCGCTCAGTGAATGAGGTGGTTGACTTGCTTTGCTTCAGTCGGGAGAGTTGGTTCAGCAGTTCCTCCTGTGCACTGTTCGTTTGGTCGAGATGGAGGTATATGCCTTTGCCTGCTTGGGCCGTTTCGCGACACATCTGTTCGTTGAGCGCAGTGTGAACCACATTTCCCTGGTTATCCGTGAGAGGACCGCTGGAGGTGGAAATTTCAGCGCCTTGTGTAGTGCCGACACCTATCACGTAGATGTTGATGCCATGCTTTGCAGCTTCCTTCGCTGCCTCAACCGAACCTTCTTCGTGGTTCTCTCCGTCGGTGATAAGGATGATGGCTTTGCCCACCTCTTTGTTGTCCGTGAAACTTTTCTCAGCTAAGCTGATGGCAGCTCCAATGTTGGTGCCCTGAAGGGTGACCATTTGAGGGCTGAGTGCATCAAGGAAGAGTTTGGCTGCAGCGTAATCGGACGTGATGGGCAACTGGGGATAGGCTTCTCCGGCAAAAACACCGAGTGCCACCTTGTCGTTGTTCATGCGATCAATGAGGTTTGACACAAGCAGTTTGGCGCGGTCAAGTCGAGAGGGGGTGACGTCGCGTGCCAACATGGAGTTCGACACGTCCATCATCACTACGGCTTCAATGCCGCTCGAGGTTTCCTGTCCCTGCTTGAGTCCGTATTGAGGGCGTGCCAGAACGAGCACGACGAGAGCCAGCAGCAACGTGAGCAAACTGAACTTTACGTGCTGTCGCAAGGTTGACCGTTGCGGCATGAGGGCTTTCAGCATGTGGAGGTCGCCCAGTTTGCGGAGCTTGCGTCGTGTGCGCAAAGTGCTCCACACGTAGATGGCCACGAGCACCGGCAGGATGGCGAGCAGGTAGAGATATTGAGGGTCTCGGAATATGAGCATGATGAAAAGAGGGTAGAGGGGATGAAAATGGAGAGTTGGAATCGCGTTTGTCCATCCTGTTAGGGGATACGCTTGAGCCAGGTGATACGGAGCAATACTTCCACGAGCAACACGAAGAGGAGCATCCAGGCGAAGGGCTGGTAGGCTTCGTAGTGGCGGTTGTAGTTGATCACCTTGAGCTTCGTCTTTTCCAGCTTGTCAATGTCGTCGTACACTTCCTTGAGCGAACTTTTCGATTTTGCCCAATAGAAAATGCCACCTGTGGCTTTGGCAATCTGTTTGAGTATCTCGGGGTCTGCAGTGTCGTCCACTTGTGCTGTGTAGACTTCCCCGTTCGGCAATTGGGCTACGGGCACGTTCTGAGTGCCCTGTGTGCCAAGCAGAATGGTATAGACTCTGATGCCCATATTTTTGGCCATGTCTGCAGCCATGAGCGGAGAAATCTCGCCTGTGTTGTTCTCACCGTCAGTCAGGAGAATGACCACCTTGCTCTTTGCCTTGCTTTCCTTGAGATGAGATACAGCGCTGGCAATGCCCATACCGATGGCCGTACCGGGTTGGATCACGCCATTTGCCTGAAGGTCACAGTTGACGTCCTTGAACATCCTCACGAGCACTGAATGGTCCGTAGTGAGAGGACATTGCGTGAACGCCTCACCACCGAAGAGGGTGAGGCCGATGTTGTCTGACGGACGGTTGCTGATGAAGTTAAGGGCCACCTCTTTGGCTGCCGTCATGCGTGAGGGGCGGATGTCGTTGGTCATCATACTGGTGGAAATATCCATAGCCATCATGATGTCAATTCCTTCCGACTCTCCACTTCGGAGCGACGTTTGGGTTTGAGGGCGTGCCAGGATAATCACCAAGAGCGTGAAGCAGATGGCATGCAACCAAAACGGGAGTTGCACAAGCCGTGTGCGCCACGTCCGAGGAGAATGTCTGAAGGCTTCAGCTGAAGCGATGGTCATGTGGGCTTCCTGTTTTTTCTTACCCAGGAAATGCCACAGGATGTAGGGCACGAGCAGAAGCAGCAGATAGAAATATGCGGGAGATGCGAATGACATAGGAAAGAATGTAACTCGGGTACTTATATAATATATATGGTGGGGCTATGAATGCCCGATAGCTTAGCGCCTAAAACTGTGTCACCCAGAATGTGAGCAGCATGGCCAGCACCATAGTGGTAAGCGCTCCAAAGAGCAGCAACATGCGCATGCGCTGCTGCTTCTTGTCGGAAAGCGAAACGAATTCAACTTTCGGGGCCTCAATCTTGGCAGGCACCACCTTGGTGGTCTGCACGAAGTCGAGAGCCTGCATGAGGTTATGGTCCTTGTCGTTTTGTGAAGGAGCCAGTTTGGCAAACTTCACGAGGTCGGCTGTTGTCAGTACGTTCTTCAGTTCTTCAAGAGCTGCAGTATCATTGCTGCTGGTGAGGCGACTGACGATTTCCGTTGTGGTCATTTCCTTTGCGCTGAATCCGAAACGTCCTTCGATGTAGGTACGCAAGGCGTCTGTCAACTGCATGTAGTAGGCCTTTTGGTCCATCTCAGCCTGCTGCTTGATCTGGTTGATGTTCTCCACTGCGGTGATGTGGGGTGGCGTAGGCGGTCGTACCACTACGCGGCGCGTGATGAGTTTCGGGTTGGAGAATCTCATCCACATGGCCATAGAGGCTCCGGCCATCAGCCATGCCAACAGCATGAGCAATGTGTTGGTCCATTCCCATTCGAAAGGCTGGTCAAGGGTGCCTTTCGGGGCTTTGATTTGGTCAACGTGAACCGTGTCGACAGGGATGGTGCTGACTTTCAGACCCACTGTTCCTCGAGAATGCATTTTTTGTCCGCCCACCATCACTTCAAATGGCGGGAGGGAATAGAGAGCAGAGTCAAAGGAGGTGATGGTGTAGCGGCGAATAAGCTGGATGCGTTTGCCGTCGTTGAGCTTGAGGGTATCCGTTCGTCCGTTGCTGACCACTTCCACGCCAGGCATGATTTCCTGTGTGGGTTGATAGGTAGGGAATACCACCGCCGTAGAGGCATTGGTGGTGCATTTGAGTTTCACTTGCACCTGTTCGCCCACGAGAATGGATGCCGTGTCGATGCTCGCCTCCACGATCGTCTGACCGCAGAGGTTAGCTGGAAATGCAAGGGCCATCAGCCACAGAAGCGTGGCATGAATGGACTTTCGTATGGTTGTTCTCATTGTCGCTTTAGGGAAATACGGGATCCTTTGCCCTAAGAGGATGCTTATAGGGCGTTATCCCGCTAGGAAGCTTGGATATAAGAGCTGGGGCAGGAGAGAAGGGGCAAGTCAGCGTCCAGCGAAAAGATTCATCAACGGTCGCACGTAGTCGCCTTCAGTTGACATCGAGACGAAGTCCACACCATTCATTCGGAACAGTTGGGAGAGGCGGGATTCTTCAAGTGCCCACCAACGTTTCTGATGGTCACGAACGATTCGTGAAGACGTGTCGACATATTGTTCATGGCCTGTTTCAGCATCCACCACTTTAAGCAACCCCACGTCGGGCAACTCTGCCATACGGGGGTCGAACACGCGAAGGCCCACAAGGTCGTGCTTGCGGGCTGCCACCAACAGCGGACGCGAGAAATCCTTCGTGTCAAGAAAATCGCTGATGAGGAAAGTGATGCTACGCTTGGTGATGACGCGCATGAGATATTCCACCGCTACGCTCACGTCGGTTCGTTTTCCTGCGGGTTCGAAACTGAGCAGTTCGCGTATGATGAAAAGAATATGCTTTCGTCCTTTCTGAGGCGGGATGAACTTTTCTATGCGGTCAGTGAAGAAGATGACTCCCACTTTGTCGTTGTTCTGCATAGCCGAGAAGGACAGTGTTGCTGCCACTTCAGCCGAGAGTTCACGTTGGGTCCGTCCTTGGGTGCCGAATGCCTGACTGGCCGACAAGTCGATGAGCAGCATGAGGGTGAGCTCGCGTTCTTCCTCGAAAACCTTCACGTAGGGATGATTCATGCGGGCCGTCACGTTCCAGTCGATGTCGCGGATGTCGTCCCCAGGTTGGTATTCCCTCACTTCAGCAAACGACATACCGCGTCCCTTGAAGGCGGAGTGATATTCGCCGGCAAAGATATTGTTGGTCAAGGCACGAGTCTTGATTTCAAGTCTGCGCACCTGACGCAAGAGTTCTGTAGTGTCCATTTTGCGTTGTGATGATAAATGGAACGAAGCGACCCTGCCGATGATGGGCTGGTCGCTTGTTCCGTTAGGTAATGAAGTCGTCTGAAATCTCTTCTATCTTCAATCTTCACCTTGTTTGGGCCGTTTTTTGCCCTTTCGTCGGTCGTGTAGTTCGCAACACTCCCTCTTCAAGACCCCAAAACGTCTCAAAACAAGACGGATTTAGAATTCCATAAAAGTTCAGACGACTTCAATGGTGTCCCTTATTGATGTCGTTGTGTATGGTCGTGCATAGGGACAATCCTGTGGTCATCGTCCGTTAGGGCACTTCCACCTTGTTGAGAATCTTCACGATGATCTCCTCGGCCGTCACGTTAGAAGCTTCAGCTTCGTAGGTGAGTCCGATGCGGTGGCGGAGCACGTCAGCAGCCACTTCACGCACATCTTCGGGCACCACATAACCACGGCGCTTGATGAAAGCGCAGGCACGGGCAGCCAAGGCCATATTGATGCTGGCACGGGGAGAACAACCGAAGCCGATGAAATTCTTCAGTTCTTCCAGCTTGTACTTTTCAGGGTAGCGGGTGGCAAACACGATGTCAGCGATATACTGTTCGATGCGTTCGTCGATATATACCTCGTTCACGAGTTTGCGGGCTTTAACGATGCGTTCAGCGTCAATCACGGGGCGGGGAGTGGGGAAACTGCCGTCGATGTGTGCACGCATGATCTTCTTTTCCTCTTCAAGTGTCGGATAGCCAATCACCACCTTCAGCATGAAACGGTCCACCTGAGCTTCGGGCAACTCATAAGTACCTTCCTGTTCGATGGGGTTCTGTGTGGCCAACACGAGGAAAGGAGAGGGGAGGGCAAAGGTCTCGTCGCCGATGGTCACCTGACGCTCCTGCATGGCTTCGAGTAGTGCACTCTGTACCTTTGCCGGAGCACGGTTGATTTCATCTGCCAATACGAAGTTGGCGAAGATGGGACCTTTTTTAACCTTGAAGCTCTCTTCCTTCTGGCTGTAGATGAGCGTACCGAGTACGTCGGCAGGAAGAAGGTCGGGCGTGAACTGCACGCGGCCGAACTTCGCGTCAACGAGAGAGGCCAAAGTCTTGATGGCCAGTGTTTTAGCCAAACCAGGCACACCTTCGAGAAGGATATGTCCGTCGGCGAGCAGACCGATGAGCAGAGAGTCGATCAAGTGTTTCTGTCCGACGATGGTGCGGTTCATGCCTTCCACCAAGTCGGTGATAAATCCAGTTTCAGCCTCAATGCGGGCATTGAGCTGACGGATGTCTATAGATTCTGACATATTTGTTCTGAATGGTTCGTTTGTTGAATTGCTTGCAAAATTAGCGTTTTCTTGCAAAAGTGGAATATAAAATAAGCTAAAATGCGTTCTTTCAAGCAGGTGGTCTGTTGATAAAATGATTTTGAATACCTAACTCAAGTTGCGTAAGTTGGTTTCTTGCCTTTGTCGTCAATGGCGCGGCTTTTTCTGCGTGTTGGGTAGGAATCCGGCAATGATGCCGATCAAGGGGAGGAAGGAACTGACGAAGAATATGTGTTCGATGCTGGTTCTGTCCGCCAACCATCCGAAAAAGGCCGATCCGAGTCCGCCCAGTCCGAACATCAGTCCGAAGAACACACCAGCGATGAGTCCCACTTTGTCGGGCATGAGGTCAGTGGCATACACCACGATTGATGAGAAAGCAGAAGCAATGATGAGTCCTGCAAGAAAGGCGAAAAGAATGGTGAGGGGAAGTCCAACGTGAGGCATGGCCAAGGCAAATGGAGCCGCCCCTAAGATGGAGAACCAGATGACGTATTTTCGGCCAAACTTGTCGCCGAACATTCCTCCGGCCACGGTGCCTATGGCGAATGCAGCCAGAAAGGCAAAGAGGCAGAGCTGCGAAGCGCCCACAGAAAGGTGAAACTTCTGGATGAGGAAGAAGGTGAAATAGCTGGTGATACACGAAGTGTAGAAATACTTCGAGAAGATGAGCATCACCAGCACACCCAGTGCGGCATATTTCTTCCCCCGTGGAATGTCATTGTTCGGTTGGGCAGGACGGAGGGCGTGACTCACAGCATATGCCAGTTTGGCTTTATACCATGCGCCAACTTCCAGCATAATCACAGCAGCTGCTATGGCAGCCAGACCGAAGAGGGAGATGGACCATTGGCCGAAGGGGAGCACAATCGCTGCAGCCAACAGTGGACCGATTGCAGAGCCTCCGTTTCCGCCCACCTGGAAGATGGACTGTGCCAGACTCTTTCGTCCCCCTGATGCCATTTGGGCCACTCTCGACGCTTCGGGATGGAAGATGGACGAGCCGAGTCCGATAACACTCACCGATATGAGAATGAGCATATAGCTTCTGGCAAAGGCCAGCATCAGCAGTCCCACCAGCGTGAAACACATGCCTGTCGATAGGGCGTAGGGGCGTGGGTGCTTGTCAGCATATAGTCCCGTGAAGGGTTGAAGAATAGAAGAGGTCATCTGGAACACGAGCGTAATCAAACCGATTTGGGCGAATGTGAAGCCAAATTGCTCTTTCAGTATGGGATAGATGGAGGGTACGACCGATTGGATCATGTCATTGAGAAAATGCGATAGGCCGATAATCGCCAGTATGGCAAAAGCGGTGCCTTCCATCTTGCGATGGTTTCCGAGTAGGGATTTCATATTGAAGTGTGATGTTGGACAAAAGCATCCTTGAGTTAAGGAAAAATCGTATGTGTTAGACCGCCAAAGAGCACTTACGGTTCGACAACCCATACTTGCCGTCGAGGCGGCTTGGAGTGTTTTGCAAGTGCAAAGTTACGCATATTTGCTTTGCTTTACGAAAAATGTATGCTTTTCGGCATGGTAAAATAAAAGTATTTACCTTTTGTTTTGCATATTCGCCCGATTTGCACTATCTTTGCTAGCGCGAAGATAGACTATTTAAGAAAAGACCTCGTCTTTAGCCATGCATGGCGTTCGATTTGCACTACATTGTTTGCGCGAAATAGGTTGCATCTCGGCAAATTGCATTACCTTTGCACCCAAATAACTGATTCTTACGAAAGTAACAGAACAACCCTAAAACAAAGCAATGAAAAAATCGCTTTTCTCTTTCCTCTTGGTTCTCTTTTGCCTTACTTCATGTAAGACGGCAGAGAGGATAATCTATTTCCAGGATGCCCAGTATGGTAAAACGTTCGACACACAAGCAACCAAGGCGCTTACCCTTGTGCCGGGCGACAAAATTGGTGTCATGGTGACCAGTGCTTCAACGCCTGAGCTCGCTATTCGCTACAATCTGCAGTTGGCAAACAGCAGTAGCAGTACAATGAATCAGGATAATCAGCGTTACACGATTGATGAAAACGGTAACATTGATATGCCGGGTATCGGTCGTACTTCAGTAGCAGGTCTGACACGTGCAGAAGCAGCTGCAAAGATTCAGGATGCCTTCCGCAGTGGTATTTTGAACGATGCTGTAGTCACAGTGGCAGCATACAACCGTTTTATCACGGTGATTGGTGATGTGGCTCGTCCTGGTCAGCAGGAGATTCGTCGCGATAATATCACCATCCTCGAAGCACTCGGACAGGCTGGAGACCTCAACATCACAGCTCGTCGTGACCGTGTACGTGTGGTTCGTCAGGAAGGTAATGAAAGCAAGATTTATTTCATTGACTTGCGTTCGAAGGATATGTTCACCTCGCCTGTATACAACCTGCAGCAGAATGACGTGGTGTATGTAGAACCCAACAAGGTGAAGATGGGGCAGTCTACGAACAATGACAACTCCGTACGAAACATTTCAACATGGCTTTCAGTCACCTCCGTGCTGACCAGTATCGCCATCCTTATCTTCCGTTGATATATCAATCAACATGAAGCAAAAAGCGTGGGCTACGACAAATCCCCTTAGGATCGTCGTTGCCCACGCTTCGTTTGTAATGATTGCTGTTTTGGTCTGGGCAGCCTCATACGTTTTTGCCATGAAGCCAGACAAACGAAAAATGCCGTTCATCTTTCCCTCGATGATGGGCTACACCATCTAGGTGCAGCACATGCTTGATTCTTGGAAAGATGAACGGCAATGCTTTTTACATTACGCTTTGCTCTTCAGTCAGTCGCGACTGGCCTTGGGCTGGTTTGCGGCTGGTTTGTGTTCTCTGCGTGGACGGTCGCCATGCGGTTTGGTGTTGGTCGGCTTTCTGGAACGGCCCTTTGACGGTTTGCTGTTTGCAGGCTTTCCGTTGGAAGGTTTGCCGTTTGCCGGTTTTCCGTTAGAGGCAGAACGGTTGGAACCATGGTGTCCTCCCCCCTTGTTGCCTCCACCGCGATGGCCTTTTCCACCCTTGCGGGCAGCATCAGCTTCGCTACGTTCGGCAGGTGGACGAACGCCTTCGGGGAGCTCCGCACGGGGAATACGGATCTTAAGGGTACGCTCAATGTTCGACAAGGCATACAAGTCCTTCTCTCCGATGAGCGTAATGGCAGAACCCTCACGTCCGGCACGTGCCGTACGACCGATACGGTGGACGTAGTCCTCAGCATCATGGGGTGCATCATAGTTGATGACCATCGTGATGTCGTCGATGTCAATGCCTCGGGCCACGATATCCGTAGCAACCAGCAAGTCCACCTGATGAGCACGGAACAACTGCATCACTTCGTCGCGTTCCGGCTGTGAGAGGTCGGAGTGCATGGCCCGCGCATTCAGACCGTGTCGTTTGAGTACAATCGCCAGTTCCTTCACCTTCTGTTTCGAAGAGGCAAAGAGAATGACCCGCTTGGGCGGATGTTCGCGAAATACCTGACGGAGCACCACCGTCTTGTCGCTCTCTCGGCAAATGAAGACACTCTGCTGGATGTTTTCTGCCGGTTTCGACACAGCGATTTCGACTTCCACCGGGTTGTGCATCACCGTACGTGCCAATTGAGCGATCTTAGGCGGCATTGTAGCCGAGAAAAGAATCGTCTGGCGCTTCTCAGGCATCATCTTGACAATGCTGAGAATATCCTCAGCAAAACCCATGTCGAGCATTCTGTCCGCTTCGTCGAGCACGAGATGTGTGGTGCGGCTCAAGTCGAGCGTACCCAGTTGCAAATGCGTGATCAAACGTCCTGGCGTAGCCAACACGATGTCGGCACCAGCCTGAAGCGAACGGCGTTCCTGTTCGTAGCGGGCACCGTCGTTACCGCCATACACAGCCACAGCGTTGATGCCCGTGTAGAAAGCGAAGCCCTGCAAGGATTGGTCAATCTGTCGGGCCAGTTCTCGCGTAGGAGCGATGACCAGACAGTTCACCGCGTCAGCAGGATGGGGTTCCGTGCCCAGAAGAGTGAGCAGAGGCAGGAGATAGGCTGCCGTTTTGCCCGTACCCGTCTGTGCCACGCCCAACACGTCGTGGTGTTCAAGAATAGGGGGAATGCAGGCCGCTTGCACAGGTGTGCACTTTTCGAAGCGCATGTCATAGAGCGCGTCGAGGACATCATCTGAGAGAGCCAAGTCCTCGAAATAGGTGGTAGGCTCTTCCTTTGATGATTCTTCAGCAGACTCCGTTGCTGTCGTTTCTGTGGCCGTTTCTGCCGTTTTGTTTTTAACTTCGGCGTTGTCGGTATGTGAAAGTGCCAGAGATTCGTCGGCACTGTTATGGTCGATTGTTTCCATTGTTATATATGAGGTGGAAAAGAATTTGAAATCTTTATTGAGGAGTGCGCCATACGAGCACCAGCGCAATGATGGCAAACAAGACATTGGGAATCCAAACAGCCACGATGGGCGGAAGGCCTGCATTCACGGCAAATGCCGATGCAATCGTCTGGAAAAGGATGAAAGCAAACGAGAGAGCCAGTCCGAGCCCCAGATTTGCACCCATGCCGCCCTTGCGTTTCTGGCTGGACACACACACACCGATAAGGGTGAGAATGAAAGCCGCAAAGGGAGCCGCAATACGTTTGTAGTATTCCACTTCGAACGTGCTGACACCTGCAGCACCTCGCAAGGACTGTCGGTCGATGAACTCCCGGAGTTCGGGCAACGTCATCGTTTCCTGCTGGTTTCTCACGAAGAAGAAATCCTTGGGTTCCATTTTGATGACCGTGTCAATTCTGGCTCCCGATTCCAGCTTCTCCCTCATGCCTTTAAGGGTTCGGATATTATAGTCGCGGAGCGTCCATGAGAAGCGTCGGTCCGACAGCGTGTCGTATTGAATGCCCTGAGCCGTCAGGTGCGACACGAGTTTCTTGTCGACAAACTTGTCGAGGGAGAAACCATAGCCGCTCTTCGTTTCATTGTTGAAATGCGTGATATAAGCAACAACACCCGTATCAACCTGCATCTGCACATTGTCGACTGAGGTGAGGTCCGTGACCTTCTTGAGATAGCGGTTCTCGAAATTCACGCGTTTCACGTTGCTCTTCGGAATGACATAGGCACTCAGAGAGAAGGTTGTGACAGCGATGATGGCAGCCGACACCATGTAGGGGCGCAACAAACGCTTGAAACTCATGCCCGTGCTCTTCATGGCAATGATTTCAGAATGCCCAGCCAGATTCGACGTGAAGAAAATCACGGCAATAAAGAGGAAGAGCGGGCTGAAGAGATTGGCAAAATAAGGGATGAAATTGAGATAGTACATAGCCACCTTTGTGAACGGGAGGTGGTTTTGTGAGAATTTGTCAATCTTTTCGTTGAAGTCGAAAATCACGGCAATCACCACGATGATGGCGATGAGGAAGAGATAGGAGCTGAGGAACTTATAGATGATATAGCGATCCAATCTTCCGATGAAAGGCTTACGCCCTGCGCCCTGCAGCCACTTGACAAACATCTGCAGTGGATTTCCACAGTCACGGCTTCTGCTTGGACTGGAAGCGTCGGCTGAAGTCGGTGCAGGGGTGGGCTCGCCATCGGTCGGACGGGAAGTCTGCTGTTTTGGGGTGGAGCGATGGAAAAACATGGAGATGAATATATGAAGTGGGGATAAACTTGTGAAAATCAAAGAGGCTGAGAAGAAGTAGCCGCTTGGGAGAAGAAAAGGGAAGAAGGTTGCCCCCTCCGGAATGGGAGGACGCAACTCTTCGCGTGTTCAGTTTCTGTTGTTAAAGTTTGCGTCCGAGACGTTCCACCATCTGCTGTTTCCAGCAGGCAAACGTGTCGTCGAGGATATGCTTGCGGGCTTCTCTAACCAGCCAGAGGTAGAAGGCCAGATTGTGGATGGACGCAATCTGCATGGCCAGGAGTTCCTTGGCTTTGAAGAGATGGTGGAGATAAGCTTTCGTGTAGTGCGTATCGACAAAGGAATGGCCCATGGGGTCAACCGGTTCGAAGCAAGTGGCCCATTTGGCGTTGCGCATGTTGATGATACCCTCAGAGGTGAACAAGCAGGCGTTTCGTCCGTTTCGGGTAGGCATCACGCAGTCGAACATGTCCACACCGCGTTCGATACCTTCCAGAATGTTGATCGGCGTGCCGACACCCATGAGATAGCGCGGACGGTCCGTAGGGAGGATATCGTTGACCACCTCAATCATTTCATACATCTTCTCGGCAGGTTCACCCACGGCCAATCCACCGATGGCGTAGCCCTCCGCTCCGAAATCGCTCATGAAGCGAGCGCTTTCTTTGCGCAGTTCGGGGTAGACACAACCCTGTACGATGGGAAAAAGCGACTGATGGTAGCCATATTTGGGTTCCGTTTCGTGGAAACGTTTCCAGCAGCGTTTCATCCAGCCGTGGGTCAAATCGAGGCTCTTGCGGGCATAGGTAAAGTCCGCCGTACCAGGAGGGCATTCGTCGAAAGCCATCATGATATCCGCACCAATGCTGCGCTCTATATCCATGACGCGCTCAGGGGAGAAGAAATGCTTCGACCCATCGATGTGGGAACGGAATTCGCATCCTTCTTCAGAAAGCTTGCGTATACCCGTCAAAGAGAAGACCTGGAACCCACCGCTATCGGTGAGCATCGGGCGGTCAAAACCGTTGAATTTATGTAAACCTCCAGCTTTTTCGAGTACATCAAGACCCGGACGGAGGTAGAGGTGATACGTATTGCCGAGAATGATTTCGGCATTGATGTCATCTGTGATTTCGTGCAAATGGACGCCTTTCACGCTTCCCAGTGTGCCTACCGGCATGAAGATGGGAGTGTGAATGGTGCCGTGGTCGGTTGTGATCAATCCTGCACGGGCCGACGAAGCGGCATCGGTATGTTGGAGTTTGAATTCCATAAAGGGATGATAATCGGTCGTTGGGAGTGGAATGGATAGGGGAGTCTTTCCTGAGGCGTAGTGTTCAGACGGTTCCTTATGCTTCAGAGGAAGAAGGCGTCGCTTGAGCGGCCTCTTCTGTGAGAGCAGCCTGGAGGTCGATGGCATTCTCCACCTTCTCTTCGAGCAAGGCGAAGTCGAACACCTCATGCACCTCTTTGACGAAGTGGAACTTGAGTCCACGCACATAAGTCGGATTGATTTCGTCAATGTCGCGACGGTTCTCTTCGCTCATCACGATGTCGGTGATGCCAGCTCGTTTGGCAGCCAGAATCTTTTCCTTGATTCCGCCCACGGGGAGCACACGTCCGCGAAGGGTGATTTCGCCCGTCATGGCCACGTGGTCACGTACCCGACGCTGGGTAAGAGCCGAGGCGATGGACGTGGCAATCGTGATACCCGCAGAAGGACCATCCTTCGGCGTAGCCCCTTCAGGCACGTGGATATGTACGCTCCAATGGTCGAACACGCGATAGTCAATGTTGAGCTTGTCCGCATTGGCTTTCACATATTCAAGAGCCAACACGGCACTTTCCTTCATCACGTCGCCCAAGTTGCCGGTAAGGGTCAGTTTCGCCCCCTTGCTGCGGCTGACACTCGTCTCGATGAAGAGAATCTCGCCGCCCACGGAGGTCCAGGCCAATCCAGTGACCACACCAGGGTAGCGATTCCCCTGGTATTTGTCGCGGTTGAAGATCGGTTTACCCAGCAGTTCCGTGAGGTCTGAGGGCTTGATGGCATGTCCGGCAAAAGGCATCTGCTGATCCTCGCTGGTCGAGGTGAGGAATGAAATCTTTCGGAACACCTTGTCAATCTGCTTTTCGAGCTGACGCACGCCGCTTTCGCGGGTGTAGTGTTCGATGATGGCGTCGATGGCTGCCGTTTGGAATTTCACGTCGTTGCCCTCACCGAAATCATAGGCATGCTTTTCTTTGGGAATCAAATGCTTACGGGCAATTTCGCGTTTCTCTTCGGCCAGATAGCCCTCTAACTCGATGATTTCCATACGGTCGAGCAAAGGACGGGGAATCGTCTGCAGGGAGTTGGCCGTGGCGATGAAGAACACCTTCGAAAGGTCGAAATCGATGTCCAGATAGTTGTCGTGGAAGGCATTGTTCTGTTCAGGGTCAAGCACTTCAAGCAAGGCACTGTAGGGGTCGCCATTGTAGTTGCCCGAGCTCACCTTGTCTATTTCGTCGAGCACGAACAGCGGGTTGGCACTTCCAGCCTTCATCAACCCCTTGATGATGCGTCCCGGCATGGCCCCCACATAGGTGCGACGATGACCACGGATTTCCGCTTCATCGTGTACGCCACCCAACGACATTCTCACGTATTTGCGGCCCAATGCTTCAGCAATGCTCCTGCCCAATGAGGTCTTTCCCACACCCGGAGGACCATAGAGGCAGAGGATAGGCGCCTTGTGGCTCGTGCGGAAACGCAGTGTAGCCAAATGTTCCAGAATGCGTTCCTTCACCTTTTCCATTCCGTAGTGGTCGCGTGAGAGTACGCGCTGGGCATTGCGGATGTTGAGGTTGTCATCGGTGCAGATGCCCCATGGCAGACGAACGATGGTCTGCAGATAGGTGAGCATCACATTGTAGTCAGGCGATTGAAGGCTCGTGTGGGCCAGACGTTCCAGCTCACGGTCGAAATGAGCCCGTATCTTGTCGGGGAACTGGCAGAGCTTGGCTTGTTCTTCAAGTTCCGTCACGTCCTTGTTGCCCTCTTCGCCCAATTCGCTTTTGATATTCTGAATCTGCTGCTTGAGGAAATATTCCTTCTGCTGCTGGTCAAGCTCCTCGCGTGTGCGCTCCTGGATGTTGTGCTTCAGTTCTGCGTAGCGCATTTGGCGATCAAAGAGCTGAAGAAGCTTCATGGCACGGAGTTTCACATCATGGAGAGCAAACAACTCCGCGCGTTCGTCCTGCTCAAACGGCAGATTGGTACACATATAGTTGATGATCAACGTCGGATGCGTCATGTTCTCAATGACCATTTCCACTTCTTCAGCATGCGGCATACCGTTGAGGCGTACGAACTTCAAGAGCATTTCGCGACAGTTGCTCACAATGGCATGAAACTCCTTGTCGGAATCATCAGCCACTGTCTCATCGACATGGCTCACTTCCACTCGCAGGACAGGGCGGTGGCGTTTGATTCGTTCCACGCGGATTGCTCCAAAGCCATGGATGATGGCCACAATTTTTCCGTCGGGTGTGGGCATCATTCTCACCACTCTTCCCACCACACCTTCTTCGTAGAGATCCTCCATGTTGGGGTCGTCCACATCGTTGTCCTTTTGAGCCAGAATGGCTATGCGAGTACTTTTTTCTAAAGATTTTTTTGCGACAGCCAGACTGGATTCGCGCGTCACGGTCACAGAAGTCACGACGCCAGGAAAGAGCATCATGTTGCGCAGAGGCATGGCCGGAAGAGAACTGGCGTGAGGCTCGTTGAACAATACGTTCAAATCACCTTTGTAATCGGCTATAACGGAAAAGGAACGGGGTGCTTCGTCGATGGAATTCATTGATAGGAGTTATTCTTTTCGTGTATGAGGAGCAATGGCTACAGGAGGGCAGCTCAGGGTGGGGTGGCATCAAAATCCGAAGGGGGGCTCCTCACTTTCTTCCTGAAAAGGAGCTGGAGAAAAATGTTTTCAAATCTTACGGATGGCCTGTTTGAGGCTAAGCGTTTGTGCCACAATCCTTCGTTGAAGGAAAAACAGCTGCAAAGTTAGCATTTTTATCGTTTGCAGCCAACGGAACGCAGGGCGTTCATGCGGTGTGTTAAGGCGCAAAGGCCGCTTCAGAGCCAATGGCTACTGTATGTGCATCACTTTGGTTCGTTTCGGAGGGCATCCTGCATGATCAGTCCGGCAAGGGTGAATCCGAAGATGGCCGTGATGTGCGACAAACTGCCGTTGATCTGTGCTTTCGTGCTATTCCAATCGTGGTCGGCCAGTTCGGGGTCACCCAGGTCGTGACCAGTCGCCAGATTCTTGTAGGCATCCGCATCGAAGTCCAGATTCTCCCCCTTGTTGGGGAGCAGTTCGTCGGAATAAACGCACTTGAATTTGCGGGCAGGGAAATGCTGCATCTTCTTGAATTTGCGTCGTAGGGCAGCACCCAACGGACAGCCTTTCACCTTCCAGAATTCTGCCACGTCCACTTTCGTGGGATCCATTTTGAGGGCGGCTCCCATAGATGAGAACAAGCGGGCCTTGGTGCGTGTGGCACGCAGGATGAGCAAAGCCTTGTCCTGCAGCGAATCGATGGCATCGACAATGTAGTCGTACGTCTCGATGTGGAATTCATCCGCAGTGGATTCCGTGTAGATTTTCTG
>ERZ1026892.348-NODE-348-length-21819-cov-10.811202_pt1 | contig 21819 bp, 15 predicted proteins | sample MGYA00380176_ERZ1026892 | MGnify/ENA primary metagenome ERZ1026892 (study PRJEB33269, sample SAMEA4719812) | human gut metagenome | biome: human-associated habitat; feature: organic feature; material: feces | place: Cameroon | collected 2013-10 ... | reverse complement strand
ATTGCAAAGTTACAGAATTATTTTGTATTATAGACGAGTTTTGCAAACATTTTGATGCAGAAAATGCAGGAAATCTACTTGAAGACAACAGCGGAGTCAAGCGTAGACGTCGCCAAGCGTCGTTGTCCGACAGTGAAATCATGACCATTTTGTTGTTTTTTCATTTTGGTACATTCCGTAATTTCAAGCACTACTACCTGTTCTTCATTAAGGGTACGATGAAGTCATATTTCCCGAAAGCAGTGTCGTATAACCGCTTCGTGGAGTTGGAAAGCCGCATGTTCTTCTTATATCTATTTTCTTGCTTTACCCCTGAAACTATTACGTGCCAATGCCGACTCGCAGTCGCGGCAGAGTGCTTCCGAGGCATGATGATGCTTGAATCCCTCTATCAATGCCGTAGCCCTTGGCGAGGAGAGAATCTCTTCGAGCGACTGATGGAAGAGGTTGCCCAGCACCACGTCACCATTGTGGTCGAGACAGCAGGGCACAAGACTTCCGTCTGCCAGCACACCTATCTGCTTGATAAGCGCCTTGCAGAACACCTCTCGTTCTTTATCTTCGCCAGGTTCATTGCAGATAGACGTCTGGCTGTTTTCCTTGTTGTCGAAGTTGGGCCATTCGAACTTTCTGTCAAACTCTAAATAGAGATTATCGCTGAGGCGGAATCCGTCGGGACGCTCTTTCCAGGGCTTAGGCACGTACTTCTCGATGAGGTTCATCACCTCTTCGTTCTCCTGATCCATGCCTCCCTGGTTCCATAGGCGCAACACCATACAGGTGCCTTTGGCTGCTGCCTGAGTCGAGAAGCGCATCACCTCATCCATGTATTCTGACAGCCTGCCTTGTGCATTGCTCTCGTGCGAGTGAACAGAGAGTTGTATTTTATGGGGCAGTGTGTCTAAGAGTTCCATGGCCCGATGCAGGAGGGTGCCATTGGAGGTAAGCACGGTTTTGAAACCACGCTCTCTTGCCAGAGTGATGAACTGTGGCAGCAGAGGGTGGAGCAGGGGCTCTCCCATGAGGTGGAAATAGAGGAAACAAGCCTTGCCTTTCAACTTACTGGTGAGCAAGTCGAACTCTTCTGCCGTGAGCTGTCTCTTCGCTCTGTTGTGCTTCGGACAGAAGTGGCAGTTCAGGTTGCACGTATTGATAATTTCTATGTAACAGCGGTCTATCATACTTCTGTAGTCTGTCATGATTTTCTTTGTTGTCACTCATGAAGTGTGGTGCAAAAGTAACAAAAAATAGTCATTCGTGGGCATTTTGTCTCTTCAAAAAGTAAAAAAGCATTATTTTTTGCATTTTTCTCACTTTTTATTTTTACCTTTCTGCCTCTATAAGGTCTTATCAGTGTAACGTTTATCAAAACGGGCCCGTTTGAAGGACGTGAGTGAGGTAATATGAGTATTCACCCTATAAAAAATGAGAGTTATGAATGCAATATTCGATTTGAAGAAAACAATGATAGTTGCCCTTGTGGCTTTGGCTTGTAGCACGGCTTCTGCCCGTCCCGGACACAATCGTATGCATCGCCATCATGTGCGTCCTGCCGCAACCGTTGTGGTAAAGAAATGTGGATGCCCCTGCAAGAAGCACCACAAGCATGTGAGAAGAGTAAGATGTTGGAGATAAAGAAAATGAGAAGCGACAAGCCATAATATTGACACACCTATGAGAGCGGACGACAAAGACATAGTAGAAACGCTGAAGGCATGTCCTGAGAACGGGTTTCGCATGCTGATGGCTAAATATCAGGAAGCCGTCTATTGGCACATACGCCGACTGGTGGTATCGCACGATGATGCACAGGATGCCTCGCAAGAGACATTTGTGAGAATCTATCGTTCCTTCTACCAGTATCGTGGCGACAGTTCTCTTCGCAGTTGGATCTATCGTATTGCCACCAACGAGGCTTTGCGGATTATCGGCAAGCGGAGGCAGGAAGTTGTCTCTATGGAGGCGGAAACCACAGGAGTGGCACTTCTTGCTGCCGACAACTATATAGACTACGGAGACAAGGTGGCGGTGAAATTGCAGAAGGCCATTCTCTCGCTTCCACCCAAGCAGCAGCTGGCGTTCAATATGCGATACTATGATGAGTTGGGATTCGACGAAATCGCCCGTGTGGCTGATTCCACACCAACCAGCATCAAGGCATGCTATCATGTTGCCAAAGAGAAAATTATCAAGTACATGAATTCAAATGATTAAAATTATGGATACAAAGTTCGATTTCAAACAGGTGGGCAAACGTATGCCTTACTCTACTCCCGATGGCTTCTTGAAGGACATGGAGTCAAACATCCTTGAAGCTGTAAAGAACGACACTCCCCAGCCTGTTGTCGTGGAGCAGAAAAAGCGCCCGGTCCTTAAGGTGATATGGACTGCAGCCCTGGCTGCAGCTGCATCGGTGGCTTTGCTCTTTGTTGTCAATATGGACTTCTCTGCTTCTCGCTCCTCACAGGCAGACAGCGATTTGCGGGCTGTAGATCAGGCTTTCGCTCAGTTGTCGTCTGCCGACCAGGCTTTTCTCCTGGATGCTTACCAGGATGATGTGTTCCTTAACAATTGACGAAAAACAGTAACAAACATATTAAAATTTTGAAGGTATGAAAAAGTTATTAAGCATCATGTTCATGGCTGTTGCCATGCTTACATTCAGTATCAGTACGTCAGCTCAGGCTCCTACTAAGAAGCAGCGCATCTCTCGCGAGCAGTTGGCTGAAAAACAGGCACAGCACATTGCCTACGACCTGGCTCTCGATGAGAAGACAAAAAGTCAGTTCATTGACACTTACACCCAGTGCCAGAAAGAGATATGGGCTCTTGGACCTCGTCCCCGCCGCAACAGGGGAGGCTCTGAGGCGCAGACCGAGCAGCAGATAAAGCAGCGTTTCGAGATGAGCGAGAAGATTCTCAACATCCGTCAGAAGTATTACAAGAAATACTCTCAGTTCCTTACTCAGAACCAGATACAGCGTGTCTATGAGATAGAGCGACAGATGATGAAGCGCTTTGCGCAAAAAGGCAAACGTCAAGGCGGCAGACCTGGCTCCCGATAAAATCCTATCTCTCTTCCCAAGCCATGATGAGGCTGACGACTCCCGAATAGCTTTTTCTGCCTTCAGAAACGTTGTTGCCCTTGAGGTAAAGGTCGAAGACGAAGTCTTGTGCAGCATCAAGCACCTTGCTTCGCTTGCTGAGCCAGTAGTGGCGGTCGTCCTTTGCCAGCCGGATGATCTCGGGCCGGATATGGTTCAGGAATTTCTCTCCCTCCTTTTCTCCTAATAGGTTGAAGACACTGTTGAGAACATGTGGAAGAATGTGGTAATAACCACTAAACTTCACAGCCATGTCTGTCGACGATGTACATACCAAGTAGCTGTAGAAGTTGGCTTCGCCCTCATGGGCTATTCCTAAGAAATGTGCATATTCGTGCGCATAGATGGCAGGATAGTCGTGAGGGCGAATGTCGCCATTCAGCGTAAACTCGCAGAAGAAAGGAGCCATGCTGCCTGTGACACCCGCCATCGAACTGATGGGTGTGAACACCATCGTCTTGACATGGGGATGAGGATTGAAAGGAGCATTGATGCCTTCTTTTCGTCCCATCTTCTCATATACATTCAGAATTGCATCACTCACTCTTCGTTTCCACTCTTCACTTTCCTGTTCTTCACTTTCCTGTTCTTCACTCTTCACTCTTCGTTCTTCACTCAATAAGTTGAGGCTGTCAGCGTAGCGATAGGCAAACTCGCGTAGCTTATCCTTGTCTACTTCTGCTGGTTTCATGCCCGTGCGTAGGTAGATGTTGGGCTGCGAGTAGTTTAGTCCCCAGGCAATGTAGAACCATACGTATATCCACAGCAGATATTCGGCAGCCTTGAGCAAGGTCGCCTTTTTTCTCAAGCAGAAGATTACCCACACGATGCTCAAGGCTATGAAAATGTCGCCCACAGCAAAGGGCACAAGCCCCGACACAGCAGAGAGCATACTTCCGATGGCAGGGTAGATAGAGCACGCATAGAAGTAGCTTAGTCGTAGGTTGTGCTTAAAGATGAATACCATTACGAGGAGGCTCAGGAGCAGCCAGTGTCTCCACTTCATCTTCTGGATGAGCTTCATCACTTTGGTACGTAAAGAGTTAATGGGTTTTAGCATATCATTTTATGGATAAATGAGTTACACGTTTTTTAACTAACATAAATAGTCAACTTTTCGGAAATATTGACATCGTTAGTTTGGTTTTTTACTATCTTTGCCCAAACTAACAGATTATTAACTTTAACATATAGGAGGGCGGATCATGAAAAAGTCATTAGAGGAATTCGAGGCAAAGAACCTTGAATATGAGAACATTTACAACGAAGAAGACGATCGTAGATTATATAATTCTATTTGGTATAATTAAGCATCTTGTTTGAAGCCTTTACCCACGTGCTGTTGAATTTCTGATTCAGAGTACGTGGGTAAAATTTTGTCATTTTTCGAAGTGCTGATAGTCTTTGCTGTGCTTCCAGTCGCCACCCCATCTGAATCCTTTTTCCTTGAAAAGGCGATAGCATAAGTCGCCCCTTTGAATCATGTATGCGTGTTTCTTACTGCGGTCGAGATAGGGACGTGCTTTGGCTGGTTCTGTCACGGTCTTTCCGTTCTTGAGCCTTTTGTGGTAGGGGTTGTAGAGTGTGTTGATGTCTACAGCCATTCCTCTGCCGTGCTTTGATACGGTGTGGGTATGCGAGATAAACCTGAAGTTAAAGCACGATGAGTTGTTGGCTCTCATGGCCCGTTCGTCATCGGCATCCCAGTGGTCGACAAGCCGCATGCGTTCTATTGGATATTTTGCCCGGTAGAGTTTGTACAGAATGTCGAGCACATCGTTGGCAATGGCTTTGTTGACAACCATCTCGCCCACGATGCTTCTGCCTTCCTTGTCGGTGTGTAGGCAGCGCAGATAGCGCAACTCGCTTCGGGGTGTGGTGCAGTAGTGTTTATACGATTTGCCCTTCATCATGCTGAAAATGCTGTCGGGTATTGGAGTGACATAAAAGAAGTGGTTTTCTCCCTTTTTACGGATGCTTGCCTCTTTTACTACTTCACCTGCATGCTGTGCCCTCAGTGGTGTGCTGAAAGGAGTAGCGAACATCACGCATAGCATCACCATTATTCGGATGATGCTATGTATACTATCTATGCCGTTGATGACAGCAAATCTTTTTTCTGTTATCATTTTCTTCCTTTTTGAAAGTTTTTCTTTGGCGAGGTGGTTATTCTCGTCAATGGTGGTAAACTCGTTGCAAAGGTAGCATATTTTTTTGAGTTTTCAAAAATATGATGAGGCTTAACTTCTATTGATCATAGAAGGGGGGATAAATGGCTCAAAAAATGAAAGTACTTGCGTTGCCCATCGCAAGTACTTTCAACAGCCAACGCAAGTACTTTCGTTGGCCATCGCAAGTACTTGCATTTTTCACGCTGCATTTATACTGAACTTTCGCTTATCAGGAAGTTAAAGGAGTTAAGGAGTTAAAGGAGTTAAGGGGCTAAAGGAGTTAAGGAGTTAAAGGAGTTAAGACGTATGTCTTGCTGCTTAAAAACTACGCCAAAAGACTATTGTCTTAACTCCTCAGCGACCGCAGGGAGCGATAACTCCTTAACTCCTTTAACTCCTGAACTTAACTCCTGAAGAAAAAACTCCTTTAACTCCTGAATTAGCGAAACTTGTATATATATAATAAGGTATAAAGAGTATAAGAAAACAAAAGCATCATCTTCTCCTTGTTTTGAGGTGTCATAGCATAGGGCTGAAACATTGAGTCAAGAGAAATGAGATGATTATTTTGTAAAAGTGAAAAATAATCCATTAAAAGCAAAAAAATGTAATTGATAATTTGTTTTATATCATCTTTTTGTTTACCTTTGCGCACAAGTAGTTCAGTATGTGAATCTATTGTGAGATAAATTACCTTTATTTACGACAGTCAATAGACTTCATGGTTAAAGATGGTATTACGATGCAAACAGAAAAAGAAGAATCGTACAAATCGATATTTAGGAAGTATTACCCCCCCATGTATTATTACGCTAAACGTATTGTGGGCGAGGATGCTGCAGACGATGTTGTTCAAGAGGGTTTTCTTGAATTGTGGAATCGTATGGATGCTTTAGATACTCATGGCCCACAAATCGAGTCTTATCTTTATAAGACAATTTATTCGAGGGCGTTGAATTACTTGAAACGTTACAAAAAAATCAGTACGGCTACTATTGAGGATGTCAATGAAATGCGTATGACGTGTTTCTTCTCTTCCGTTGGTGATGGTGAACGTGACATGGAGGTGGCTGAACTGAACTTAAAAATCAATCAGGCTATTGGTGATCTACCAGATAAGTGTAGAGAGATATTCGTTTTGAGTTATCTTAAAGACATGAAGAATAGTGAGATCGCCCTGATGATGAACGTCTCCGTGCGCACGGTAGAGGCTCATATTTATAAAGCATTGAAGACTCTTCGTTCTCGTTTGGGGACTGTTTTTTTTATTTTTCTTGTTTTTTTTAGATAATTGAGTAAGTGTTTTCTCTACAATAATTGTTATGGTATTTATAGAAACATAATAAATAGGTATATAGAATCATCAATTTTAAGAAAGAGATTATGCACAATATAGATATAAACTACGAAGAGTTGAAGGCCAAGTTCTTGGCTGGAGAGTGCACCGAGGAGGAACTCCAGCAGGTAAGAGATTGGTTGAAAAACTCTCCTGAAGATAGACAAGAACTCTTCCGATTGGAAAAGATGAGCGATGCGCTCAAGGCGCAGTTCATGCCCAAATCGCAGATAAGACAAGCGGAAGAAAGACTGATGGCTCACATCCAGAAGCAGGAGGCTGAGCAGGAGGCAGAACAGGAGGCAGAGCATCATGCTCATGTCGTGAGACTATGGCGTCGCGCAGCTGCTGTTGCAGTGGTGTGCGTGTTGGGCGGTTTGGCTTGGTTCTATTCGCAGCACAACAGCTTGCGTCATGTACAGATGCAGCTGGTGACGACAGGTGCCGACAACGATACCACGCTCGTCTTGCCCGACGGAACCAAGGTTTGGCTCAACAAGCAGTCTGCCCTCAAATATCCTAAAGAGTTTGATTCCGACAATCGTGTAGTAGAAATCGAAGGTGAAGGTTATTTCGAAGTAACCAAGAATCCTCATCAGCCCTTCATCGTCGAGAGCGAAGTGATGAGCGTAAAGGTGCTTGGTACGGTGTTCAACTTTCGTATAGACAAGCAACAGCAGCGAGCCACGGTGAGCCTTCTCGAAGGTAGGGTGAAGGTGGCTGGCAACCACGATGAGGGAACTATCGAGCTGAAGCCTGGTCAGAAAGCCTGTGTCGATGCTCGTTTGGGTAACTTGACTGTTTCGGAGAACGATGTTTACCAAGATGCGATGTGGCATGAGCGTAAAACCGCTTTCAGCAATGCCAATGTCAGCGACATCGCCAAGTTGTTGGAGAAGATTTACCACATACAGGTAGTAGTAGACCCAGCCATTGATCAGGCCAACACCTATTCGGGTGTTATCAAGGAGAAGGAAACCATCGACTCAGTATTGGATTTGCTCCAAAACACACTGCCGATACACTATAAGGTGAAAGGTAATAGGGTTTACCTCATCAAGTAGACTACACCTTATTATATATATACAGAACTTTCGCATATCAAGGAGTTAAGGAGTTAAGGAGTTAAGGAGTTAAGACGTATGTCTTGCAGTTTTAAAACTACTCCAAAAAGACTATTGTCTTAACTCCTCAGCGACCGCAGGGAGCGATAACTCCTTAACTCCTTTAACTCCTTAACTTAACTCCTGAAGAAAAAACTCCTTTAACTTCAGAACGTGCGAAACTTGAATATAAAAAGAACACTTATTCAAAAAAAAGTTATTTTTTGAGTAAGTGTTTTTTTGTTTTTCGATGTTATATAAGTGAAATTTATTAACAACAATACAGGTAGTTAACGACCTAACGACTAAAAACAAAGATTATGACACATTGGTATCATTTACAAAAATCAAAAACCGCAGCAGTAGCCTTTGCGCTGATGTTGCTTGCTGGTTCTTGGACAGCTGCCAAGGCTCAGGTTACGTTGAATGTTCCTCAGACCACATTGGGAACAGTCATCAAGCAAATCCAGAAACAGTCTAAGTATCAGTTCACCTATGACGACAACTTGGCTAAGATGCAGGTTAATGCTGTTCAGGTCAAGAATGGTAAGGTGGAAGACGTGTTAGACAAGCTTTTGCACAACAAGAATGTCACTTATGTTATCAAGGATGGCATTATCTATCTGAAGAAGACAGAAACACCAACCTCCCCTAAGAATCACCAGCCTCGCCAGAAGCGTACATACAAAGGTACACTTCTCGACGAGAACAAAGAACCACTTATCGGTGCGGCTATCTTGGTGAAAGGCACCACTCAGCGTGCAGTGACCGATATGGATGGTAACTTTACCATCGAGACCGACGAGCCTTCTCCAGTGTTGCAGTTCACCTACTTAGGTTACAAGACCATGGACATCGCTGCCAAGGAAGGCCATGCTGTAAATGCTCAGATGCTTCCCGACTCTCATTCGCTCAACGAGGTGGTTGTTACAGCTCTCGGTATCAAGCGCGAGAAGAAGATGTTGGGTTACTCTGTACAGGACGTTAAGTCTGACGCTCTTAATACCACTGGCGACCCTTCTGTTACAGGCGCTCTGGATGGTAAGGTCGCTGGTTTGCAGATGAATACCGCAAGCACAGGTCTTGGCGGTTCTACCAAGATCACCATTCGTGGTAACTCTTCACTCACCGACAACAACCAGCCTCTCTGGGTGGTAGACGGTGTGCCTTTCACAGACAATCAGAGCTCTGATGCTTCTGCTTACGGCGGTTACGACCGTGGTGGTACGTCACTCGACCTCAACCCTGAGGACATCGAGTCTATCTCTGTGCTCAAGGGTGCCAACGCCGCCGCCCTCTATGGTTCACGTGCAGGTAATGGTGTTATCTATGTTACTACTAAGAAGGGTAGCCACAAGCAGGGATTCGGCATCACTTACAATGCCAACTTCACTTGGAGCACAGTAGCCGAGACCATTCCTATGCAGAAGCAGTATGGTCAGGGCTCAAGGGGCGCTACCGTTTATAAGGAAGGTGAGGATGGCAGCAAGACCTTGTCAAGCGAGCTGGCTTTCGGTGCTCCTCTTGATGGTAGAATGGAGCCTTCTTTCTTGGGTGAGAACATTGCCTACAGATATTATGGTGATAAGTTGAAGGATTATTTCAATACAGGTTTCTCACAGTTCCACACTGTAGCCCTCGGAAACTCTAACGAGAAGGGACACTTCCGCCTCTCTTTGGGTTACAACGGCAATAAGGGTCTTTTCAAAGACGAGACACTCGATAAGTTGATTGTCGACCTCAATGCAGGTAGAACCATCAACAAGTACCTCTCTACCGATAGCAAGATTTCTCTTTCACGCATGAAGGCGGAGAATCGTCCTATGTCAGGTTTGAATGGTGAGGTGGCTCAGTTGCTTTTGATTCCTGGCAACGTTCGCTTGCAGGATCTTCAGACCTATACCACCGACGACCAATTGCACCGCAACTGGTTTGGCCCTGATATGCAGTATGCCAACCCATACTATGTGCGTCATCGTTTCCAGAACAGTGATGAGCGTTGGCGTGCCTTCGGTTACTATGGTGCCAATGTCAACATCACCGATTGGTTGAAGTTCAATGCTAAGTATGCTTTCGACTACTATCGCACTCGCATTCAGACCTCTGACCTGAGTTTAGGTAACTCTGCTGTCAGCACACCTGGCAAGCACTGGAGCGAGATTGTTACCGATGATAATATGAGCCGTTCGGAGGAAAACAACTTCGAGCACAACATCTCTTTCCTCTTCTTGGGTGACAACCAGATTACTAAGGACTTGCGCTTGGGTTACAACCTCGGTGCCAACATCATGTATCAGAAATATGAGGTGCTGGGTGCATCTACCAAGAATATGCTCGAGAAGGACAACTGGATCTTCAATACAGGTTATCAGTTGACAAGTGCCAGCGAGAATGGACACGAGCGCTCTATGTACTCTGTTTTCGGTTCTCTGCAGTTGGCTTTCCGTGAGTATCTTTCTTTAGACCTCACAGCACGTAACGACTGGTCGTCTACTTTGCCAAAGGACAACCGTTCGTTCTTCTACCCAAGTGCCAGCTTGAGCTACATCTTCAGCGACTTCATGCGCTCTATCGAGCATCCGCTGCCAGCATGGGTGACATTTGCCAAGACTCGTCTGTCTTTCGCACAGGTGGGTAAGGATCCTAACCCATACAACCTCTATAACACACGTCGCTATACTTTCGAGAATGGTATCCGTGTGCCAATTCCTCAGACTGTTAAGATGAACAACAACCTGAAGCCAGAGATCAAGTCTTCATTCGAGTGGGGTCTTGAGATGAAGTTCCTTGAGAACCGTTTGGGCTTTGACTTCACCTATTATTATACGAAGACCAAGAACCAGGCTATGCTCGTTGATGCTTCTGCACCATGGTCACAGCAGTGGGTGAATGCAGGTAAGATTACCAACAAGGGTGTCGAGCTGATGCTTTACGGTACACCTGTCAAGACCAAGGATTTCAACTTCGACTTGACCATGAACTTCTCTAAGAACATCTCTCGTGTAGACGAGTTGGCTAATGGTGTAGATCATATCTACTTCAATGGCGATAGCAACATGCCTGTCAAGGTAGGTGCACGTGCAGGTGGCAAGTTGGGCGACATCTATGCCAACAACCTTCTCAAGCGCGATGCCAACGGCCAGATGATTATCGGTGAGGACGGTCTTCCTATGCCTGTTACCAGTGCCGATGCTGGTGGTAACTTGGAGCAGTATATCCTCGATCATCCTATCGGCAACATCGAGCCTAAGCTTCTCATGTCAGTTACTCCAAGCCTTAACTATAAGGGTGTTAGCCTGACAGCTATGTTTGATATGCGATTTGGTGGCGAAGTAGTCAGCGTGTCAGAAGGTATGGCTACATCAGTAGGTACTTCAGAGCGCACTGCTTATCGTGGTGAGTACAAAGAACTCAATGGTGTTAAAGACTACTATATGGTAGCACCTGGTGTAACAGCTGATGGTCAGCCTAATACCAAGGAGGTTAGCGCACAGGCTTACTACTCTCACATCGGTTTGTATAAGGCACAGAAGGGTTTTGCTGAGATGTTCGTACACAGCGCATCTTACATCAAGTTGAAGGAACTCGCTTTGGGTTACAGCTTGCCAAAGAGCTTGTTGAGAAAGACTCCTCTCACCAATGTGAAGTTGTCATTCGTAGCTCGCAACTTGTGCTTCTTGCTCAAGCATACACCAGGCAACCCTGACGGAGGTTACGACACCTCTATGTTCTCTCAGGCCCTCGACTTTGCAGCCGTGCCTTATACTCGTACATTCGGCTTCTCAGTCAATGTAGCTTTCTAAATCCTATTACATTTACATCAAACAGATTGACACAATGAAAAAGACAATTATATTCAAGGCTATGTTTATGTCAATGGCATTAGCAAGTTTGGCTTCTTGCTACGACATGGACGATATGAGCAAGAATCCATACGAATTGCCTGATAACACCACTGGTGGCGGTGAAGAGCAGCCTGGTGAGGAGGACAAGACCAAGTATGCCGACATCAACATCGACTACAAGGTAAGCAAGGCAGATACCTTGGCGCTGAAGAGCGAGTTGAGCTCTGCCAACACCGTTTTCCGCAACTTCCTCTATGAAGGATTCTTCAACGACTATCAGATCACTACCAACCTGAGTCATGATATCTATGCGGGCTTCGTGGCTAACAACCAGCCTAAGCATGCAGGTCAATCTCCTGACTATTATTATCAGGATGGATGGAGCGGTAGACGTTGGGCTCATTTCTACAACGACCGCAGCAGCGAGTATCGTACCTTGTTGCGTGCCTATAAGTTCAACGAAAACACCAAGAAGTACAAGAACTTGTTCTATGCCACACGTATCTACTATGCTTTCTTGGCGCTTGCCAACACCGATACTTATGGCGATATGCCTTTCAAGGAGTATGTGCAGGCCAAGATTCCTGAGACCAACAATGTGGCTTACAACACCCAGGCTGAGGTTTACGATGCGATGTTCCGTATGTTGGAGCAGGCCGTAGACAGCATCAAGCCAAGCGATGCTACTCAGATAGGTTATCCTACCGATGATATCTGCTATCATGGTGACTGGAACAAGTGGCTCCGCTTTGCCAATTCTCTGCGCCTTCGCATGGCTTTGCGTATCTCTAACGTAGACCCTGCTCGTGCTAAGAAGGAAGCACAAAATGCGCTTAACAACAAGTATGGTCTGATGCAGAGCAACGACGACAATATGCAGATCGTTCCTAAGTATGCTCCTGTAGAGCAGGGCGGTACTAACGATGGTGGTAACGAGCATCCTTTAGTGATGTGTAGTGTTTGCTACAATGGTGAGAGTGTGATGTCTAAAGACTTGGAGAACTTCTATCGCAACGCCAGTGAGGGTGGTACAGAATATAAGATCAAGACCGGTCGCAATAGCTTTATCACCAAGAAGATCGACCCACGTTGCTTGGTAAGCTGGTATCGTAGCAAGATGACAGCGAGCACGCTGGAGGCTGGCGAGGATAGCCAGAGAGAAGACTTCGTAGGTTGTGAGCGTGGTGCTCAGGCTCCTGTTATTGATATGGGTACTTTGAACTTCTCACTCACTCGTACAGCGCCAAAGAGCATGGGCAAGTCTTTGGATGGTAACTACTTCTTCAGTCGTGAGCGTGCTTACCTCTTGTTAGGCTATGCTGAGTCTGAGTTCTTGAAGGCTGAGGCTGCCTTGCGTGGCTGGGCCGGTATGGAACTTACTGGTACTGCCGAGGAGTACTACAAGTCCGGTATCAAGGCTTCTATGGATTACTATGGTATTGCCAACGACAAGGCACAGGCTTATATCGATGGCTTGAAGACCCTTACTACCGATAAGGTATTCGAGGGTGGCGACAAGGAGAAGCAACTCGAAGCTATCATCACTCAGAAGTGGATGGCTATCTTCCCTAATGGTAATGAGGGATGGGCTGAGTTCCGTCGCACCGACTACCCAGCTTTGGCTAACCAGTTGACCAACAATAGTGGTGGTGACGTTCCTATGGGTAAGAATATCAAGCGTATACTCTATCCTCTAAGCGAGAATAGCAACAATTACTTCACTTCTCATCCTGAGCTTCTGCAGGTCAACACACAGGGCAATCGCCTCTGGTGGGACGTAGCTGATACCAATGATGACAGTGGTAATCGTGTGCAGCCTAACAATTTCAGATAATAAAGAGTAACTTATTGTCTATGAGAAGAAAATCAGTTGTGTTTATATTCGTATTTTTCACCTTGATGGCGCAAGCTGTCAAGGTGAATGTACAGAATGCGGTGGACTTCGTGCAGCCCTTGATGGGCTCCGACTCCGACCACGGGCTTTCCACAGGCAATACTTATCCTGCCATCGCCATGCCTTGGGGCATGAACTTCTGGGTTCCCCAGACAGGAAAGATGGGCGATGGATGGCAGTATACTTATGCTGCCAAGAAGATAAGAGGACTGAAGCAGACGCATCAGCCCAGTCCTTGGATCAATGACTACGGTCAGTTCTCGTTGATGCCTGTTGTAGGAAAACCTGTTTTCGACGAGGAGCAGAGAGCCAGTTGGTTCTCACATAAGGCAGAGAAGGCGACACCTTATTATTATAGTGTATATCTCGCCGACTACGATGTGACTGCCGAACTTTGTCCTACGGAGCGTGCTGCGCTGATGGCTTTCACCTTCCCTCAGACCGATAGTGCTCATGTCGTTATCGATGCTTTCGATAAGGGTAGCTATATCAAGATACTGCCTGACCAGCGCAAGGTGGTGGGCTTTTCCACTCGTAATAGCGGTGGTGTGCCAGCAAACTTCAGAAATTACTTTGTCATCGAGTTCGACCATGACTTTGACGCTGTGCTTAGTGTAAAGGATGGCGAATATCAGGAAGGTCATGAGCAGGAGGGCAACCATGTGGGTGCCATCATCTCCTTCAAGATAGGTAAGAGAGGCGAAAAGGTACAGGCTCGTGTGGCTTCTTCCTTCATCAGTGAGGAGCAGGCTTGGCAGAACATACAAGAGTTGGGACAAGCCGATATGGAGCAGCTCTGCCAACAGGGTAGAAACCGCTGGAACGAGGTGTTGGGCAAGATCGAAGTAGAGGATGAGAATATCGACCATCTGCGTACTTTCTATAGCTGTCTGTATCGTTCGGTACTCTTCCCACGCGCTTTCTATGAGAAGAATAGTGCTGGCGAGATCGTACATTACAGTCCTTACAATGGTACTGTCCAGAAGGGCTATATGTTTACCGATACTGGTTTCTGGGACACCTTCCGCTGCCTCTTCCCCTTGCTCAACCTGATGTATCCTTCTGTCAATGAGAAGATACAGGATGGTTTGGCTAATACTTATAAGGAGAGTGGCTTCTTGCCAGAGTGGGCAAGTCCTGGTCATCGCGGCTGCATGGTGGGCAACAACTCAGCCTCTGTGGTGGCCGATGCTTATCTCTCTGGCTTGCGTGGCTATGATGTCGAAACCCTTTGGCAGGCAGTGGTACATGGTGCTAATGCCGTTCATCCTGAAGTCAACTCTACAGGTCGTCATGGTTATGAGTATTACAACAAGTTGGGCTATGTGCCTTACGATGTGAAGATCAATGAGAGCGTGGCTCGCACCTTGGAGTATGCTTACGACGACTGGTGTATCTATCAGTTTGGTAAAGCCTTGGGCAAGTCGCAGAAGGAGTTGAAGCCTTTTGCCAAGCGAGCTAAAAACTATGAGAAAGTGTTCGACAAGGAGAGCGGTTTGATGCGCGGCAGATTGCTGAATGGAAAGTTCCAAGCTCCCTTCAATCCATTGAAGTGGGGTGATGCCTTCACCGAGGGCAATGCTTGGCACTACACCTGGTCGGTATTCCACGACCCTCAGGGCTTGATGCGCCTCATGGGTGGTAAAGACCGATTCAACCAGATGCTCGACTCCGTATTCCAACTCCCTCCTGTCTTCGACGATAGCTATTATGGTTTCACCATCCATGAGATCAGAGAGATGCAGGTGATGAACATGGGCAACTATGCACACGGCAACCAGCCCATCCAGCATGGCATCTATCTCTATGGTTATAGCGGACAGCCCTGGAAGAGCCAGTATTGGGTGCGCCAGGTGATGGATCGTCTCTATACGCCTACTCCTGATGGATATTGTGGTGATGAGGACAACGGACAGACCTCTGCCTGGTATGTCTTCTCTGCCATGGGCTTCTATCCTGTTTGCCCAGGTACAGGACAGTATGTCTTGGGTACCCCTTATTTCCAGAAGATGAAACTACATCTGGAGAACGGAAAGCAGATCAACATCCTCGCCGATGGCAAGGGATGCTATGTCGACGAGATGCAGCTCAACGGTCAGATGTACGAACGCAACTACCTTGACATGAATGCACTGAAGCAGGGTGCTAACATCTCCTTCCGCCTATCTAAAAAGCCTAATATGCTGCGCGGTACCACAGAGGCAGATGCACCTTATTCTTTCTCTAACTTCTCTAAGTAGTTTTTCAATAAAACATTTCTTATATTCTGAAAATGAGAAAAAGTTTATTTCCTATATTAGTATTGTTGGCTTGTGTGATGGTTGGAGGCCATCCACAAGCCGCTTTTGGTCAGACAGCTGACAACCTCACCCAGTTTGTAAACCCACGTATTGGTACAGGCGGTCATGGACACGTCTTCTTGGGTGCCAATGTGCCTTTCGGCTATGTGCAGTTGGGACCTACAGAGCATACGCGCGGTTGGGACTGGTGCTCGGGCTATCATGAGTCCGACTCGGTGTTGATAGGCTTCGGACATCAGCACCTCAGTGGTACGGGTATTGGCGAGTTGGGCGATGTCGCCTTTCTGCCTGTTACCGATGCCAAGCAGAAAGAGGTGGTGTTTCATCATGCCAACGAGAATGTGCGTCCTGGCTATTATGCCGTGAAGTTGCAGCAACCCAATGTGTGGGTGGAGCTTACAGCCACCAAGCGTGCTGGATTCCATCGTTACACCTTTGGAGCCGATGTAAAGAAAGCCCAGTTGGTGCTCGACCTCTTCCAAGGCATCGGATGGGATAAGCCCACAGATTATGCCTTGGACGAGATGAAAACCACAAGTGTGGCTGGTCATCGCTTCTCTACAGGTTGGGCAAAAGACCAGAAGAATTTCTTTGTAGCAGAATTCTCGCAGCCTGTTACCATTGAGCCTTTAGACAGCGGCAGATGGTTGGTGCAGGTTTCTGATGCAGCTCAGCCCCTTCTCATCAAGGTGGGACTCTCGGCAGTGAGCATCGCCAATGCCAAGGAGAACCTGAAGGCAGAGATTCCGGCATGGAACTTCCAGCAGGTGGTGGCGCAAGCCGATGCTGCCTGGAACGAGGCCTTGGCTAAGGTGAGGGTAGAGACAACCGATGCTACCGTGCGTCGCATCTTCTATACTGCAATGTTCCATTCCATGACCGCTCCTTCGGTCTTCTCGGATGTCAACGGAGAGTATCGTGGTGCTGATGGTAAGGTGCATCAAGGCGACTTCACCAACTACACGACGCTCTCGCTCTGGGACACCTATCGTGCTGCACATCCTCTGATGACCCTGATACATAGGGAGATGTTGCCAGATATGGCAAGTACCTTTATCAACATCTATCGTCAACAGGGCAAACTACCTGTATGGCATCTGATGGGCAATGAGACCGACTGTATGGTGGGAAATCCGGGTATTCCGGTGCTTGCCGACCTGGTGCTCAAAGGATATGTCAAGGATAAGGAGGGAGCCTACGAAGCCATGAAGCAGTCGGCTCTACGCGACGACCGTGGTCTCGGCTTGCTCAAGAAGTATGGCTATCTGCCTTACGACAAGGATCCAGAGATGGAAACAGTGGCTAAGGGACTGGAGTATGCTTTGGCAGACGACTGTGTGGCTAAGGTGGCTCGCTTGTTGGGCAAGAAGGCTGATGCGAAGTATTTCGCTCAGCGTGCTCAAACCTATCGCAAGTACTTCGACAAGCAGACCGGATTTATGCGCGGTATCGGTACTGACGGTAAGTTCCGTGTACCTTTCAATCCTTTCTCGGCTGTTCATCGTCAGGACGACTACACGGAGGGCAATGCCTGGCAGTACACCTGGCTCGCTCCGCATGATGTGCATGGACTGGTGAAGCTCTTCGGCAACGAGCAGCAGTTTGTTACTAAGCTCGACTCTCTCTTCATCGTCACGGGCAATATGGGCGACAATGCTTCTCCTGATATCTCAGGTCTGATAGGACAGTATGCTCATGGCAACGAGCCAAGCCATCAGGTGCTCTATATGTATAACTATGTGGGGCAACCCTGGAAGGCAGCACGCCTCATCCGCCAGACCATGCACGAGATGTACAAAGACGATTACGACGGACTGAGTGGTAATGAGGACGTAGGACAGATGTCGGCATGGTACATCCTCTCGGCTATGGGACTCTATCAGGTAGAGCCTGCTGGTGGTAAGTATATCATCGGAAGCCCTGTATTGGATAAGGCTACCCTCAACGTAGGTGGTAAGGACTTCTCTATCGTCTGCAAGGACAACAGCAAGGAGAATATCTATATACAGTCGGTGAAGTTGAATGGCAAGCCTTACACCAAGTCGTATATCATGTATCAAGACATCATGAAAGGTGGAATCTTAGAGCTCCAGATGGGTAGCAAGCCCTCTAAGTGGGGCACACGTGCGGCTGATCGCCCATAATGCCTCTTTTTCGCAAGTTCTGAAGTTAAAGGAGTTAAGGAGTTATCGCTCCCTACTGTCGCTGAGGAGTTAAGACAATAGACTTTTTGGCGTAGTTCTTTTAAGCCGCAAGACATACGGCTAAACTCCTTTAACTTCCTGATATGCGAAAGTTCAGTTATAAAAAAATAGAAATCATTCATAACAACAATTCTTCATAACACAAAACCAAGCAATGAGAAAGACAATATTGGCAATGGCCCTTCTTGCTGCCATGACAGCTATGGCACAGGAACATGCTGAAGTAGATGTACACGCTCGTTACACCAAGGTGGTGACACCTGTCAACGGCAAGTATGAGTCGAAACGTCCACCTGTGGAGGAACGACTCTTCACGTCTGTGGCTGTAGAGAAGAAGATCAAGGAGATACAGAAACTCCTGAAGAAGAATCCTAAGCTCGCCTGGATGTTTGCCAACTGTTATCCCAATACCTTGGAGAGTACCGTGCACTATCGTGTGCTCGAGAATGGCGACGACGATACCTTCGTCTATACTGGCGATATTCCAGCCATGTGGCTTCGCGACTCTGGCGCACAGGTATGGCCTTACATAGCCCTTTCCAACAAAGACGAGAAACTACAGAAGATGCTTCGTGGCGTTATCCTTCGCCAACTGAAGTGTATCAACATCGACCGTTATGCCAATGCCTACAATGATGGTCCTACAGGAGCTGGTTGGCAGAAGGATGATACGCAGATGCAGGCAGAGGTATTCGAGCGTAAGTATGAGATCGACTCGTTCTGTTATCCCATCCGTTTGGCTTACGAGTACTGGAAGGTGACAGGCGACGACTCGATCTTCGGTGAAGATTGGATGAAAGCGATAGAGAATATCCTCAAGACCTTCCGTGAGCAACAGCGCAAGGAGACAGCCAAGGCTTATCACTTCGCTCGTATGACCGACCGTGCTTTCGATACCGTGGGCTGGGATGGTTTTGGTGCTCCTGTGAAGCCCGTAGGCCTCATCGCTTCTATGTTCCGTCCTTCTGATGATGCCACCATTCTTCCTTTCCTCATTCCTTCCAACTTCATGGCGGTTTCTTCCATGAATAAGGCGGCTGAGATATTGAAGCATGTAGCTGAGAAAGCTGAAGATGCTCAGAAGACAAAGGCGCTCAAGATTGCTGCCGACTGTTCTGACCTCGCCAAGGAGGTGAAGGAGGCTTTGCAGAAGTATGCGGTATGCGAACATCCTAAGTATGGCAAGATTTATGCTTACGAGGTAGATGGTTTCGGCAACCGTCTCATGATGGATGATGCCAATGTGCCTTCACTCTTGGGTATGGGCTATTTGGGCGATGTGGAGATGGACGATCCTATCTACCAGAATACACGCCGCTTCGTATGGAGTGAGGACAATCCTTGTTTCTTCCGTGGTAAGGCGGGTGAGGGTATCGGTGGTCCACACATCGGCTACGATATGCCTTGGCCAATGTCTATCATGATGAAGTGCTTCACGGCTACCGACGACGACGAGATTCGCTGGTGCATGAAGACGCTTCTCAATACCGATGCAGGCATGGGATTCATCCATGAGTCTTTCCATAAGGATGATGCTTCCAACTATACGCGTGCTTGGTTTGCATGGCAGAATACCCTCTTTGGTGAGTTGGTTATCAAACTCGTCAACGATGGTAAGGCTGAACTTCTCAACAATCTATAATCATACTTTTTATTAAGCAATAACAATGAACGATATCAAAATCATAGGTGCTGCGCTTCCCAACATTCCTTGGGAAGACAGACCACAAAATAGCAATGTGCCTCTGTGGCGCTTTTCTCAGAATCCTATTATCGATCGCAATCAGTTACCCGACTCCAATAGTATCTTCAATAGTGCCGTAGTAACTTATAAGGACGGATTTGCAGGTGTCTTCAGATGTGATGACAAGAACCGACGCATGACGCTTCATGCTGGTTTTAGTAAAGATGCCATCCACTGGGACATCAACGAGGATACCATCCGTCTGGAGTGCGACGACAAGGAGATAGGTGAGTGGGTGTATGGCTACGACCCTCGTGTGTGCAAGATAGGCGAAAAGTATTATGTCACCTGGTGCAATGGTTATCATGGACCAACGATTGGTGTGGCATGGACAGAGGATTTCAAGACTTTCCATCAGTTGGAGAATGCTTTCTTGCCTTACAACCGCAATGGTGTGATGTTCCCTCGCAAGATCAATGGCAAGTTTGCCATGCTGAGTCGTCCAAGTGATACAGGACATACTGCCTTTGGTGATATCTTCTATAGCGAGTCGCCCGACTTGGAGTATTGGGGACATCATCGTCATGTGATGGCACCTGCTGCCTTCGAGGAGAGTGCTTGGCAGTGCATGAAGATTGGTGCTGGTCCTGTGCCTATTGAGACTTCAGAGGGTTGGTTGTTGCTCTATCATGGTGTGCTTCACTCTTGCAATGGGTATGTCTATGCTTTCGGTGCTGCGCTGCTCGACTTAGATGAGCCTTGGAAGGTGATAGGGCGCTCGGGCCAGTATCTCATCACACCTCAGGAGTTGTATGAGTGTGTGGGTGATGTGCCAAACGTGTGTTTCCCTTGTGCTTCGCTCTGCGATGCTGAGACAGGACGCATAGCTGTATATTATGGTTGTGCTGATACAGTTACTGGTTTGGCTTTCGGTTATGTGCCAGAAATCATCGACTTTATCCGCAAGACCAATATCGTGAAGTAATATTTTTTCTTTTGAAAAAGTATAGTGATGATAAAATATTAATACGACAAGGTAAATTCTGCGGTAAAAAGTTTTCAGGAAAAGTTTTAGGTTTATTTTAATAACCGCTATGGTGTGCGAGAAGCATACCGTAGCGGTCTTTTTTATAAGTTTCTATTGCGGATTTTCATAGAATATCCGCAACAAATATACGATTATTCAAGTTTCGTAAGTGAGGGAATTGATTGAAATTAAGGAAGTTATCGCTCCTTTCAGTCGTTCGGGAAGTTAAGATGCAATAGTCTTCTTCGTAAAACGTAGAACATGTTAGATGAAAAAAAAATGAAAAAAAATCATTTTTGAGTAAGTAGTTTTCATTTCTATGTTGTTATAAGGTCAGAATTAACTAAACATTAGGGAGAAAACTCCATGTACGAGACTTCCTATTATTACTAAATTTAATAACTAAACCCTAACAGTATGAGACTAAATCGACTTTTTAGTGTCGCACTCTCCTTCCTTTTTGGAGTTTCAGCAAGTGCTCAGCAGCCTTATGGCGGATGTTGGCATCCAGAACACATCAAGAACTGGTCGCCAGAAACCGACAAGAATGCTAAGTTTAACCGTTCTAAGGTGCCATTGGCTAAGCGATTCAAGGAGCCTACCTTGATGAAAGCCAATGCAAATCAGTTCTATGAGGGACAGGTATGTAACGCTACCATTCTTTTCCCTACATGTAGTTCTTGCCCATCTCAGGGTGCTAACAACTTCTTAGGTTATCAGCCTACTTATTGGCAGTATATGGATAAACTCGTTTATTGGGCAGGTTCTGCCAGCGAGGGTATCATTATTCCTCCTCCAGCACCATCTACTGATGCTGCTCACCAGAGTGGTGTGAAGTCTCTTGGTCAGATTTTCTTCCCTCCTTATGCTTACGGTGGAAATTCAGCATGGGTTCGCGAGATGCTTACTAAGGAGAATGGCTCTTACATCTTTGCCAAGAAATTGTACGAAATAGCAAAGTACATGGGCTTCGATGGTTGGTTTATCAACCAGGAGTCTGGTGGCTCTACTCTCTCAGAATGGGCTGGTTTCATCAAAGAGTTTAATGCCATCGCTGATGCAGACGGCAATAGCCACATGGAAATCCAGTGGTACAATGCATCTGGTTCACCAAGTCCAACCATTCTGAAGTCACATAAGAATACTTCTCA
>ERZ1026892.346-NODE-346-length-21850-cov-11.776738_pt1 | contig 21850 bp, 22 predicted proteins | sample MGYA00380176_ERZ1026892 | MGnify/ENA primary metagenome ERZ1026892 (study PRJEB33269, sample SAMEA4719812) | human gut metagenome | biome: human-associated habitat; feature: organic feature; material: feces | place: Cameroon | collected 2013-10 ... | reverse complement strand
TGGTCGCGGTGCGATGACCAACCACTGGGTTGATATCAAAAACGCTAACGTCGTGATGGTGATGGGCGGTAACGCCGCGGAAGCCCATCCGGTGGGATTCCGCTGGGCGATGGAAGCGAAGAACAATAACGATGCCACGCTTATCGTCGTCGATCCGCGCTTTACGCGTACGGCGTCGGTGGCCGATATCTACGCGCCGATTCGTTCCGGTACCGACATTACCTTCCTGTCGGGCGTGCTGCTGTATCTGATCGAAAAAAATAAGATCAACGCCGAATACGTGAAGCACTATACCAACGCCAGTCTGCTGGTGCGGGAAGACTTTACTTTCGATGACGGCCTGTTCAGCGGCTACGATGCCGAAAAACGCCAGTACGATAAATCCTCCTGGCACTACCAGCTGGATGAGAACGGCTACGCCAAACGTGATGAAACCCTGACCGACCCGCGCTGCGTCTGGAATCTGCTGAAACAGCACGTTTCTCGCTATACGCCGGACGTGGTGGAGAACATCTGCGGGACGCCGAAAGCCGATTTCCTGAAAGTGTGTGAAGTGCTGGCCTCGACCAGCGCGGCCGATCGCACGGCCACCTTCCTGTACGCGCTGGGCTGGACGCAGCACACCGTTGGGGCGCAGAACATCCGCACCATGGCGATGATCCAGCTGCTGCTCGGCAATATGGGGATGGCGGGAGGCGGCGTGAACGCGCTGCGCGGTCACTCCAACATTCAGGGCTTAACCGACTTGGGTCTGCTGTCGACCAGCCTGACTGGCTATCTGACGCTGCCGTCGGAGAAGCAGGCGGACCTGCAAAGCTATCTGGCCGCGAATACGCCGAAAGCGTTGCTGCCAGACCAGGTGAACTACTGGAGCAACTATCCGAAGTTCTTCGTCAGCCTGATGAAGTCGTTCTATGGCGATGCGGCGACGAAAGATAACGACTGGGGCTTTAACTGGCTGCCGAAATGGGACCAGGCCTATGACGTTATCAAATACTTCAACATGATGGATAACGGCAAAGTCACCGGCTATATCTGCCAGGGCTTTAACCCGGTTGCATCCTTCCCGGATAAAAACAAAGTCGTGCGCAGCTTAAGCAAGCTGAAGTACATGGTGGTGATCGACCCGTTAGTGACCGAAACCTCCACCTTCTGGCAGAACCACGGCGAATCGAACGATGTAGACCCATCAACGATTCAGACGGAAGTGTTCCGCCTGCCGTCGACCTGTTTCGCCGAAGAAGACGGTTCTATTGCTAACTCGGGCCGCTGGCTGCAGTGGCACTGGAAAGGTCAGGAAGCGCCGGGTGAAGCACGTAACGACGGCGAGATTCTGGCCGGTATTTACCATCGTCTGCGCGAGATGTATCGCAACGAAGGCGGTAAAGGCGTTGAGCCGCTGCTGAAAATGGGCTGGAACTACAAGCAGCCGGATCATCCGGAATCTGAAGAGGTGGCGAAAGAGAACAACGGCTATGCCCTGGCGGATCTCTACGACGCGAACGGCATGCTGGTAGCAAAAAAAGGGCAACTGCTCAACAGCTTTGCGCTGCTGCGTGATGACGGTACAACCTCGTCCTCCTGCTGGATCTATACCGGTAGCTGGACCGAGCAGGGCAACCAGATGGCCAACCGCGATAACGCCGATCCGTCTGGTCTGGGCAATACGCTGGGGTGGGCCTGGGCGTGGCCGCTGAACCGTCGCGTGCTGTATAACCGCGCCTCGGCGGATGTTAACGGCAAACCGTGGGATCCGAAACGCATGCTGATCCAGTGGAATGGCACGAAATGGGCCGGTAACGATATTCCGGACTTTAATACCGCGCCGCCGGGAAGCAAAACCAATCCGTTTATCATGCAGCAGGAAGGTCTGGGCCGTCTGTTTGCGCTCGATAAGCTGGCGGAAGGTCCGTTCCCGGAACACTACGAGCCGATGGAAACGCCGCTGGGTACCAACCCGCTGCACCCGAACGTCATCTCAAGCCCGGTGGTTCGTCTGTACGAAGAAGATGCCGTGCGTCTTGGGAAGAAAGACAAGTTCCCGTACGTGGGGACCACCTATCGTCTGACCGAGCATTTCCATACCTGGACCAAGCATGCGCGCCTGAACGCCATTGCCCAACCGGAGCAGTTTGTGGAAATCAGCGAAGGACTGGCGAAAGCCAAAGGGATTGCCAACGGCGATCGTGTGACCGTCAGCAGCCAGCGTGGTTTTATTCGCGCCGTCGCGGTGGTCACTCGCCGCCTGCAAACGCTGAACGTCAATGGTCAGCAGGTGGAAACCATTGGTATCCCGCTGCACTGGGGCTATGAAGGCGTGGCGCGCAAAGGTTATATCGCCAATACCCTGACGCCAAACGTGGGCGATTCCAACTCGCAGACGCCGGAATACAAGGCGTTCCTGGTTAACATCGAGAAAGCGTAAGGAGCGTTTAAATGGCGATGGAAACACAAGACATTATTAAACGCTCGGCGACCAACCCGATCACTCCCGCGCCGCGCGCGCGGGATTACAAACAGGAAGTGGCCAAGCTGATTGATGTCTCTTCCTGCGTGGGCTGTAAAGCTTGCCAGGTGGCCTGCTCCGAGTGGAATGACATTCGCGACGAGGTGGGGCACTGCGTGGGGGTTTACGATAATCCGGCGGATCTGAGCGCCAAGTCCTGGACGGTAATGCGTTTTAGCGAAACCGAGCAGAACGGCAAGCTGGAATGGCTGATTCGTAAAGACGGCTGTATGCACTGCGAGGATCCGGGCTGCCTGAAGGCATGCCCGTCCGCCGGGGCGATTATTCAGTATGCTAATGGGATCGTCGACTTCCAGCAGGACAACTGTATCGGCTGCGGTTATTGCATTGCCGGGTGCCCGTTTAATATTCCGCGCCTCAATAAAGAGGATAACCGCGTCTATAAATGTACGCTGTGCGTGGACCGCGTTAGCGTCGGCATGGAGCCCGCCTGCGTGAAAACCTGTCCGACCGGCGCGATCCATTTCGGTACCAAGAAAGAGATGCTGGATGTGGCGCAGGAGCGCGTGGATAAGCTGAAGAAACGTGGCTATGCCAATGCCGGTATCTATAACCCGGAGGGGGTGGGCGGAACGCACGTGATGTACGTACTGCATCATGCGGATCGGCCTGAGCTCTATCATAAGCTACCGAAAGAACCTGCCATTGATACCAGCATTAATCTGTGGAAAGGGGCGCTGAAACCGTTATCCGCCGCAGGTTTTATCGCCACCTTTGCCGGGCTTATCTATCACTACATTGGTATTGGTCCGAACAAAGAAGTGGATGATGACGAAGAGGAGGATGGCCATGAGTAAGTCGAAAATGATTGTGCGCACGAAGTTTGTCGATCGCGCCTGTCACTGGACGGTGGTTATCTGTTTCTTCCTGGTGGCGGTCTCGGGGATTTCATTTTTCTTCCCGACGCTGCAATGGCTGACTGAAACCTTCGGTACTCCGCAGATGGGGCGCATTCTGCATCCGTTCTTCGGCGTGCTGATTTTCGTGGTGCTGATGTTTATGTTCGTCCGCTTTGTGCACCATAACATCCCGGATAAACAGGATATTCCGTGGGTGTTGGGGATTGTCGAAGTTCTGAAAGGCAATGAGCATAAAGTTGCGAAGGTTGGCAAATATAACGCCGGGCAGAAGATGATGTTCTGGAGCATCATGAGCATGATTTTTGTGCTGCTGGTGACCGGGGTCATTATCTGGCGTCCTTACTTTGCGCCGTATTTCCCGATTCAGGTTGTGCGCTACGCGCTGCTGATTCACGCGACGTCGGCCATCATCCTGATCCACGCGATCCTTATCCATATGTATATGGCCTTCTGGGTTAAAGGATCAATTAAGGGGATGATTGAAGGTAAGGTGAGCCGTCGCTGGGCGCAGAAGCACCATCCGCGCTGGTATCGCGAGGTTGAACGCGAAGAAGCGAAGAGAGAGAGTCAGGAAGGGCTGAAGTAACAACGCGTCATCGAAGTGATAAAGAGCGGTCTGATGTTTCCGAATGGGAGTGTCAGGCCGCTTTTTTTTGCTCGCGATAAATATGCGTTATTCACGCTGTTTTTATGGATAAACTTGCCGTCACGCGTTTTTGTCTGGTTTGCATTCTGCGAATGGTCGATAATGCCGACCCGCAAACTCAACATAAACAAGTGATTAGAGGGATGAAAAAAACAATCTTCGCGCTGGCGCTGGGTACTTTTGGCCTGGGAATGGCCGAATTCGGCATTATGGGCGTGCTGCCCGAGCTGGCGCACGACGTGGGGCTCTCAATTCCGGTCGCGGGAAATATGATCTCGTGGTACGCCTTTGGGGTGGTCATTGGCGCGCCGATCATCGCGTTGTTTTCTACGCGCTTTTCCCTCAAGTCCATTATGTTGCTGTTAGCGGCGCTCTGTATTGCCGGCAACGTCATTTTTACCTTCTCCTCCAGCTATGTGATGCTGGCTTTTGGGCGACTGGTGTCGGGGTTTCCGCACGGGGCTTTCTTTGGCGTAGGGGCCATTATTCTGTCAAAAATCGCGCCCCCCGGAAGGGTAACCGCGGCGGTGGCGGGGATGATTGCCGGGATGACGGTGGCGAATCTGGTTGGCGTACCGGCTGGTACCTGGCTGGGGCATCAATTCAGCTGGCGTTATACCTTCCTGGCCATTGCTCTGTTTGACGTGGCGGTGCTGCTGGCGATAATCGCCTGGGTGCCAACGCTATTTGATAAGTCTGATGCACGTTTACGCGAGCAGTTTCATTTTCTCAAAAGCCCTGCGCCGTGGCTTATTTTCGCCGCCACAATGTTTGGCAACGCCGGGGTATTTGCGTGGTTCAGCTACATCAAGCCGTTTATGATGAACGTTTCAGGATTCTCTGAGGGGGCGATGATGTTCATCATGATGCTGGTGGGCCTTGGCATGGTGCTGGGCAACATCCTGAGCGGTAAGCTTTCCGGGCGCTATAGCCCGCTGCGCATTGCGGCTACCACCGATTTCGTTATCGTGGTGGCACTGCTGATGATCTTCGCGTTGGGCGGCATTAAATTTGCGTCGCTGACGCTGGCCTTTGTCTGTTGCGCCGGGCTGTTTGCGCTTTCCGCGCCGCTGCAAATATTGCTGCTGCAAAATGCGAAGGGCGGAGAAATGCTGGGAGCAGCTGGTGGGCAAATTGCTTTTAATCTGGGTAGCGCGATTGGCGCGTTTTTCGGCGGGCTAATGATTACCCTGAATTTCGGCTGGAACAGCGTTGCATTGCCGGCGGCGGCACTGTCATTTCTCGCGATGTCGTCGTTGTTGCTTTACGCGCGTTATCAGCGGCGCAGGGCGCTTGTCTGAATAAGCCTCTCCCATCAGGGAGAGGCTGTGAACATTAATGGCGTAAATCAATCACCATACGGCCACGGATCTGGCCCTGTTCCATCTCTTTAAAGATCGCGTTAATGTCGGTTAACGGACGCAGCGCGACTTTCGGCACCACTTTCCCTTCGGCGGCGAACTGGAAGGCCTCGGTCAGATCCTGACGGGTGCCAACCAGCGAGCCAACGACTTCAATGCCGTCCAGCACCAGGCGCGGGATATCGAGGCTCATGGACTCCGGCGGCAGGCCGACTGCTACCACGCGGCCACCGGCGCGAACCGCGTCAACCGCAGAGTTAAATGCGGCTTTCGCCACCGCGGTGACCACGGCGGCATGGGCGCCACCGGTTTTTTCCTGTACGATTTTCGCCGCGTCTTCGCTGCGGGAGTTGATGGTCAGATCCGCCCCCATTTCAGCGGCCAGCTTCAGCTGTTCATCGTTAACGTCCAGCGCGATGACTTTGGCATTAAAGACGTTTTTCGCATATTGCAGCGCCAGGTTACCCAGGCCGCCAAGACCGTAAATAGCAATCCACTGGCCAGGTTTTATGTGCGACACTTTCACCGCTTTATAGGTGGTGACGCCCGCGCAGGTGATGCTGCTCGCCGCGGCAGAATCGAGGCCGTCCGGTACTTTTACCGAATAATCGGCGGTAACAATGCACTCTTCAGCCATGCCGCCATCGACGCTGTAACCGGCATTTTTCACCGAACGGCACAGGGTTTCGTTACCGCTGTTACAGTATTCGCAGTGTCCGCAGCCTTCGAAGAACCATGCCACGCTCGCGCGGTCACCCACTTTCAGGGAGGTCACACCTGGACCAATCTCTTTAACAATGCCAATCCCTTCATGGCCGAGGATCACCCCGGTCTTGTCACCGAAATCGCCGTTTTTTACGTGCAGATCGGTGTGACAGACCCCACAGCATTCCATGGAAAGCAGTGCTTCACCGTGCTGCAACGGACGCAGCTTTTTATCGGTGACACTTACCTGATGGTCATGAGTGACAACTGCAGCCTTCATATCCTACTCCTGGTTATTTTGTATTCGAAAATAATACTCATTAATGATTAGCCATAGGGTCGTAAAACGCAAGGCGCTCAGGGAGAAGAATCTGGTGGGTTTTCATATTGATAGCATTATAGGTTAACCGTATTGTCATCAAACGGTCATCCTTTGTTCACTCGCAAACTCTACGGTGTGACTTTTACTTTCCCTATAACAATAGAGTGAACACCCAATGCATCTGGTCAAAACTATCCTTGCCGCAAGCCTGTTTCTTTCCGCTGCCGCTCAGGCGCAAAATATCCTCGAGTTTCCGCAGCCCGAGAACAACCCGGAGGAGTTTTATGCGGTGACTGAGATTCCGGCAGGAGGAATTATCAAATATGAAACCGACGCCAAAACCGGCTTTCTGATCGCCGATCGCTTCCAGTCGATGCCGGTGGCTTATCCGGCTAACTACGGTTCGCTGACCCAATCGCTGGCGGGGGATGGCGACCCGCTGGATGTGGTGTTTTATACCCGCGCGCCAATGGCACCGGGTACGCTGATTAAGCTACGCGCGATTGGCGTGCTGAAGATGATCGACGGCGGTGAGAAAGATGACAAAATCATTGCCGTTCCCGCCAGCAAAATTGACCCGACTTATGACGATATTAAAAACATCAGCGATCTGCCCAAAGTCGAGCAGGAGCGGTTGCAGGCCTTTTTCCGCGTCTACAAACAGCTGCCGGAAGGGCGCAAAAAGGTGGAGCTGAGCGGATTTAACGATGCTGCCGCCGCGAAGCAGGAAATTAAGCAAGCTTGGGATGCGTGGCAGCAGAAAAACCCGCAATAAATTGTCGCGCTAACGTGCCCTGAAAAGGAAAACCCCGGCGTCGCAACGCGCGGCCGGGGTACCGTTTAGCTCAACTGATTATTGATTAAGTCAATCTCCTCTCGCCAACGCTGCTGCATCAGCGGCTTCTGATGTTTCGGCTTGCGCGCCAGATCCTCCGCTAACCGCTGTTCGAGCGTAATTAAGCGCTCAAGCAGGTCATCGCCTTCCGGCGTGGTTACAGGGGATGAAACCGTTGCCGCCTCCGGCGTTTCTGAACGGGTACGCTGGCGTAATTGCTCATAGACCGCATCGGCGTCCGGCCATTCGCTCAAGCTACACTCATCAATCAGCCAGAAGCGGTTACAGCTTTGGCTGATAAGCTGGCGGTCGTGGCTGACCAGCAGCAGGCCTCCAGGGTAGTTGCAGAGCGTTTCCGCCAGCGCCGTTTTTCCATCAATATCCAGATGGTTGGTGGGTTCATCCAGCAACAGCAGGCTATAGCGGGCAAGGGACAGGCCGACAAACAGCAGGCGCGAACGTTCGCCGCCGCTCAGCGTACTGACTTTTTGCCCGTGACGCGTCCAGCCGAAACCGGCTGAAATCAGCGCGCGTTTGCGGGTTTCACCCGATGGTTCGAACATTTCCAGCGCTTCCAGCAGCGTGGCGTTATCGGCTAACTGGTGTAACGTCTGATCGTAATAGCCAGGATGCAGACGCGGATGCAGCTTAAGCCCGACGTCTGGCGCTTCCTGCTGCATTTGCCGCCAAAGGAGGCGCAGTAGCGAAGATTTACCACCGCCGTTGCGCCCCATAATGGCCACGCGGTCACCGCTTTGCAGCCGGGCGATGCCGGTGGTAAACAGCGGCGCGAGTCCAGGCGCAGGGGGGACGGCAAGGTGCTCCATTTCCAGCAGTCGATCGGCTCGTACCGCATCGCCATGGAGTTCCAGTTGCCATGGCGTGCCGGCGGTCAGGTCGGTTTGCGCTGCTTTCAAGCGGGCAACCTGCCTCTCCATCTGTTTGGCCTTACGGGAGAGATCTTCGTTGTCATAAACCTGTCCCCAGATTGCCTGCCGTTTGGCGCTGGCGGTGACGCGGTCGATCTCTTTTTGTTCTGCTTTATGCCGTAACGCATCGCTCTCGTCCTGTTCAGCCAGCGCCTGACGCGCGGCGGTGCAGGGGAGAGAGAACGCGTGCAGGGTGTTATCACGCAGTATCCAACTGGTATTGGTCACAGCATCCAGCAGCGGATTATCATGTGAAACCAGCACAAAGCTGCCGTTCCAGTTATTCAGGAACGTTTCAAGCCAAAGCAGCGTTGGCAGGTCGAGGTGGTTACCCGGCTCATCCAACAGCAACAGATCGGGATTAAGAATCAACGCGCGGGCCAGCAGTAGCCGCGTATGCTGTCCGCCGCTTAAGGTGGCAGCAGACTGTTCCAGCTCATCAGCGTGAAACCCCATTTCCATCAGCAGCAGTTCAGCCTGCCAGCGCTGGCTTTCACGTGCGGTGACAGGCAGCTGCGCCAATACCGCCTGTATCAGCGATTGTGCCAGCAGGTCATCAGGAAGATGCTGTTCGACACGCGCCATCAGGCAATGATTAGCGATGGACACGCTACCGGACGAAGGGGTAATGGTTCCGTCAAGTACCTGTAATAAGGTACTTTTCCCGCAACCGTTATAGCCAATCAGACCGATACGATCGCCTTTCTTCAGGGTGAAGGAGAGTGCGTTGAAAAGAGGGCCGAATGCCGTCTCAACGTGAAGATATTGTGCAGTTAGTAATGTGCTCATTTGCTTACTCAAGTGTTACAGGCATGAGAATGCCTCGTCATACAACGCTGACGATAACTTGATAAGCCCGAGGGAAGGGTTTAAAGGTTGGTGTCTTCGCTCAAGCAGAAGTTATCGCAGCACGATACCGATAACGCTTGAGCTGGTGCGATCACCAAATGTATGTGAAACATTGAAAATTTCACAGTACAGCATAATTAGCCTCCTTTTCATGATGTCAGATGATTCGGTGAATGCAGTGTAGCGGGTGTGTAATCTCTTTACCACCAAAGATATTAGTTACAACATACATATACTGCGTTTGAAGTAACACACAATCAGCATCGTGCCTATCATCATTTTCAAGCAGAAGAATGAGGAAAGCCCGGCGTCACGCTTGTTCAGCCGGGCTAATAGGAGAGGTTAAATCGAGGTACGACGATAGCTGCGATATTCCGGCAGCCAGAAGTTCTCATCAATCGCTTCTTGCAGCGCGTCAGCAGAGGTATTCGTCGCGACACCCTGTTGCTGCGCCATCTTACCCACCGCAAAGGCGATGGCACGCGAGACGATGTGAATATCCTTCAGCTCCGGAAGCACCAGCCCTTCGCCGTGGTTGGCAAGCGGAGAGTGTTTTGCCAGGGTTTCGCTCGCCGACATCAGCATTTCATCGGTGATACGCGAAGCGCCAGAAGCGATCACGCCCAGACCAATCCCCGGGAAGATATAAGAGTTATTACACTGGGCGATCGGGTATACCTTATCTTTCCAGGTCACCGGCGCGAACGGACTGCCGGTAGCAACCAGCGCCTGGCCATCGGTCCAACTGATGATATCCTGCGGCGTGGCTTCTACACGTGACGTTGGGTTCGACAATGGCATCACAATCGGACGCGGGCAGTGTTTGTGCATTTCACGAATAATCTCTTCCGTGAACAGGCCCGTTTGCCCGGATACGCCAATCAGGATATCCGGCTTCACGTTACGCACCACATCGAGCAGTGAAATCTGCTCATTATCATGCTGCCAGTCGTGAATTTTTTCCTGCTTTTGCACCAGTTTACTCTGGAACGGCAGCAGGTTAGGCATCTGGTCGGTCAGCAGACCGAAACGGTCGACCATAAACACACGGCTGCGAGCCTGTTCTTCACTCAGACCTTCACGCTGCATCTGCGAAATGATCTGCTCGGCGATGCCGCAGCCCGCAGAACCCGCCCCCAGGAAGACGATTTTCTGCTCGTTAAGCTGGCTACCCGCCGCGCGGCTTGCCGCAATCAACGTGCCGACGGTGACTGCCGCGGTGCCCTGAATATCGTCGTTAAAGCAGCAGATTTCATTGCGATAGCGGTTCAACAGCGGCATCGCGTTTTTCTGCGCGAAATCTTCGAACTGCAACAGCACGTTCGGCCAGCGCTGTTTCACGGCCTGGATAAAATCATCAACAAACTGGTAGTACTCTTCGTCGCTGATACGCGGATTACGACAGCCCATATACAGCGGGTCGTTCAACAACTGTTGGTTATTGGTGCCGACGTCCAGTACCACCGGAAGGGTGTAAGCCGGGCTGATGCCGCCGCAGGCGGTGTACAGCGAAAGTTTACCGATAGGAATCCCCATGCCGCCGATCCCCTGATCGCCCAGACCGAGAATACGTTCTCCGTCGGTGACCACAATCACTTTGATGTTGTGGTTCGGCACATTTTGCAGGATATCGTCCATGTTGTGACGATTCTGATAAGAGATGAACACGCCGCGCGCACGACGATAAATCTCAGAGAAGCGTTCGCAGGCCGCACCGACAGTTGGCGTGTAGATAACCGGCATCATCTCATCGAGATGGTTTTCAACCAGGCGGTAGAACAGCGTTTCGTTGGTATCCTGAATGTTGCGTAGGTAGATATGCTTATCGATTTCAGTTTTGAAACCCTGGTATTGAATCCAGGCGCGCTCGGCCTGCTCTTCAATACTTTCGACAACCTCGGGCAGGAGCCCCAGCAGGTTGAAGTTGCTGCGTTCTTCCATACTGAACGCGCTGCCTTTATTCAGCAGCGGAAATTCCAACAGAACCGGCCCCGCATAGGGGATATACAGGGAACGATTTTTCTTGCCTGGTAACATCTGACTTAACTCCGTTATCTTCACTCCAGACCCAGCGGCGGGTGCAGCGCGCAAGATTATAGAGCAACGCTTAATATGATGGTGACAAATCGATAGAAAGGGCACAAAAAAGCGGGTGACGGCCTAAAAGTTCGACAATTTCAGTTTTATTTGATGACTTTATTGGTGACAGTGTCACTTTAAAGCTAAATCAAACGGCGTCATCAGGAGAGTAAGAAAAGAGGTTGCCGCCAATTCTGACGACAACCAGCACATTTATCGTGCCTGGAACATAATGGTGTCTGACGTGAAGCTACCATCCGCGGCAATAGCGAAATGCTCGCGTACCTCATGAGAGACTTTTTCTTGCAGGTAACGAATGGCCTCAATGATGTTGTCCGGCGTTTTCATCCGCGCAACCCAGGAAGAGAACTCCAGGTGCAGCCTATCGCCCACCAGTTTATCGACGACCATTCCCCGGTTATTGACCATCGCCAGCCATTCACCTTGTGAGTAGTTGCGAATGTGCGATGGGTCGCGCAGCATTTCAATGGTTTGCAGCCAAACATCCAGAATCGCTTTTCCCGGTGATGCAATGTCCATCATGATAAAGCGGCCACCCGATTTCAGGACGCGGCGAATCTCCATCAATGCCGCCTGCATATCGTGCCAGTGGTGGGCGGAATAGCGGCTGATAACGACATCAAAACTGTTATCACCAAACGGCAGAATTTCTGCCGGGCCTTGCGCGCAGGTAATGTTGTGCAGCCCACGTTTTTCCGCCTCCTCGGCAACCACCGCCAGAATCCCTTCAGACAGATCGTACGCCGTCACCTGCGACACCTGTGTCGCGGCGGTAAAACTGGCGTGCCCGGCGCCACAGCCGACATCCAGTACCGTGGCCTCGCCATCTTCGGATAACCATTCGCTCAGGCGACGTAAATCGGCCCCCTGGGCGTGGACATTGCTCTGTAAATAGGCTGTCGCCTGACCGCCAAACTGTGACTTCACCAATGCTTCATGATGGTTGTTCATACCCGTCTTCCTCTGTTGTTATGTTCTTGTTAGAACGGACTATACGCCGCGACTAATACGGGTACAATATTGGTATTTATACTGGTATATCGAGTTACTACCATGGACAAAACCGGGCTGACAGGGCCAGAGGCGCTGGGTACATTTTTACGCGTGAAGCGAGAAAGCACCTCACCGGAAATGCTGGGCATTCCCGTGCTTTCTCGCCGTAGAACGAAGGGGCTACGGCGTGAAGAGGTTGCACAAATGAGCGGTATCAGTACCACCTGGTACACCTGGCTGGAGCAGGGACGTGATATCACCGTTTCCGCGCAGACGCTCTCTGGCATTGCGATTGCGCTGCAGCTCAAACCCGCGGAACGGGAATATCTCTTTTTGTTGGCACATAAGAGCGATCCGCTCAGCGAACAGGTACCTGCAGTAGAACAGACGATTCTGTCCACCGTGCATCACGTCTCGGAACCTTGCTATCTGCTGGATCTCACCTGGCAGGTGCTGGCATGGAATAAAGAGGCTGAGGCGCTCTTTACCGGCTGGCTGGACGTTGAGTCTGCGCCTAACATGATGACCTTTATGTTCCAGAATCCGCTGGCGCGAGCGCTGGTCAATAACTGGGAGGCGCGTGCGCGACGCATTGTCGCAGAACTCCGATCGGATGCGATCCATTATCCCAATGACAGTACCCTTAACGCGTTTGTGCAACAAATGAGCGACAACAGCCGTGATTTTCGCGAATTCTGGTCTCAGCAGCAGGTGATCGTGCGGGAAGGGGGCGAGCGCGTTTTTCACCATGCCGTAAAAGGTGACATCACCTATCGCCAACTGAGTTGGCAACTGGCAAGCAACCGGGCATTAAAAATGATCATGCTGGTTCCGGAAAGCGACTCACTGCATTGCGTTACTCGGTAAACAATCTCATAAAACAACGACGTAGCCAGGTGTTGGCGGCATCCTGATGGACGTGGCTGGGCCAGAACAGGTTAATCTGGATACGGGGCAACTCATAGGGCCACGGACGAATGGCTAGCCCGAAGCGCTAATTAGCGTGGACGTCAATGGTCGCGATATTGCGCTGAATCGTACCGATGAGGGCATTTTTGCCAGCGATAACCGCTGTTCACATGGCAATGCACGCCTGAGTGACGGTTTTCTGGAGAACGGTGAAATTGAGTGCCCGCTCCGTCAGGGGGGGCTTCTGTATCAAAACCGGCAACGCAATGTGCAGCCCATTGACTGAAGGGGTTAGGATTTACCCGGTGCAAATCGAGGGCGAAAAGGTCTATTTCAAGTTCGCCTGATCCCTCTCTGGCCCGGCATTCTCGTCGGGCCAAAAAATGTTGCCAAAAAGTAAAGTCTGCAATAGTATCCTCGCTTTCGGAGATCGAAAATGTCTGTTGCAGACTCCCTTCTTGCTTTTTCGCTTGCCGCACTAGTACTCACGCTAACGCCCGGTCTGGATACGGCGCTTATTCTTCGCACCTCGGCCGCTGAAGGCGGTAAAAAAGCCTTTCAGGCGGCGCTGGGTATCGACGTGGGTTGCTTTATCTGGGGAGCGTTAATTGCCTTTGGACTCGGTGCGCTGCTGGCTGCATCGACGCTGCTGTATGATGGGCTGAAATGGCTTGGCGCCGGGTATTTGTGCTGGCTGGGCATTCAACTTATGCTGCGCCCCCGGGAGTCCTTCACCACAGCATCGACCCATGCGGTTCAGCGCTATAGTGGTTTTATGCGCGGCCTGCTGGGGAATGTGCTCAACCCCAAAATGGGCGTCTTTTATGTCTCATTTTTACCGCAGTTCATCCCGGCGGGGCATTCGCCGCTGATCTGGACCTTTTTGCTGGTCGCTATTCATGTCGCGCTCGGGACCTTGTGGTCACTCACCTTGATTCTGGCAACGCGATACGCCGCGGCGGTATTACGTCAGCCACGGTTTATCAAAGCGATGGATCGCGTCACGGGCGGTCTGTTTATGCTGTTTGCCGTGAAATTAGCGTTAAGCAGCCGCTAGTGCCTGGGCAATCAGTTGCTCCAGTAGCAAATGTGCCGGGTGCTGTGCCGGTAAACTGGCGGGATTGTGTTTTAACGTGATTCCCATAACGCCCGGTGAGGGCAGCCGGGCGTTTACCGTTCTCAGATTTGCAGGCATGCCGACCCGCGTACGGACGGTAAGCCCCAGGCCGGCCTGAACCGCGGCCCAAATACCGCCCAGACTATGACTAACGAATACCACACGCCAGGGAATGTCCGCGCTATCCAGTGCTGCCGTGGCGTGAGCACGCATCAGGCATGGGTGTTCAAACATCACCAGAGGAATGGGCTCTCCGTCGGTAAGGCATTTATCAAGAACCCCATTTTCTGAGCCAATCCACTCCAGCGGCCGTACGTCTAACAGTTTGCCATCGCTTGCGCTGAGGTCCGGCTGCCAGAACAGTGCCATATCCAGCGACCGATCATCGAGAGCCTGCTGTAAGGAGCCATTACGGTCCACTTTGGCCATGATCCTGACGTCAGGATGTTGATAATGAAATTGACCCAGAATGCCGGGCATCAGCGACTCGCCAAAGTCCTCCTGCATGCCGATCCGCATTTCACCCTTCAACTGCGCGCCCTGAATCGCCCGTTGTGCTTCATCACTCAGGGCCAGCAGGCGACGGCCATAAGACATCAACGTCTCTCCTTGCGGCGTCAACTGAAGGTGACGACCTTTTTTCGTCACCAGCGCGGCACCGCACTGGTGCTCGAGCTTTTTGAGTTGTGCGCTGACGGCTGACGTTGAGCGGCAAAGCTGCGTGGCCGCCTGGGCGAAACTACCGCACTCAATACCGGTTATAAAACTACGTAACGCGTCCAGATCCAGCGTAGGAAGCCTCTTTTGCATATTCATCCTTTTTATCAGGACGGTTGGTCCTGAACTATTCGATATTCAGGATACTACTGTTGCGCCAGTATGAGGGGACTGTCAATACGGAGAACCATTATGTCGTCATCACTGGACCGTCATACCCTGGCAAAAATAGCGCCCAAGCTTGCCGAAGTGAGCAGCCAACTCCTTTTCAACGATATCTGGCAGAGGGAAGACCTCTCTCCACGAGACCGTAGCCTGATAACCCTGTCCGCGCTAGCGGCGATGGGACGCGTACAGCAGATACCCTGGCACCTGGATTTTGCACGTCAAAACGGCCTGCAGCGGGAAGAGATCATCGAGGCCTTTACGCATCTGGCTTTTTATATTGGCTGGCCCGCTGCCGTCAAGGCGCTGGGCTGCATCAGTGAAGAGGAGGAACGATCATGCCCTTAACGCGCATAACGCTGGGTGATACCTATAGCGATAGACAGATAGCGTTGATGTCGACGATTCTTCATCAAACCCTGGTCGATAGCTTCGCGGTACCCGTTGAAGACTGTTTTCAGTTGTTCGATAAATTGCCTGCCAACCAACGCATATTTAATACTCACTACCTTAGCGGTGGTCGTAGTGAAGGATTTGTCATGATACAGATCACCGCGGGCCGGCCGCGAACGCGGGCGCAAAAGCAGGATTTTTATCGCATGCTGAATGAACGGTTTGGTCGAGAACTCAATATCTCACCGGATGATGTGATGGTCATTATCCAGTTCAACCAAGCGGAGGACTGGAGTTTTAGCCGCGGTGAAATGTTTTGCCCCTGAGTCAAAGGGCAGCGCAAGCTGCCCGTTTTACGTTATACCGTTAATTGTTCGACGACTTCAGCGACGCTGAGAATATTTTTAATCCCGCCAATGCCGGTACCCAGCGAGATATAGCCTTCATCGGTGTTGCCTTCCAGCATACCAAGGCGTAACCCACGCAGGCCGCCCATTACGCGGGCTAACTCTTCTTTGCTGGCGCCAGCTTTATCGAGTGCGACCAGTTTCTCTGCCAGCTTCCCGGGCAGCGAGCGATAGTAGTCGGGCAGGGTGCGGAACAAACGTAAATCAAGACCGTTCGCCGCCACAATTTTCTCTTTAACCGACTGCGGCACACGGTTTTCTACGGTACTGATGAATACGGAACCCGCAAATATCCCTTCGGCGCCCAGCGCATAAGCGGCTTTGGCCGTGCGCTTATCAACGATACCTCCGGCGGCAAGAACCGGAACATTTTCCACGGCATCGGCAATCAATGGAACAATAGAGAACGTCCCCAGCGCGGTACCGGGTAGGGTGCCACCTTCATCAAAACCGGTGACAACAATCATATCGGCTCCTGCTCGTTCCGCCGCGCGGCTATTCGCGGGCGTCGGGTTGATATCGCGATAGATAATGACGATGCCGGCGGCTTTCAGTTCGTCGAACAGTGCAGGAATAATCGCGCCGTCGCTGTAGCCGGTGTAAACCACGGCTTTTACCGCTTCTTCTTTGATCACCTGTAGAATTCCCGGCGTCCAGATATCATTCTCCGGAGTGGGGATCAGGTTCACGGCGAATGGTTTTTCGGTCAACTTTTTGGTTTTTCGAATCTCTTCGCGCATTTTCTCTGCGGTTTCTTCCGGCGTTGAGACTGCGGTCTCAGCGGTCAGCCCCGCATTTGGCCCAAGGACGCCAAGGCCTCCTGCATTGCTGACCGCAGCAACCAGTCGCGCATCGGTCAACCAGGAGAGTGGGCCCTGGATGACCGGTTTTTCGATACCCAGAATCTGACATATACGGTTATTTTTCATGATGTTATTTCCTTGTTACAGCGCTAATTCGCTGGAATAAGGGCAGTGTAGAGAGATTTATTATTCAGAAAAATAGTGAAAAATGTTCATCACTATTATTAAATTAGTAACAATGATTCGATAACGGGCGGGAAAGGTGTATTATGCAGATGAATCTATTTGAAAATATTAAGATATTTATCGAAATCATCGATTCCGGCAGTTTCACGCAGGCTGCGGAAAACCTGCAAATTCATCGTCCCGCCGTCACCAGGGCCGTACAGCAACTGGAACAACACAGCGGAGTGCGGCTGTTGCAACGTACCACGCGGCGTATCTATCTGACGCCGGAAGGCGAAGAGTTTTACCGGCGCAGTAAGCCATTGCTTTCACAGGCTGATGATTTACTGGAATCTTTTTCACCGGACCGGCCGCTGCACGGCCAGCTACGCGTTGATATGCCGATTGCTTTTGCGCGTCTGGTCGTCGTGCCTAAGCTGCAGACCTTCTATGAAGCACATCCGGACCTCGAGATTATCCTTAGCAGTAGTGACGTGCGCCGCGATATGCTGCGTGACGGCCTTGATTGTGTGTTGCGTGTCGGGGAGCTGGATGACGGCGACTATGTGGCTCGCCCGTTAGGCACCGTAAAAAGGATGACCTGCGCCAGCCCACACTATCTTGCGCAATACGGCACGCCAGAAACTCTTGACGACCTTCGCCATCATCAGGCCGTGAACTGGATTATCAGTAACGATCGTGAAGTCATTCCGTGGCACTTTGTGACACCGACAGGCATCGAAGAAATGACGTTGCCGGGCAAACTAATCCTCGATAACTCGGAAGTGTATATTGCGGCAGGCCTCGCCGGGCTTGGCCTGCTTCAGGGGATGAATTTCTTCTTACAACCGTATATCGACCGTGGTCAACTGGTGGAGGTGCTTCCGGACTTCCCGTGCCCGTCGCGCAAACTGTCGCTGCTTTACCCACATCGCCATTTATCGCATAAGGTGAGGGTATTTGCCCAATGGCTGGAAGGGTTACTGGAATGCTTGCGCTAACGGGTTAGAGAATGCCTTTGTGCGCCATGTAATAGAGCAGCATAATGGTTTTGCCATCGACAATCGCGCCGCTATCAATGGCGGCCAACGCCTCGTCAAAGCCCATCTCCAGTACTTCAATATCTTCACCTTCCGACGCCAGACCACCGCCGGTGCTCACCTTATCCCGAGCGGTATACTCCGCAATAAAAAAATGTAGTTTCTCCGTCACGGAACCCGGGCTCATAAAGGCCTCTAAGACCTTCCGCACGTTGGCAAGGCGAAAACCGGTTTCTTCCTCGGCTTCCGCCTTAATGCGGCTTTCCGCATCCATATTGTCCAGCAATCCAGCTGCCGTTTCGATTAAATACCCCGGATAGCCGTTCATGTAGGTTGGAAAGCGGAACTGGCGGGTAAGAATGACCGTCCGATACTCGCGGTTGTAAAGCAGGATCGTCGCGCCGTTACCACGATCATAGACTTCACGACTTTGCCGCTGCCAGTCGCCGTTCTGGCGCCGTAAATCAAACGTATATTTTTTTAGCGTATACCAATCATCTGAGAGGGTGTCCGTCTTGATAATGCGTACTTTTGCGTTTTTTTCGTGCACAGTGGTTTCTCCCTTGTCGAAAAACCATCACATACGGCACATTCGTGCATTATAAAGAAAAATCATGTATGCCATGTGTTTGACATATTTCGTTGTCTATCGAAGTATTCAACGCTTTCAAACGCTACAGTGGCCGCCTCAATATACGTAGGAGGTTGTGATGATTGCCGTACTGTTTGAAGCACAAGCCGTAGCCGCCCAGCAGAGTCGATATCTGGCGCTGGCCGCCGAACTGCGGTCAGAACTGGAAAATACTCCGGGTTTTATTGCCATTGAGCGATTTCAAAGCTTGTCGACGGAAGGCAAAATTCTGTCGTTATCCTGGTGGAAAGATGAAGAGTCTGTACGGGAATGGAAGCGAAATGCACTACATGCGGCCGCACAAGAAGAGGGAAAGCGGACCCTATTTCGTGACTATCGTATTCGTGTCGCACAGGTCATTCGGGAATATTCATCCGATCAACGGGGGCATGCACATCATGTATGATATTCATGTTATTTTACAATCTTGCCCGGGTGAACTGGCAAGGTTAGGTACCACGCTGGGGCAGCATGGTATAGGCCTGGAAGGCGGCGGTGTTTTTACCACAGGCGAGGTGGCGCATGCGCATTTTCTGGTTTCTGAAGGTGAACGGGCGCAACAGGTTCTGTACGATGCGGGAGTTCAGGTTGTCAGCGTTACCCAGCCGTTGATTCGTCAACTCAAACAAGAACGGCCAGGTGAATTAGGTGAGATCGCTCGCGTGTTGGCTGAGCAGGGTATTAGCATTCTTGTGCAATACAGCGATCACGATAACCAATTGATTTTATTAACCGATAATAACAATAACCAACTGGCGGCAAGCATAACAAAACCCTGGAGTATTAATCTGTCATGAAGGTGCTTAAAGCAAGCCAGGAACTTGACGATGGCGAGGCTCTGGAACATGCGATGGCGGAGGTGGCGACCGCCATCGCAGATCCCTCACGGGTTAGCATGCTTTGCGCCTTGATGGATGGACGGGCATGGACAGCAACGGAGTTGAGTGCGGTGGCGGATATTGCGCCATCGACCGCCAGTGCACATCTGAATAAACTATTGAACGGTCAGCTAGTTAGCTGCCTGTCTCAGGGGCGACATCGTTATTACCGGTTAGCAGGGCGAGAAATCGCCTCGCTGCTGGAAACGCTGATGGGCGTGTCGATGGAAAGGGCGCCGCAGATTAAAACCAATGCGCCTGTTCATCTGCGTAAAGCACGGACGTGCTACGATCATTTAGCGGGAGAAATCGCAGTCACGCTGTATACATTTATGACGGAAGCGGGCTGGTTCATCCCCGAAAATGAGTCGTTATCGGCCACCGGGACCGCCCGATTTGCCGAGATAGGCGCCGTGCTAGCTCCCCGTTCCAAACGCAAAGAAGCCTGTGGTTGTCTGGACTGGAGCGAGCGACGGCTGCATCTTGGCGGTAACGCCGGCGCCGCGCTGCTGAAAGCCTTCGAACGAAATGGCTGGATTGAACGTGTTCCGGGCTATCGGGAGGTGCGTTTTACCGGCCCCGGAGAACAGGCGCTGTTCCATTTCTTTCACGTAAAGCTGAAATAACGCCATTGCGCTGTCGAATATTGATAAGCTATGTTTGGACTTTATTTTACGGACTTCGCTGATGAATATTCGCATTCCCCCCAAATTGATTCTTGGCGATTTAATTGCTATTACCGCTCCTTCATCCGGGGTTCCTGAGCATCTTCATCCGAGATTAGAACTTGCTATTCAGCATCTACGCAACCGCGGATATCAGGTTGTTGAAGGGGAATGTTTACGACAGCAATTTAAAAATAAAAGCGCCGATAAACTCCTGCGCGCACAAGAGTTGATGTCTTTTCTCACGTCGCCGGAGGTGAAGGCCGTGATGCCTCCCTGGGGCGGTGATTTAGGCATGGAGTTGCTCGAACTGCTCGATTTTACGCAGCTAGCGCATATTGCCCCCAAATGGTTTGTCGGTTTTTCCGATCTCAGCACATTCCATTTTCCTCTGACAACTCTGTGCGGATGGGCCACGGTACACGGTCCTAACCTCATGGAATTAGGCGCTCGTGAACTGGACACCACCACACAAGCCATTTGGAGTGTACTGGAGTGTGAACGGGGCGGGCAGGTAATGCAGCATGCTTCCTATGCCTACCAGATAGAGGAAAATCAATGGGGTAGCCATACCGATGCAGGGTTTAATCTTACGCAAAATACGCAGTGGAAACACCTTGATGGCTTGACGCAGTCGGTGTGTTTTCAAGGGCGTTTAATCGGCGGTTGCCTGGATATTATCGCCTGGCTGGCTGGAAGCGAGTGGGGCGATTTACCTCGTTTTCAACGTGAAAATCATGATTCTGGTTTAATTCTTTATTTTGAAAATGTGGAAATGGGCCCCTGCGAATTAACGCGGGCACTTTACAGCCTGCGTCTTAAGGGATGGTTTAAGTGTGTGACCGGTATATTAATTGGCCGAAGCGCGGGGCCGGATACCGAATTACCCACGCAGCAAAGCTATACTGATGCATTGCAATCCGCGTTGGGTGATTTACATATCCCTGTGATCTACGATGTCGATATCGGGCATATTCCACCGCAAATGACGCTCGTCAATGGCGCCCAGGCCACAGTGATATTTGAGAATCACGGAGGTTCAATTACGCAGCAATTGTAAACTGCGACAGGATTTGGCACTCGCAGATCAAGAGACAGCCTTTACAGCGTTCAGTTGTCCTGTCGTAGCCATGACGTAATTGTCACGCCAGCCAACAATCCCTCAGGGCTGAGCATTCGAGTCACCGTCTGACCCCAGGGTTCTTTACGGTTCGCTACCAACAGGTGATAACCCTGGCGTTTTAAAACATCAGTCGCAATATCGATATTCTCGACTTCAAACTCAATCCAGCCTTGAGGCACAGGAATATCATCTGGCCATATTGCTGTGCCAAAGCAGGACTGGGCTGCCTGGGATAATGGCCAAAGCGCGAAATGTTTCACGCCGTTGAGTACATCCGTATCCGTCAAAAAATAATCACTATTGCCATCCATAGCTTTGAGCGGCAGGTTAAGCGCATCAATATAAAATGATTTGCTAGCATGGGTATCGCGGGTGACAGGACCAAAACCTGCGACGAACATAACGTTCAGACCGGATAAATCTGGGGACATACTTTCTCCTGAAGATAGCGTAAGGATGTGAGGCATATCGCTAATTTATCCGTCAGGGATGCCCACAACAATCACAATGCCGAGTGCGGTTCTGGTTTCGTGATGTTAACAGCATTTGAGAGGGATTTTGTACGGGGCAACAACCGGTACAATCATCGTCGTTGAACGCTGGTTTTTCCCTTGGATTTTGTCAAAGCTCACTGAAATTGTCTAATCACTGGCTCGTTAGAAATGTCCGTGTGTTGAAAAGTCCGCTTAGTGCCAGGAGGGGACATTACA
>ERZ1026892.336-NODE-336-length-22251-cov-40.054199_pt1 | contig 22251 bp, 9 predicted proteins | sample MGYA00380176_ERZ1026892 | MGnify/ENA primary metagenome ERZ1026892 (study PRJEB33269, sample SAMEA4719812) | human gut metagenome | biome: human-associated habitat; feature: organic feature; material: feces | place: Cameroon | collected 2013-10 ... | reverse complement strand
TTCGCTTGCCCTGGGCTATGTGCTCCATTGGGCTTTCAGCCCGCCCTTGTTAAATTCTAAACTTCACTATTTATTTGCCTGCAAAGTTACGAAAACCCCGTGGATAACCCCGTGCATAAACTGTGGAAAAGCTGTGGAGAGGGGTGGGGATAACCTATGCCCCCGCATGGCCGTATGGCCCAATATGGTTATCCACGAGTTCACAACGTTTTACGCAGTATTTCACCACCATAGTCCACAGTTTTCGGCCACTTTCCACAAACTTTTTTTGTACACCTAAAAGTTTTCAACAGGGTGTGGAATAGTCACACCTCATGCCGCCAACCCACCTTTATAAATAGGCATTTTGCCCCAACCACAGGCTGTGGATAAAAATGTGAGTAACCCCGTGCAAAACGGGGATAACTTACTGGCCAAATTTGGGGCTAAAAAACTATGCACACTTTCCACAGCCATATATACCCAACATAGGTATCTTTAATTTTAATCTATAGAATAAAAAAGAAAATAGAATAGTGAGTATATGAGGGAATGAGCCGGTGTGTGGAAAAACCGTTCGCCCCCTTGTTGGCAGTGTGGTCGTACCAGGGTGTTTCGCCCCGTGCCCCACCGCGCGGTTACGGCATGGGGGGAGCGGGTCTTCTGTTACGGGAGGGCGGTATTTTTGTCGGAGCAAACCGAATGCCGCTCCCCCGTAACAGAAATGCCGCTCCCCCGTAACCGGAAATCGGCACAGCCTGGGCCGTGACGCGGCAGGGGGGCAGAGGCCATTGGGCAACGGCTGTCGGGCGGTGGCACACGGCGTGAATGAACATCGCTCTACTTCCATATTTTACCACCTATGCCGTGTTTTCGACCACTTATGCACACCAACTAAATTATTTTTAAGAAAAAGCAGATTAAGACGTGCTAATAACAATAAATATTCATACCTTTGTGGCATAAGGCAAACACTTATTTACATCTAAAGGCATACGCTTGCCAGTATGATACAAGTTAGTTTGCGGAACTTATAGCGACAATTAAACACATTACTTAAACCTATAACCACTCTACAGATTATGGCAAACCCACTATTCAAGCACTTATTGGTAACGGGAATGCTCTGTGCCGGAACAACCCTGTTGTTCACTGGTTGCATTGACGATTCCTACGATCTCGATAAAGTAGACCTTACCATGAAACTCAACACCGACGGACTCGGTGTGAAACTTGGCAATACCGACCTCATTGCGCTGGCCGACATACTTGACGAAGACGAAACGGTGAAAACCGAGGCTAACGGACTTTACTACCTGGTGAAGGACGGCACCTCAAACTTCAACGTCAAGGTGGACAACATGACCACCAGTTTTAACGACACCAAGCTCGACATGAATACGCCTGTACTTCAATACAACGACGTATACGAGCAGCTGAGAGATGCCGGCATACCCGTAACACATGGCAGCACACTGCCCATACCGGCCAACTTTGAGATGCACGGCAGCGCCGAGGGTGACCAGGAGGTTGACTTCAAAATTACGGATGTGAGCGACGTGAAGCAGGTTAAGACCATCGACCTGCAAAAGTCGAAAGTGGCCTTGACACTGACCGAGGCCAATCAACCCGCCTCACTCAACCTGGGTGTGACACGCCTTAAAAATGTCCGCCTCTATCTGCCCAAAATCCTCGGTGTGACCGATGTGGCTCCGGGCTGGGAACTGAAAGAAGGCAATGTGCTTGTATACACTCTTAACGGCGGTACATACAACTACAACCGCAACAATCCCGAAATTTGCTCAGTCTACCTCAACAAGGTGGCGCTCGACCAAACCGAACATAAAGGCAAGGTGGAGAATGGCGGCATAGAACTGACCCCCAACGAACTCAAGGTGAGAATGACTGCCGAGCAAGTGTACTTTGAAAACCGTGCTGGCCGCGAGCTCAGCATGAACGAGGGCGACCAGGCTTCGGTGCGCCTCGACATAAAGGTGCCCAACAATGTGCTCAACATCAGCCAGGTGACGGGTATATTCAATCCGGCCATCGACCCTGACAACGAGCGCATCGACGTGAGCAACGACCTGCCCGACTTCCTGCAGGACAAGGACGTGCGCATTGTGGCCACCAACCCCACCATACGTTTCCATGCCAACATGAGCACACTGCCCGTGGGCATTGACATGAGAGGTACGCTCACGGCAGTGAAGGAGAATGGCGCCTTTGAAAACGGTGCCACCACCAAGGTAGTAAAGCTTGACAAGGGCGTGATGGAAATGGGCCGCGATAACTATGTGTACTACTGCAATCAGGGTAACACCCCCTACGACCCCGAAGGGGCCAAGGCCGGTGCTGCCACGGTGAAGAACACGGCTAACATTGGCGATCTCATTACCGAATTGCCCGATTATCTGGAGGTAGACCTTAAGAACAATCAAATCAACGTAAAGAATGAGTACTACACCGTGCAGCTTGGCCGCGACTATCATGTTGATGCCGACTACAGCGTGTTTGTACCATTTGAGTTTGACCGCGGCTTGAAGGTGGTGTACAACGACTCTACCGAGAGCATGCACAGCGACCTCAAGGATCTCAGCGCCACCGGTACACTCGAGGTGATGGCCGATGCTTACAACACCATTCCGCTCGAGCTGCTCGTGGGCTTGAAGGCTGTAGATGTGGACGGCAATGAGGTGCCTGTTGAGTTCAACACCGCCGAGGCCCATGTGGCTCCGGGCGACGGCAGCACCTACACCATGAATGGCGAGGTGAAGCAGCGCAGTGGCTCAGAGGTGATGACACCTATTAAGATTACTGCCAAACTTGATGACAAGGACTTGCTCAGCCGCATCGACAAGCTGTGTTTCAACATACATGCCGACGCTACTGGCAGCAACAAGTTGGTGTCTACCCAGTACCTCAAGCTTAACAATATCAAGATCAAGCTCCATGCGGGTGTGATTGCCGATTTCAACTAAATCCCTTTCATAATCTAATACAATACTCTGACCAATATGAAACTACGTCATATACTCTCACTGGCCGCCATGCTGGCACTGCCTGCTGCGGCACAGACCGAAGTGAGCACCACTTACTTCATGAACTCTTCGACCTCACGCCACGACATCAACCCTGCCTTGCTCGACAAGCCGTATGTGTCGATGCCGCTACTGCCACTGGGCGACTTCAGCGTGGGGACAACGGGTAACATCGGACTGAAAAAGTTTGTTTATAAAATGGGGCCCGACTGGCAGGGCTACGGCGAGAACGGCAACACCCTTACCACCTTTATGCACCCCAATGTGGACGCTGGTGAGTTCCTCGGCGGACTGAAGGACAAGAACCGCCTTTCGGTTAACCTCAAATATCAGTTGTTCGGCTTTGGCTTCAAGGCTTTTGGCGGCATCAACTCGGTAGAGCTCAATGTGCGCTCCAACACCAATCTGTGTCTGCCCAAAACGCTGTTTGAGTTTATGAAGAACATCGGCAGCCAGGAGTACGACATTACCAACCTGGGTGTGCGCACCGAAAACTATGCCGAGTTGGGCTTGGGCCACTCGCACAAAATTGACGACAAATGGACTGTGGGCGGCAAGCTCAAGTTCCTCTTTGGTTTGGCTTATGCCGATGTGTCGGGCAAGGACGTGCGTTTCCAGCTGGCCGAAGACAAGTGGCAGGTGAGCGGCGACGTGCAGGCTGTGGCCTCGATTATGAAAACCGAGTTCAAGCAGTCGGACAAGACGGAGCCTGTTGAGAATGTGCAGCCCGGCGAGCTGCCGCGCCACCGCATCAAGGAGCTTGGCGACTTTAAGGCTGGCTTGGCTGGCTTTGGTATGGCCGTTGACTTGGGTGCCACCTACAAGGTGATGGAAGACCTCACGGTGAGCGCAGCACTTACCGACCTGGGCTTTATAAACTGGAGCAATGCGCAGCACGCCTCATCGGCCGGCCATTGGGAATTTGAGGGCTTTGGCAATGGTAACTATGGCGAAGAAATACCCATCAACAAGGACGGCCGCGACCTTGGCGACCAGTTTAAGGACCTTGGCGACGACCTTGGCGATGCCTTTGCCGTGTACGACGATGGTGTGAAGTCGGCCACCCGTGCTTTGGCTGCTACCCTCAGCCTCGGTGCCGAGTATACGCTGCCGGCTTATCGCAACTTGCGTTTCGGTTTCCTCTATCAGAGCCGCATGGCGGGTCGCCACAGCTACCACCAGGGTCGTTTCTCGGCCAACGTGGCACCTGTTAAGTGGTTCGATGCCTCGTTGAGCATGGGCTTTACCAGCACAGGTGTGCAGGGTGGTCTTGTGGCCAGTCTCCACGCCAAGCACTTCAACTTTACCATCGGTACCGACCGCTTCTTTGGCAAATTGAGCAAGCAGGGCATTCCCCTCAACCGTGCCAACAGCAACATCGCCATTGGCATGTCGTTCCCGTTGTAGGATAATGTGCTAATGAGTTAATATGGCAATGTGCCAATATGTTAATGAGCTGACGCCGTAGCGTTGCTTGTTAGCATATTGGCACATTGTTATATATTGCTGTAGGGTGAAACGTAAACTTGTGAACGGACTCAAGCGCCAAACGCTACCTCTAATGGGGGCGACGCGTCTCGCGTCGGGCATTTTCAATACTCGTCCCGCGCGTCGGGATTTAAGGCAAAGGTTCACAGACAGGTGTGTAATTCGTGCTGTTTGTGAGCCTTTATTCTGTGTGTGAGCATGGCATTTTTCCCGACGCGAGACGCGTCGCCCCCATTAGAGGTAGCGTTTGGCGCTTGAGTCTGTTCGCAAGTTTACGTTTCACCGGGCAGCGATAATTGCCATATTAGCCCATTGGTTCATAGCCATTTGCAAGCATATTAGTGGGGAAAGCAAGCGTAATTGCGCAGAAAGCAGTATATTTGCGGTTAATAACCACCTTTTATTTAATACCACAACTTATAATAGTAACAACAAATGAAAGTAATAAACTTGGGCGAACGGAGTTCGGTTATAAACTCATACATGGCGCAGCTGCGCGATGTGGAAGTGCAGAAGAACCGCACCCTCTTTCGCCGTAACATGCAGCGTATAGCCCGCGCCACAGCCTATGAGGTGAGCCGCACGCTGCAATACTCTGAAAAGACCATCACCACACCACTGGGCGTGAAACAAGTGCCCACCTACGACGACCGCATTGTGGTAGGCACGGTACTGCGTGCCGGTGTGGCATTTCACGAGGGATTTCTCGACACGTTTGACCAAGCCGACTCGGCCTTTGTGGCCGCTCACCGTGACGAGGGCAAGCGCGAGGACATTAAAATACACGTTGACTACATTGCCGCTCCGCAGTTGGACGGCTGTACCTTTTTGATGGTGGACCCCATGCTTGCCACTGGTGGTTCACTCGAACTCTCTTACAAGGCTTTCCTTACGCACGGCACACCGGCCAAACTGCACATTTGCTGTGCCATTGCCGCGCAAGAGGGCATTGACCACTTGTGCCGCGTGTTCCCCGACGATGTCACACTCTGGGTGTCGGCCGTCGACCCTATCCTTAACGACCAGGCTTACATCGTGCCGGGCCTTGGCGATGCCGGTGACTTGTCTTTCGGTCCGAAATTGGATTAGAGGGCTAGGGTAGGTTAGAGGGTTATGAGGTTATGAGGTTATAAGGTTATAAAGTAACCTTTGTGTGTTAGGTAGGTTATGGTAATCTTTTAACCCTCTAACCTCATAACCCCTTAACCTCCCTCTAAACCTCATACCCCCCTTACCTCATCTCCCTCCTCCTTGCTTGCCTAACACACAAAGGTTACTTTATAACCTCATAACCCCATAACCTCCTCCTATATATGAAGAAATTCTTATCCCTTTTGTTACTGCTTGCCCTTGGCTGCGGTACAGTCTCTGCCCACGATTTCAAGATAGAAAAGGGGCAATTTGTGCTCGATGGCAAACCCATCACTCTGGTGTGTGGTGAAATGCACTATCCGCGCATACCACAGGAGTACTGGCGCGACAGACTGTTGCGTGCCAAAGCCATGGGCCTTAACTGCATATCAACCTACGTGTTCTGGAACATTCACGAGCGCCAGCCGGGCAAGTTCGACTTTACCGGCGAAGCCGACCTGGCCAAGTTTATACGCACAGCGCAGGAACTGGGCCTCTATGTGGTGCTCCGCCCCGGCCCCTATGTATGTGCTGAATGGGACTTCGGCGGCTTCCCCTATTGGTTGCAGAACAACAAGCACATGAAGTGGCGCAGCGACGACCCCGACTTTCTGGCCGCTTGCCAGCGCTACATCACGCGACTGGGCAAGGAAGTGAGCAAGTACTGCGTGGGCAATGGCGGCAATGTGCTGCTTGTGCAGGTAGAAAACGAGTATGGCTCATACAGCAACGACCGCGTGTATATGGGCAAAATACGCGACATGTTGGAGAAGGCCGGCTTTAATGCCCCCTTCATCACCTGCGACGGCGCAGGACAAATGCCCAACGGCTACATGAAGGGTGTGCTGCCCACAGTTAATGGTTCGGTGGGCGAGGAAGTAAAGCGCGCCATCGACCGCTTCTATCCTGGCGGCCCCTACTTTGTGGCAGAATTCTATCCCGCATGGTTCGACGTGTGGGGACAAGGACACTCACGCCGCGACTACCGCTCGCCGGCACAGCAAATTGACTGGATGCTCGGTCATGGCGTGTCGGTTAATATGTACATGTTCCACGGTGGTACGAACTTTGCCTATACCAATGGTGCCAACACCATAGGTAGCGGCTATGAGCCACAGCCCACCAGCTACGACTACGATGCACCGCTCAGCGAGTCGGGTGTGGCCACACCCAAGTATTATGCTTTCCGTGAGGTGATACAGAAACACTTGCCCGCCGGCGAAACGCTGCCCGATGTGCCTGCTGCCAACCCTGTGGCCACCTTTGCACAGGTGCAGCTGCTCGACAGTGTGCCCCTGCGTGCCGCCTTCGGACGCAGCATGCAGTCTGAACGTCCGCTCACAATGGAAGAGGCCGGACAGGACTTTGGCTACATTCACTATCAAACTACCGTTGAAAAGGGTGGCAAGGGCCGACTCGTTCTGCGCAAGTTGCGCGATTATGCCATCGTCTTTGTCAATGGCAAGCGTGTAGGGTCGCTCGACCGCCGTTTCAGCCAGACGGGCATGATGGTAGACATACCCGATGGTGCCAAACTCGAAATATTGGTGGAGAACGTGGGCCGCATAAACTATGGTCCCGACTTGCTCGACAACCATAAGGGCATCACCGAGAGCGTAAGTTTCTGTGGCAAGGAACTGAAGGGCTGGACCACCACGCCGCTTCCACTCTATCAGCTCACCAAAATGCCGCGCTGCCAGGCTCCCGAAAAGGGTAACCACGACATGGAGGGCGTGGCTTTCCACCGCGGTACCTTCAAACTCGACAAGCGTGGCGACGTATTCCTCGACATGAGTGGTTGGGGCAAGGGCGCCGTGTGGGTTAATGGCCGCAGCATAGGCAAGTTCTGGCAAATTGGTCCGCAGCAAACGCTTTATGTGCCGGGTCCGTGGGTAAAGAAGGGCCGCAACGAGGTGATTGTATTCGACATGGAGCCTACTGGCCACTATGGTGTGGCCGGTTTGGCCGACCCCGTGCTCGACAAGTTGGGCCACGACCACAATGCGCCCAAAGCCGGCGGTCGCGTTCAGCCCACAGGCAAGCCTATCATTGAAGATGGCGACTGTGTGTTAAGCGCCACCATGCAGAAGGCCGATGGCGTGCAGCACTTCGACTTTAAGGCACCTGCCACCATGCGCCACCTCTGTGTTGAGGTGGAAAGCTCGTACGACGGCAAGCACACTTGTCTGGCCGAAATCAACCTTATCGGTGAGGACGGCAAGCCGCTGCCTAAGGACGCTTGGACTGTAGTGTATGTAAGCACAGAACAGGCTGACGAAGGACCGGCTGAATACCTCTTCGATGAAAACAAGCGTCAATACTGGCACTCAAAGTGGAAGGGCGTAGACCCCGATGAGTTTCCTCACCGTGTCATTATCGACCTTGGCGAAATTCAAACTGTCAAAGGCATCGAGCTGCAACAGCGTAACCCCAATATGCTGGGGTGTGTTAAGGACTTCCGCATCTACGGCCGTCCGCAGTTCTTCCTCTTTAAGTAAAGGTTATGAGGGGGTTATGAGGTTATAAGGTTATGAGGTTATAAAGTAACCTTTGTGTGTTAGGTCGGTTATGAGGGGGTTATAAGGTTATGAGGTTATAAAGTAACCTTTGTGTGTTAGGTAGGTTATGGTAATCTTTTAACCTCTTAACCCCCTAACCTCTTAACCCCCTAACCTCTAACCCTCTAACCCCCTTACCTCATCTCCCTCCTCCTTGCTTGCCTAACACACAAAGGTTACTTTATAACCTTATAACCTCAAAACTCATAACCTCATCCCCCCCTCCCTTCCCTATATTCTCATGAAACAAGCTGTCATATTATCTCTGTTATTAGCCTATGCCCCAAGTATGGCACAGGCACAAGTAAAGGTGAGTCAGACGGCCACACAAGTGACCATTGAGAACCAGTATTTGTCGCGCACCTTTAATATAACCGGCAACCGCCTTACGCCAGGCGTGCTTGTAAACAAGCGTGCCGCAGGAGCCACCTTCACACCTGGCCTGGGCAGTGAGGAGTTTGCACTCAATCCGCAGGCCCGTCAGCACACCCTCGTCAGTCGCAAAGGGTGGAAGGCCGAGGCCGACTCGTGGTGTAACGAGTCGGCAACAGTGGGCAACCCCAACCTGGCCATCGATGGCGACAATGGCACCATGTGGCACACCTGGTACGCCACCCCCACACCGGGCGGGCAAAAGGGCAACGACAAATTGCCGCACAGCCTCATCATATCGTTGGGCAAGCGCACCGCATTCCGCGCTTTTGGCTATCTGCCGCGCCAGGGAGCCTATGGCGCCATGTCGAACGGCAACATCAAGGGGTACGAATTCTACATATCGAACGACAAAAAGAAATGGACGCTCGTAAAGAAAGGCAAGTTCAACTATAACAGCGTGCAAACCATTTGGGTGGCCCTCGACAAGGAGTACAAAGCCAAGTATGTAAAGCTCACCGAAACCTCGTCAACCAACGGCGGCGCATTCGGTGCCTGTGCCGAGTTCTACCTCACCACCGATGTGGTAAAGTCTGCCGCAGCACCCGCCACCGGCTTGAAAGCCTCGGCCATGAAAGTAAAGGGTGTGCATGTGGCCAATACGGGCAATGGCAAGCGCGTCACCTTCGACCTGGCCCCGACGGCTTATACCAACCCCATCGACGGCGTGACATCAACGTGGGACATCGACATGGTGGTGGAGATGAACGACAACGACCATTTTATGCGCAAATACTTGCTCGTAAAGGCTGCCGATGAGGCTACCCGCGCCCTGCCCATCGACTACATTGAGATGGAAAACCTTGGCACACAGCAGGTGCCAGCCAACAGCAAGTGGACCCGTCAGCAGGCTGCCGGCGGCGAGGGCGGCATGTCGGCCTACACCATTACGCTGGGGCAGCCCGTGTATGTGGACGGCATGTTCTTCGGTTCAGAGTTTCCGCAGGCCGAAAACGAGATTGACGACCAGGGCATGTACCACACCCGCTACTACAGCGGCAAGTCGCTCAAAACGCTCGACCTTAACGAGCACCGCGTCAATGCCAACGGCCAGTTCCGCACATGGCCTAATGTGACAGGCGCCACACGCTCGGCCACCGACCACAACGTCATACGCACCGACTTCTTCAAATACATCAACACCATAGCCCGCCCCATCAAGGCACGCATGCAGTACAACTCGTGGTACGACTGGATGATGGACATCACCGAGGACCGCATCAATGCCTCGTTCCGCGAGATGGAGCGCGGTTTCACACAGTACGGGCTGCGCCCCATGGACTCGTATGTGGTGGACGACGGCTGGAACAACTACGACCAGGTGGGCACCGCCGAGTCGGGCACCACGCACAACACTACCGGATTTTGGGAGTTCAACTCAAAGTTCCCCAACGGTTTGAAGGGCGCCAGCGACATTGCCCACCGCTATGGTTCGGGCTTTGGTATATGGCTCGGTCCGCGCGGCGGCTACAACTTCAACCAGCAGTGGGGCAAATTCCTTGAGCAACACGGCAACGGCACCTACAGCACCACCACCTACGATGTGGTGACGGGCGACTCGGTGTATGTGGCCAAGTTGCGCGACTTCTTTATTAAGCAGCAGCGCGACTACGGCGTGAACTATTGGAAACTCGACGGATTTGCCACCCAACAGCCGCAGGCATCTACCAACGGACGCTACATTACGGGCGGCAAAAACGGCAATTATTACTTTACCGAACACTGGGAACGCTGGTACCGCAACCTCGATGCCATGTATGCCGATGCCAAGAGCCGCAACCAGGACTTGTGGATTAACCTGACCTGCTATGTCAACCCCTCGCCCTGGATATTGCAGTGGAGCAATTCGGTGTGGATACAGAACTCACGCGACATGTGGCATGCCGTGGTGGACGGCCGCGAGCGCGAAATGGACCAACAACTATCCTACCGCGACGACCGCTATTGGGTGTTTATCAACAGTCAGCAACTGCAGTTCCCGCAGGCCCACATCTTCAACCACGACCCCGTGTATGGCAAAACCGGTGCCGTGGCCCCCAATGCCATGACCGATGCAGAGTTCCGTGCCTATCTGTATATGATGGCAACCCGCGGCACGGCCTTTTGGGAGATGCTTTACAGCTACAACCTCATGAACGAGGGCAACAAGTGGCTCATCAACGCCGAGGCCCTCAACTTTGTTGACAGTCATTACGAAACCCTGCGCAACGCCATATACTTTGGCCAGTCACCCCTCAAGGGCGGCATCTACGGCTACTCGTGCTGGCGTCAGGGCAACAATGGTGCGGCTGATGGTATCGTGTCGTTCCGCAACCCCTCAAATAGTGAGCAAACCTACACCTACACCCTCGACAAGAGCGTGGGAGTGCCCGAACAGGCTGCTGGCTTGTGTGCCTCGTTGGTGATGGAGTATACGGGCAATCCCGAGCAGCAGACGGCCGAGGCTGAGGCTTATGCCGCTGCAGCCAATGCCAAGGGGCTGGCCTATGGCTCAACCCTCAGCATCAAGCTCAAGCCGGGTGAAATAAGGGTGCTGCGCTTTGCTGCCGACAGTGCGGTGGCTGCGCAACCCGTCATGGCACGGGCCAACAAGCAGCACGAAGTCACACTCGTGATGGACCAGCCCGTATGCACCGACGGGGCCACCTTCGAACTGCTTGCGGGCGGCAAGCGTACCGGAAAGCCTGCCACAGCTGTCACCACCGATGCCGACTACCGCACACTGCACCTCACCTTTGGCAGCACCTTGGGCGAGACCAAGCCATACAGCATACGTATCAAAGGACTGAAAAACTGGCAAGGTGCTGCCACTGTGGCCGAGTCGCCACTGTTCTACTTTGCTCCCGACAGTGTGCTCGAGCGCATCGAAAAGCCTGTCACGCTGAACGAGGCCGTGCGCCTTGGTTCGCACAAGGCTGTTGTGGGCAAGGGCGATTTCAGCATCGACTTTACGCTGACCACCACCGATGCCGATGTGCAGTTGGCCGGCCAGGGCGAAGCATGGAGCCTGGCGCTCAAGGGTGGCAAACTTTGTTTCAAGGCAGGCCATGTGGCTTACACAACCCCCGTCAGCGTGCACGATGGCAAAGCCCACCACATTGTGTGTTGCCGCGAGCGCAACGGCATGGTGAAGGTATATGTCGACGGCCAATTACAAGGCACAGCCTATGACAAGGCTTACGTAAATGAGCCCTTGCAGGCGGCCCCCATCGTGCTGGGCCAGGCAGGGCGCACCTTCACTTTCGACACCTTCACCCTGCGCGATGGTGCCCTGTCGTTCGACGAAGTAGGGTTATGAGGTTATGAGGGGGTTATAAGGTTATGAGGTTATAAGGTTAAAAAGTAACCTTTGTGAATTGGGATAGCTGCGGTAATCTTTTAACCCCCTAACCTAATAACCCCCTAACCCAATAACCCTCTAACTTCCAAATTCCTTGCCTAACACACAAAGGTTACTTTATAACCTTACTCAAGTTTCGGATTTGGCCAAGGCGGGCTGAAAGCCCAATGGAGCACATAGCCCAGGGCAAGCGAAGCGGCACCCTGGGTATCACGCGTTGGAGCAGTCGCGCCCTGTAAGGGCAAAAGCTTTAAGCCATGCCGCAATTATTGCACAAAATATACATACACTTGATATTCCATATTAAGATCACAAATTCAGCTATCAGCTAAGGCTACAAAAGGGTTAAAGCTTTTGCCCTTACAGGGCGCGACTGCTCCATCACGCGATACCCAGGGTGCCGCTTCGCTTGCCCTGGGCTATGTGCTCCATTGGGCTTTCAGCCCGCCTTGGCCAAATCCGAAACTTCTATAACCTCATATTTCCATAACCTTATATTCCCCTCCCCCTTGCTTGCCTAACTCACAAAGGTTACTTTATAACCTCAAAAACTCATAACCTTATTCCCCATAACCCTCCCCAACCATCATGCCAAATAATAGCAACATAGCCAAGTTAAAGCTAAAAGGCGCATTCACGCTGATAGGCACCGTCATTGTGGTGGTGCTGTTGTTGGTATACTTCTTGCCGCGCGAAACCAAGTTCGGCTACGAGTATGAGCAAGGGCGCCCCTGGCGCTACAACTCACTGATAGCCACCTTCGACTTCCCCGTGTACAAAACCCCCGACGAGGTAAAAGCCGAACGCGACAGTGCGCTCTCACAGTTTCAGCCCTTCTACACCGAAGACGTACAGATAGTGCAACGTCAGATAACCGCCTTCGAAACAGCATGGCGCGCAGGCCGTTTTGGCGATGTGCCGGCCCACTGCCTCAACCATGTCGACAAAATGCTGCGTGGTGTTTACGAGGCCGGCATAGTGCCATCGGCCGACCTGTCGCAAATGGCTAAGGAGCGCACCCCCGGTGTGCGGGTGGTTGAGGGAACCGAGGCCGTGACGCGCCCCATTACCGAACTCTACTCCACCCGTTCGGCCTACGAGTATATAGTGTATGCCGACACCATAAACTTTCCGCGCGAGCTATTAGCCCGTTGCAACATCAACGAATATCTGTCGCCCAACCTCAGTATCGACAGTGCCAAAACCTCTGCCGTGCGCGAAGACCTGCTTGCCGCCGTGTCGCCAGCATCGGGCATGGTACAGAGCGGACAGCGCATCATCGACCGTGGCGAGATAATATCGGCCGAGCAGTACAAGATACTGCAATCATTTGAACGCGAAACCGTGCGCCGCAACGACCCCTCAAAGGGCATGTGGCAGGTAGTGACAGGCCAAGTAATATTTGTGCTCTGCGTCATAGTAGCCTTCGTGTTCTACCTGCGCCTGTTCCGCCGCGAATATCTGCGTTCGCCGCACAGCATACTGCTGCTGTCGTCGCTCATTGCCATATTCCCCCTCATCACCTATGCCATGGTCGACCAAAAGTTCCTCAACGTCTACATGGTGCCGTATGCCATGGTGCCCATATTTGTGCGCATATTCATGGACTCGCGCACAGCCTTCATGACCATGGTGTGCTCCGTCATACTCTCATCGTTAGCCCTCCACTCCAACTACGAGTTCGTAATTGTGCAATTAATGTCGGGCATGACCGCCATCTACGCCCTGCGCGACCTCACCGAGCGCTCGCAGCTGCTGCGTGTGGCACTTGCCGTGTTCGTCACGAGCAGCGCCATCATGTTAGGCTACGACCTGTCGCAAGGCATCGAGTTCTCACACCTCGACCGCTCAATGTACGTGTACAATGCCGTTAACGGTGTGCTGCTGCTCTTTGCCTATCCGCTGCTTTACATGATTGAAAAGCTGTTCGGCTTCACCTCGAGCGTCACACTCGTCGAGCTGTCCAACACCAACAACAGCGTGTTGCGCCGTATGTCCAAAGTGGCACAAGGCACCTTTGTACACTCGTTGCAAGTGGCCAATCTGGCAGCCGAGGTAGCCGACAAAATAGGTGCCAAACCCCAGCTTGTGCGTACCGGCGCCCTGTATCACGACATAGGCAAAATGCTCAACCCCGCCTTCTTTACCGAGAACCAGACAGGCGTCAACCCCCACGACGAGCTAACCGAGGAGCGTTCGGCACAAATCATCATCAGCCACGTCACCGAGGGCCTCAAACTGGCCGACAAGTACCACCTGCCCAAGGTCATACGCGACTTCATAAGCACCCACCACGGCCGCTCACAGGTAAAGTACTTCTACATTCAGTGGAAGAACAAGCACCAGGGCGAGGAGCCCGACGCCAAGCTCTTTACCTATCCCGGTCCCAACCCCTTTACGCGTGAGCAAGCCATACTCATGATGTGCGATGCCGTAGAAGCCTCGTCGCGTTCGCTCAAAGAGTTTACTGAGGAAAGCATCAAAGAGTTGGTCAACCGCATCATCGACGGCCAGGTGCAGGCGGGCTATTTCCGCGAGTGCCCCATCACCTTCCGCGACATAGCTGATGCCAAGCGCGTGTTGGCCGAGAGCCTTAAAACCATCTACCACACCCGCATAGCCTACCCCGAACTCAATGCCAAGCCCGCCGAGCCGGCACCACAGCCGCGCCGCACCTATTTCTTCGGCCGCAGATAACATTCGGCGCTGCCGCATAACATACACTGTTGACAGGTTGACAAGCACGCTTGCTTGCCAGCCTGTCAACTTTTATATATATAGCAGTCCGGTAAAACGCAAATATGCGAACGTACTCAAGCGCCCAACGTTACCACGCAACTCAAACTCTAATGGGGGCGACGCGTCTCGCGTCGGGGTAGAGAAAAGAGGAAAATATGAATTCAACTAAATAATAGCTGCATCTTTTCCCGACGCGAGACGCGTCGCCCCCATTAGTGCTTGCGTTAGTGCTTGAGTTGTGTGCTTGCGTTTAGTGCTTGCGTTGGGAGGTAGCGTTAGTGCTTGAGTTATGTGCTTGGGTTTAGTGCTTGGGTTTAATGCTTGCGTTTAGCGCTTGCGTCCGTTCGCATATTTGCGTTTAACCAGACAACATTACCATAGTGCGCAAGCAACTTACTACGTGTAATCATGTGTTATACAACATATTCACAAATGTGTTATAAAAAGAGCAAGTTGCGTAACTTTGCAACCGAAAAACATATAATCACTTTACTATTACTGTTACTACATGAAAAGAAACCTACTAATCACAGCACTACTATGCAGCTCCGGCCTTTATGCTTCAGCCCATAGCAGTGCCCCGATCCCTGCCACCGCAGGCCAGACCGAGGCAGTTGCTGCCGACTACGAGTATACTGGCGAGATGAGCATCAACATGTCCACAGGGCATTTTACAGCATTCAGTGCCAATGGCGCTTACGCCTCAACCTGGCAAAACTACAAAGGCTGGTCAAACGTGCCAGTTGTCCGTCTCATCAGTTTCAGCAACAAAAAGGCTCAAAACAACATGGACGTGGCTGGCAGCAATGCTGCAACCATTGTGGCCCATCGTGGTGGTGACAGCGAGTATACCCTGATTGTAGAGAAAGGCTACGTCATAACAGGCGTCAGTTTCGACTTTGCCATAGCCTCAGGCAGCAGTGCCGTTACGGTGACACCCATTGGCGGCACCGCCGTAAAAAGTACGGCCGAGGCGCAACACGTCGAGGTAAAAGGACTGAGTGCTGACACCGTAGTAGTTTTCAAACTCAGTGGCGAAAACAAAGCCATAGCTCTGACCAACCTCAAGGTAACTTATGGCAAGGTAAAGCCAGCCTTTGCCTCGGGCAAACTGGCCATCAACACCTCAACAGGTACATTAAATCGTAAGAGTGGTTACTGCTCAGCCTGGACAAGTACACAGAAATCGCCGCAAATCAAGCTCGATTGCGGGGTAAACAACATCAGTGTGGCTGACTGCACCGACAGCATCATGCAGTGCTGGCGTGGCAACCAGTCAGACAGTAAATACACCCTCACCGCCCAAAGTGGCTGGGTAATAACCGGCTACAGTTTCGACTTCACCGCAGCAGATCCTGCCAAAACCTGTGGCGTGACGGGCCCCGACGGTAAGAAACTCACCAGCAGCAGTGCGGTGCAACACATCAAGGCCACGGGCCTTTATGACAAATCGGTGGTAGCCTTTGCCATGAACGATGCCAATCATGCCATCAATGTGTCAAACTTTGTGGTTACGTGGGAAACCGACTCGGTTGCCAACACCGAACTGCCAGGCTACACCGTGTTCGACAACAGCGGTGCGGTGCCCTACCGCATTCCCGCCATCGGCACCGCCGCCAATGGCGACCTCGTGGCAGTGGCCGACTACCGTTACAGCAAGGCCGACATAGGCAGCGGACGAGTAGACTTGCACCTGCGCATATCAAAGGACAATGGCCAGAGCTGGGGCGAGATAATGATGCCCGAGAATTTTAAGGGCGATGGCCAAATGACCACATGGCGACATGACAAGGCCGCTTATGGCGACCCCTGCATAGTAGGCGACCGTGAAAGTTCGCGTATGATGATAGTGTCGTGCTCAGGTTTCCCCGGCTTCTTCAGCAAGGACGAAAAGCACCTTGGTTGGGCACGTTGGTATTCTGACGACAATGGCCAAACATGGACAGGACCAGAATACATCGATATGAAATACATTTACGAGCCATTGGCTGCGGCAGGTACCCCCGTCAACGGTTTCTTTGTAGGTTCGGGCAAGATACACCAGAGCCGCTATATTAAGAAAGACAAGTATTACCGTCTTTACTGCGTAGGTTCAACACAGGAGAATGGTGGTAACAAGAAGAACTGGGTGCTCTACTCCGACGACTTTGGCGAGAGCTGGGACTTCCTTGGAGGCCTCAAGCACGCCCCCATTGTCAACACAGCCGATGAGCCCAAGGCCGAGGAGCTGCCCGATGGCAGCGTATTGCTCTCAAGCCGCGATGTAAATGGCCGCTATTACAACATATACACCTTCAGCGGTAACGATGGCATAAGCGGCAGTTGGGGCGAAAAGGCATTGTCAAGTTCTGCCAATAATGGCTTGATAGCCAACAATGGCTGCAACGGCGAGGTGCAGGTAGTGCCCGTAGTGCGCAAGGCCGATGGCGTGAAAACCTTCATAGCCCTGCAGTCGCTGCCCACCTCAGGACGCAACAATGTGTCAATATTCTACAAGGATCTCACCGACAAGGAAACCTATGCCAGTCCTGCCAACTTTGCCAAGAATTGGGACGGCCGCTATGTTGTAAGCAACACCTCATCGGCTTACAGCACTTGGAGCTGGCAAAAGGATAACGCTTTGGCCTTCATCTACGAAGAGGGTGGCGGCAATGGCGGTTACGACATTGTGTACAAGCGCATCGACATACCCACGCTCACAGGTGGCAAGTACGACTTCGACGCAACCCGCACCTTCGAGCGCCAGCAAATAGACTGGACTTTGGCCAACCGCATAAAAAAGATGGGCGCCTTGCTCGACTCTGTCAAGCCAGCTGTCGAGGCTAACACCAAATATATTTTTGGCGATAAACTCATAACCGATGCCAGCCAGTTGGAGTGCAAGTTCCGCTATTCGGGTGGCACCGCAGGCCAGGGCGACAACCAGCCCATCAGCAATCTGATTGACGGTGATGCTGCCACCTACTTCCACACCGACTACAGCAAGGGCGACCTGAAAAATGGCGTGCACTGGTTTGATGTGACAGCACCCGCCGAGGGCAAGTTTGCCAACACCATAGTAGTGAACGTTACACAGCGTAAAGGTGCCAATGCCGATTTTGTGAAAGAGTTTACCATCTCGGGCTTCAACAGCGAGGCAAAGAACGACTCTGTGTATATAGCAAAAGTCACAGTGCCCAATGCCGCTGCCGGCCAACAGTCAACCATGCAGTTCACCATTCCCGAGGGAGCAAGCTACAAGTATCTGCGTTTCAATGTCACAGCCACGAGCAACAACCGCGGCTATTGGCACTTGGCAGAGTTCATGCTGAGCAAGCCCGACAGCCTCGATGCCAACAGCCCCAATCTGTTGCACCCCGACGCCTACGCCACCATGAAGGACGCCATTGCTGCAGCCGAGGCCGCAAAGCAACAGGCTACCGACAATGACATTGCCGCGCTCGAGGAGGCCTATGACGCCTACCTCCGTGCATTGCAGGGCACTGCTACCGGCATTATAGCCACTCCCGCTGTCAAGCCGGGCAAGGCTACCATCTATTACGACTTGATGGGCCGCCGTGTGGCAAACCCCGTAAAGGGCGTGTTCATTACCAACACTGGCAAGCGCGTTATTAAGTAACGCGCACGCACCCAAACAACAGCAAGTAAGGGCTGGCACTTCTCACGCGAGGTGTCAGCCCTTATTCGTTACGAACTCTACTAAATAATAGCTGCATTTTTCCCCGATGAGAGACGAGGCTGCTGAAAAAACCGACGCGAGACGCGTCGCCCCCATTAGTGCTTGCGTTTCTTCAAGCGCCCAGCGCTACCACCCAACGTTACCACCCAACGCTACCACCTAACGCTAGCTCTAATGGGGGCGACGCGTCTCGCGTCGGAAAAATATGCAGCTATTATTAGCAGTAGTAGCATTTGTATTTAACTCCTATCTCTAACCCGACGCGAGACGCGTCGCCCCCATTAGTGCTTGCGTTTCTTCAAGCGCCCAACGCAATCACCCAACGCAACCACTCAACGCTACCTCTAATGGGGGCGACGCGTCCCGCGTCGGAAAAATATGCAGCTATTATTAGCAGTAATTGCGTTTGCATTTAACTCCTATCTCTATCCCGACGCGAGACGCGTCGCCCCCATTAGAGCTTGCGTTTGGTGATAGCGTTGGGTGCTTGAGTACGTTCGCACGTTTGTGTATTACCAGCCATAATCTTATTTATGCAAAAGTGCCTGCACCTTGCACTTTTGCTTCTTTATAAGTTGATAATCAGATAGTTATGCAGTGTAGGTACACCTGCACAATGCCTACACTTGCCTGCACTTACTTGCACTGTGCCTACACTTGCTTGCACTTATCTTACACTTATCTTACACTGTGCTTGCACTTGCCTGCACTTGCCTGCACTGACTGCATAGTATATAACATTTGTCTGCACTAACACTCATGAATTTCCCCGGGCGCTGCCATGAATTACAGCATAGGGAGGTAGAAAAAACTTTCGGAGCAACGGAAAATTCTACCACCCTATGCACCCACACCGCCCTGGCACAACCATAAATACTACATCTCTTAGGTGTGCATGCAAGCACTTGTGCAATCAAGCAAACATTTGTGCAGACAGGTGTGTATGCAAAAGTAACTGCTACCTGCACACCCGAAAGCTCTGAAAATCAGTTCATAAACATCAAAAAGTGCAAGGTGCAGGCAAAATAGCCAAACAAATATTTATGGCAGCACATCTGCACTTTATGCACTCAATAGCACACTATCAGCTGCAAAAAACATCGCTGCATATTAAAATTCCAAGGCATAAGTGTTGTACCATAAAGGGCTTTTGACGAAAAGTGTTACGCTTTGGCATTTTACCGCACCGCAATCAGGTGTGCACGTGCCACCCATAAAGTGTATTCACGCAGGCAACACATTTGTACATAATGCGCATGGCAAAGAGCGAAAACTGCCATTTATGAAAAATATTAACAATGTTTATCACCCCCCCGTTTGCATTTAAGGTTTAATAGCTACATTTGCAGCGGTAAGACTAACCGACTAGCAACAAATGTAAAGAACCATTCAGAAATAATTGTAATACTATAAAATAAACAAGCTAATGAAAAAGACAATTACTCTTTTAGGCATGCTGTTGGCATTCTTTGCTACAGCGGGGGCGCAGCAGTATTGCTCAACAAATGCCACACCGTATTCAGAACTCGTGTCGGGTAAATCGTATGCAGTGTTGGTGGCAGCTGACAAAAACTGTGGTACGACCACTGATTATTCAAATGCTACGTTCCTGTCAGGCAGTGGCACCCAAACGGCTTTTGCCGATGCTAAAAGCCTTGGCAATGATTTACGTGGCAAAAATGTATCAGATTCATACAGTTGGATAGTCACTGTAAACGATGACAACACCATCAGTTTGCAAGTAAAGGGTGGTAATTATTTGCCGGCACCTCCTGCCAATGGTGAGGGTGGTGGCAACCTTAATGCTACCGCAGGTAAGTTTACGCGTGTTGAAAGTCCTACAGACGACAAAACTTGGTGTATGCTTTCTGCTGGTGAAGTAGCTGGAACAACCATTTATTTCACTTTAGGTGGTAGTACAGCTTCTGATGCATCAAATAAACTTGAGTTCTGGCATTATGGTGCCGATAAGGATTATGCAACAAAAGAAGTCGCCAAGTTCAAGTTCTTCGAACTCATAGAGGGTGATGTAGCCGTCACCTACAATTACACAATCAACGGCACAAAGGTTGGTACATACAGCGTTACAGCTATTTCGGGCAAGGCTTATCCTACTCCAGGCAATTTGCCCGACTTTGTAACTGCCACTGCTCCCGAGGGCACAGTGACGGAGGCTACGACAAAGAATGTTGAGGTTAACATAAGCAACTACCCCTTCAAGTTCTCTCTGAACGAGAGCGACACACCCGAATGGGGCTACCTTACAGGTAATATATCTACTGATGCCCGCAAATTGTTTACCAACAACACCACATCTATTGTGCGCTTAGCAGCCAATGCCGCTTATCAAAACAGCACGCTCAATGGCATAGCAGATGACCTCTGGCGCATGGTGGGCAATCCTTTCGATGGTTTCAAAATCATGAACAAGTCTGGCAAATGCCTTGTGAAGGCTGCCAGTGGCAATGGTGCTACATATACCGATGCATCGGCTACCGCAAGCGACAATCTGTGGAAGGTGTATGGTGGTGATATTATCGGGCAACCAAACAATATAACAGATGCAAATAAGGAAGAATTAAAGGCAAAAGCCTTTGTATTGCGTCACAGCACAGTAGGTGAAGGTGATAATTATTTGGACGCTGGTGGAATCAGCAGCGGCACAAACATTGGCGTTTGGCAAAAGAAATCCAACGGTGCTTGTTTCCTCTTCCTCGAACCTGAATTTACAGTAAACCTCAACACCAACGACAATCTTGTAGCCTCTTTCGCTACTTTGGCTCTGCCTTTCGACTTCAAGGTGGCAAGCAGCAATACCAATGATGCCAAGTTGTATAGCGGTGCTTACAATGCAACTACGAGTACACTCGACATGACAGCTGTTGAGGGTGTTGTTCCCGCCAATGCAGGTGTCGTAATCAAGAGCGACAGCAAGGCTGCAAACATTGTGCTCACAGCCAATACCAAGACAGCTGCAGCCGCTTTGACAGGTAACCAACTCGTGGGTACCACTGAGGAAATAGCATTCTCAAATTTGACCGACAAGCTCGTGTTTGGTGTGACAACTCAAAATCATGTAGGCTTCTATGCCGCAGGTGGCTCAGACGCTCTGCCCGCCAACCGTGCTTATCTGCCCACTTCGGTATTAGGTGGTAATAATGCCGTAGCCATGAACTTTGGTGGCAATGTAACCGGCATCAACACCGTTGTTAAGGCAGACAAGGCCAACGCAGCAATCTATGACCTCACTGGCCGTCGCGTAACACGCACAGTAAAGGGAGGCCTCTACATTCAGAATGGCAGCAAGTTCGTTGCCCGTTGAGCCGGTGCTCGAATTTAGCTGATAACGATTGGCTATATTGCAGACCTGCTTAATAATATACTAACCACAAGTAAAGACATTCAAGATATGAAAAAGACATATATGCAGCCCCAGTCTGTTGCAGTACACCTCTATGCCGAGGAGGCCATGCTCAACCTCAGCGGTGGTGCCCAAATTGAAGTAAACAAAGGCGAAAGTACCGATGTGCGCTGGAGCCAGAAGCAAAACGACATGTGGGGCAACCCCCAAGGCGACATGTGGGGCAACATGGACAAAGACTGATAGCCCTGTGACCGGTGTGACGCTACCACCCAACGCAACCTCTAATGGGGGCGACGCGTCCCGCGTCGGAATTTAAGGCAAAGGCTCACAGATAGGCGTGTAATTACGCTGTCTGTGAGTTTTTTTATTGTATAAACTCAATTTTCGGATTTGGGCAAGGCGGGCTGAAAGCCCAAAGGAGCACATAGCCCAGGGCAAGCGAAGTGGCACCCTGGGTATCGCGTGTTGGAGCAGTCGCGCCCTGTAAGGGCAAAAGCTTT